>Ga0307517_10012272_pt1 | contig 11779 bp, 4 predicted proteins | sample 23_EM_MG_FD_194515 | JGI IMG/M metagenome (GOLD analysis project Ga0307517, IMG submission 194515) | Populus trichocarpa ectomycorrhiza microbial communities from riparian zone in the Pacific Northwest, United States - 23_EM | ecosystem: Host-associated > Plants > Roots > Unclassified | place... | reverse complement strand
AATTTACAATAAAAAAAATGCTTGAATCACTTTTTTTTTTTTAAAAAAAAGAAGAAATTCGTGCATTGATCTGATTACATCATGCACTAAACATTATATATAAATAATATTTCTTCTATAAAAGTTTATTATCCTAACACCAACAGAGACTAATGGCACTCTCTGTGTATAACGCATGTGTGCCAATATATGGTCACATGCACCAACAGACTCTGTCAGCCCATATGATATGGACAAGAACTTTCATTATTTCTGCGAGGAATTTGAATGCATGATACTGATTGCACATGTCCGTATTAACGTTTCTCTTTGTTTTTGTCCAAGATACAAAGATTTAATTTCCACTAGCTCGATTTTTGACGCACCCAAGTAGCACAAACAAACAAAAAAGAAAAATCGGAGTATCCACAAAACAATCATAATGATCAGGTTGAGAAGTGATACATCGCAATTCGGCCTGCTACCAGAAGATTTTCAGAATCAATAATCAGGTTTTTCGAAGAACAAGATCCATGTTTTCCTGCAGTAGAAATCGAATTGTGAAGTGATTGATTGAATTTTAAAAAGCTGATTGCAACGTCATGATCTTCATTGGGATTGAATAAAATAGTTGAGGCAATGATGCTGCTTTCTTGAATGGTTATTTCCCAGAGAAGGTCAGACGTAAGAAATAGTAAGCAAATACATCATCTCCCTTATTTTTCCTATAATGTGGCTATGTATGTGTGAATATATCAGTATTTGAAAGGATATGATAACTCGAAGGTCACTCACTAATTGGTGGTGACGTGAAGAGCACTATCCTGATGACAGGAACGTCTTGAGAAAGCGGCCTGCATCTAGGCTATGTTTGGGAACGCGGCTGCTGCGTTCCCAAAAATTTTGAATTTTTTTTTTTTACTAAAATTTAATATGGTTTGTATGTTTTGAATCGTTTTGATGTGCTGATGTTAAAAATAATTTTTAAAAAATGAAAAAACATCATTGGCATGTATTTTGACACGAAAAATTATTTAAAAATAGTCACAACCACACTGCCAAATACACTCACAGCATGGTGGGGAAAGGCGAGTTTAGCGAGGCTGCAAGTTGCCAACTTGGCTAATAAAGAAACAAAGAAAAAACAAGTTTAGATAACCGTGGGAGCTATAAGCCCAGTTCTAGAGAAGGAATTGTTAGGTGGGGGTGGCCGGGTGGGGCTCACCGGAGAATATCTTTGCCTCAGTTTAGGTGTTTTCTTTAGTTATTCACCGGTTTTTTTGTGAGAAAACTAGTGGGTTTTTTTTTTTTTTGAAAAAATAGCGTAATTGACTAAATTTTTTAAAAAATAACACGGGCTAAAAATATATTTAAAAAATAACATGGTATGAATAAAACAACATTTCATAATATATTTTTATACACAATCGTTATTTGAAATATCGGTCGCATCTTAAAATATTTTTTTTACATAACCGTTATTGGAAATAGTGGTTGTTTAATGAATATTTCAAAACATTTTTCTTTTGCAAATTAATTAGCCTCAACAAAAATCAATCAAATATTTTTATGAAAATCCAATAGTCAAAAGGTGGGATTAAACATCCAATTGTTAAGAAAGAAAGAGAAGATAATTGTGTGAGAGAGAAATGGAAAAGAAAAAATAAAAACAAAAAAAATGGATCACCGAGGATATACTAGGATTCTGTTTTCGATATATTCGATACCGTTAAAAAGATCTCGATAAAATGATTCTAACTACACCTTAAAAGAACAAGATCGTAATTAACCTTAAACAAAATTCCTAACAAATTACAATCATATTTAGTATTTTTTTAGTGGTTAGAATTGTCTTATTTCCTTATGAAAAACTTGTTTTTGATGCAAATGTATTAATGGATTTGTGTAGCAATGTACTTGTTTGGACCATGTGATTCAATTGTTTGATAAAATGTCTTCGAGAGACATTGTAGACGTGGAGGCTTTATTTGAGAGGATCACACAAATTTATACCCAACCCTTCTATTTCCTGGGATTCAATTTGGGTCTCAAAAAACAAATTTTAATTTGCCATGAATTGCTTTGAAAAATAACTTGTTGTTTCTTTAGGTTTATAGTATAGGGGATATGATTGTCAACTACATGTTATCTATTTTGTCACACGAACTAATATAGTATTTGAGATTTGATAGCATAGTTATTAAACCCGGACCGGCCCGGTGGGTTGACCCGGTGGCTGGACCGGTTCGGGTTAGGAGAAAGACCGGTAAATGCAAAAAACCGGCAAGACCCGGTCGACCCGGCGGGTTGACCCATGACCCGAGAGACCCGGGCAAACCCGGACGAGACCCGGTGTTTGTAATGCATAAACTGTCATTTGTGAAATCAAAACTCGATCCATGAACACCAATCAATCTAACATTTTAATCCCGCAAAAACTAACAGATTTGAGTCAAACTCGGGAACAAAACACATAAAACTTAAATAACGAGCTCTGCAAGTTATTACTGACTCAGGGGAAGAGCGGGAGAGAGAAGAAGGAGGGAAATGAAGGCGAGGAGAGGAAATGATCGAGCAGTGGTTGCTGAGGACATGGCGATCGCTAGTGAAGATGAGATCTGATGGAGAGAGCGATTTTTTTTCCTTTCAGATGGAGAGAGAGGGGGGGTGAAGATTAAAGAGACTTGAAGAGACAGGGAGTGAAGATTGAAGAGACAGTAATTGTCTTAAGACTCTAAGCTATGTTTTTATTTCAATCCATTAAAATAATTATTTTAGTTTTTTTATTCAAAAAAATTATAAATGCATAAAGTTTATTTTACAGTTTATAATAATAAGAAATAAATTAAAACAGAAGAGTTTTTTCATAATTTTAATATAAAAAAATTATGTTTTTTAAATATAAAATAAAATTTTTTTTGTTTAAATACTTCAACTTAAAAAAATAACATAGTATCTTTTCAATGTGTAATTTGAAACCCTTACATAAATATACTCTATATTCAAAAAAAAAAATTATGTTTTTTCAACGTGAAATAAAAATTTTTTTGGTTTAAATACTTCAACTTAAAAGCATAACATAGTATCTTTTCAATGTGTGATAAAAAACTTTTTAAAATATTTTTTAAAACTTTATTATTTACAATATAGCATATATTCACATTGATTTTTTTTTTAATTTTTTCGTATGAAATATTAAATTTGTAATTTTTTTTAATTTCTCCGGGTTGACCCATAAAACCCGGGACCCGGTCCCTTGGCCGGGTCAACCTCCGGGCCGGGTCTGATAACTATGTGTGATAGTGGTTGTTTTTAAAAGTGTTTTTCGCTCGAAAATATATCAAAATAATATTTTTATGAAAATATTTTTTTATTTTTAAAAAATTATTTTTTACATCAACAAATTAAAACTATATAAAAATAAACAAAAATAAATTTTTAATTTCTTGTGAGACGTCTATTCGGGCCGCGTTTTCAAATATCACCTAAATGAATAACAAGTCTTTTGTATTGTATTAATGAAATTGAAAGTGATAAAATATAAAATTCAAAATATAAAAATTAAATATATAGTTTTAAAAAATGAGGATTAATTAATTAATGCTATTAAATTATAAAGAATAAGTTATAATTAACTTCAAAAAGGAAGCAAAGGCCTTAAAGTCAATGAAGGAGTAAAGTAATGGAACAAAAGGCTAGCAAAAATAGGATATCATCTATAGGTTTGATTTGTTGATGCAATATGTCTATCTCTAATGGACCCCGTCGATTTAACCCCACTATAGCCCTAATTTAATTGGCGAAAAGAAGGTTTGTAGCTTCTATTTCCAATTTGTGGATAGGTACTTCAGTGGATGGTGCAAAGTGAGGATTATTGGTATATATATATTTATACTTTTCCAATTTATTCCTACTGCTTTTGTTCGTTATTCGTGCACACATAAATGTACAGATAATTAATAAAAGTTAACTCCCCTGTGAAATGTATTTTTCGCTGTAAAAGGAATTACTGTTCACTGAAACAAGATAATAACAGTCTTGTTCTTTCCAAACAAAAATATTAAATTGGATATAGTCAAGTTGATTGGGTGTAATTTGATATTTTAATAAATATAAAATATATTTTAAAAATTAAAAGTGATATGAACCAAATTATGTCTGAATTTTGTCTTAAAATATTTGTTTATTAATTTTACGAGATTTGACATATCTCTCATACCGTACATTGAATCGAGCTAGAATTTTACAGGCAGATACTAGACACATGAAAGTATATTGTGCTAAACTTTGAAGTCAATTGAATTTCATAAACATATTATTTAAATTAGTCAAACTTGTTGTTACTGTTTTGACAAATTTACCGACAAAGTTGTTTTTTCTTGGTTATTTTCAGCCCTATTAGTCCAAACCTATAATGGGTAAATTTTGAACAACAAAAAAAGATTATATGAGTCTTATTTACGCCCTATACTTATGCATGGGCTTGAGCTATAAGTGTTTCTGATGTGATTTTGATTCATCGAAGAATTTGAGTCCTTTCTTTCTTAGGATATGTGTAGCAGTTAGGGGCTCTATAAATACTTTAGTTTTAGTTGTCTTTTATTTATTTTGGTTCTCTTTAAGTTATAGAAGATTAGAGAGAATTTTTAACACTTAGTTTTTCTTTCTTAAATTATGTTTTTGGGTTCGTTTTATAAGCTAATGCTCAAGGTTTGTTTGAGCTTAATTTATTGTTTGGGCTTAATTTATTAATTAGTTTTCAGCTATAGTCCAAGGCTTGTTCGGATCTATACTTCTGGGTTTCTTAGTAGAGGTTTTGGATCAATTTTATAAGTGCGTCAATTTAGCCCACAAGAGTAGATCATTAGGGTTTTTATTTTTAAAAGTATAAATACTCTTTGTAAGGACAAAATATTCAGACTTGATAATACTATTGCTACCAAATTTATTCAGCGTGTGTGAAAGAGATTCTGACATTCTTTGGTTCTTTAACGAACTAAATTGACTTATCAAAAATTAATTGGCTTCGTGACGTCTTCCTTGTACTTCTCATTCGTGAATTGTTATTTGTAGGATAGGGTTCTTATTCCAATAAAGCTAATGCCTTTGGACAAGTTTTCATTGTGTCACACTCTTATCATACTTGTTTTAGCTTTCTAGGATTCAATGTCAATCTTGTTGTGATTATGAATTTCTCGTCAAAAAGTGGTTGGCATGTGTGGCATCTTCTGGCTGTCAAAAACTTCCTCCAGACGTGTCGTTGGAATCTTCATGATGTCTCTTCCTATTGGGGCAGTGCATAGTGTTGATGTTGGGGCAATTTTTCGCCAGCTATGCTTTCTTTTTTTTTTCTCGCTTTCCTCTCTCTTCCCCCTCAACATTCTAACCGATCATTCAAAATTTTAGAGTTGTCCTCTTATTTATTTATATTTCAATTGTGGTCCTTGTTCTTTTGATTTCTAGTTTTTGTTCTTGACCCTTTTGTAAAATTTTGATTGGTTTTCAATTTCATCATTCAATCTCAATTTGTGATATGCTATTTTTTCCAATTTGGTTCTTATTTTTTTTTGTTTTTAATTTTTGTTCTTGACCCTTTTATAAAATTTTAACTTGTTTTCAATTTCATCATTCAATTTCAATTTATGATGTCATTTTTTTCTAATTTGATCCTCATTCTTTTGATTTTTTTGTCCTTTTGTTAAATTGATTTTTCTTTTCAATTTCACCATTCAATTAAAAAATTATTATTATCCTCTAATTTATTTTTTATTTCAATTTTGATCCTCATTCTTTTAATTGCTATTTTTTAATCTTGGGTCCTTTCGTATAATTGAAAAAAAAATCTAATTTCATCCTTCAATATTTGATTGACTGTGAATTGAGCTTTGTGGTTTTTTTAGATAAGGTTCTTTTGGCCTAACGACTCGGGTCACGAGTTTGAAATTTAACACGAGTTGACATCATTTTTTTTTTTTTTTCATCATTAGATATTTTTTTTTAAAAGAAAATTTGTAATTTCTTCATTTTTTTTCTATCAAGTTGATCTAAACTGGCTTGACCCTTTTTATGGGGTCGCTTTCTTTAAAGAAATTTTAATTATTTTTTGGTTCCATCTTTTGAATTTTTGTTCTTTTTAAAATTAATATTTTGATTCTTTTTAAAATTAATGTTTATTATTTTTCTTATTTTAATTTTTATTGAATTATCCTATTATCATCATCTAGATTGCAAGGTTTGACAATAATATCGTAGAGAATCTTAGTAGTGGTGTTGGATATTAAATGTTTTTTCACTGATGGTGGCGATCATTATGTGCTGATGACGGAGACAATTGAGAGGACATGTTAGGGTAGGAATATTTTTAATTATCACTTTCATTTTCCCATTCATTATAATATAATGTTGGGTATCAATTTGAGAACTAGGAATGGACTGTAATGTCCTTGATCAGTGACTATAAGAACATGACTAAAGATTTGGAAGAGTGCATGCATCACTCTCAAACATATGATTAACAACTTCCAATTAGGAGACCCCATGACTCAAGATTAGCTCAATTAGGTCAGAGGAAAAATATAAAACCCATGACTGTAATGATGTCATGCTGGCTCAGGTAGAGACCGATGCTGGCTCAGTTCCATGACCGATTGCCTGGTGTCGGCTCGAACAAAAGCATTCAGTACTTGAATAGCATGATGACATGAATGCGGCAGTATTCTTTCAACGAAGGGGAAAACAGGCACTCTCCTCTAAAGTCAACCATATTTTACATTTCAGTTTTTCATCATGTTTCCTGCCAAGCAATTCCACTTCTTTGACTTGCAAACTTTGACGGCAGCTAAATAAATTCCTTTTACGCAAATCCATTAAAGTCCACAAGACCAATTCCAAGTTCCAACAGGGAAATTTCAAGACGCGCATCAAGGTAGCAATTTTCTCAAACACCAAAGGACTAAAACTAGGCAAAGCATCTAAATAAGTGAGAATGCATCACGAGCCATTAGAAACTATCAGATGCATATATCTCGACAACATAGACCCACATCAATATAAGTTTGCTCATGTCGACCAAGCATCAACCAAAACTTTTCACTTGATTTACTGGATCATATGAAAGAAAGCAAGCAACTTGTAGTTGTTCAAGGTGTTATAGCTGGATTTAGTAAATATGAAAGAAAGCACACGATCCAAGTATCTAAGAGAGCAATGCTCAAAAAAAGAGTACTATCAAATAGAGCATAATAATACCAATATTGCAAAACCAACTGAATGTACAAGGCAAATAATCAGAACATGCAGTGAAAAAACCAGCGCATGTAACATTTCTAGAAATTTGATTTCCCATCAATGAGTTTTGGCATCAGAAATTAATCAACAAAAAGCTGTATAAGCAAAAATGTTACTAGAAGACAACTGCAAGGATTGAGAGGGATTTATATGAACAAGAACAAGAAGAGGCAGTGATCAAAGCTACTGGAGATGTGAATAAAGGTTAAGACTTTCTTGTAGACATTCATAAGCTGTAGATAACCATTTAGCCCCACCAACAAATATACTTTGCAATTCCAGTCTAACCTGACCCTACAATAACCACATATATAAAATTCAAATTTGAAATTGTGTCCCCAAAGAATTGTTGTGACCTTGTGCCGCAAATAATTGTGATACCGTATGGTGTACATTCTCCAAAAGTTAAACGAACTTCTACATCGATGCAGACAAGACAAGACCAGAGAACAAAAACAGGGCAAGAATAGTACAAGTAAAAGAGAAAACCACTTTAAATACAATGCAGTCTTTGAAACTGATCCTAATAGCAACAGGGTCTTTGATTCCAGAAAATAGCTCCACCCCATCAATCCATCACTTAACTAGAACTCATCAGCTCAAACCTTCACCCAGTACAACCAAATGACATGCTACTGTGCTGACCTATCTAGCCAATGGCTTGTGCTTAAGATTTAAAGTCCAGGCACCCTTGCCCTTCTTTCCACCTTCACTCATCAGGCGCATGCCTGTGTCATGCTTTAGTTGTTACTCTTTCTCTAAATACACCTGGTTGGGTAATTCCCATTAACTGATCATAACAATGAGATGCTATTATTTTGTTAAACCTCACCTCCCTTATTTTAAAACAAACACCATGTCAAACACTCTCTGTACTTCAAAAGCAATTAGGTCTTGAAAGCACAAGAGCGACTGGTCAATGTTCAATCACAATCATGTGGAATAATAATAGAGCTGTGCAGGGAATACAGTCCACAGCAAACAATGGTCGAGTCAGAAATGCTGTCCAAGCATTACAAAAAGAACTCCATGGGGAAAACAGCTTATTGAAGGATGAAAACTAAAACCTATATTTTACCATGCTTAAGGTTGAAATGTTTTTGTGAGCAAGTTAGATGAAGACATTAATACAAGGAAATAATGAATTCAAGCTGATGAGACTAAACAGCATTAGACAAATTGGAGATGTACGTGGATTGCAAACAAACCTTGGAAGATGCTCTTCTAAGTTCCAACATCTTTCAAAAAATATAGCACATGTTTCCTTAACACAGGAATAATCAGAAGAACAAATTATATCTAGTTTTCTATTTACCTTCCTGGATAGCAGGTATGACAATAAAGCACAAACAGAACATTCACGATTGATTACAACAACAGGATAGCTGATAACATAATACAACCAGCAGTTGGTAATAACCAAACATCATGATCTAAAATTGAAACAGTTAAACACCATGAATCTTTCTTTCATTGTATAACACATGAAACAATAAAAGAAATGCATTAGAATTCCTTCCCGAGAAGAATTGAACTTCAAAGCAACTGAGATTTAATCCACAACAGTACAAGTACATAAGAATTCTCTCCTAAACAACCTACATGCTAATTTTGGTGTCTGTAAACCTACCTCCTTTCATGATACAGCAGTCTTACATGTTACAGCTTTTGTTCAGGTGTCCAGTCAACTTGGGTCTGAACTTCACTACATCACCCAAGTAACATTTATCCAAGAAATTAAAATAATTGCAGTTGTTAAAGATTCTAATCTCAGTACAAGCTGCACAACTAGTAATGACTATCAACAAAACAAAATGATAACAAAAACAAAGAAAGTTGAATAAACAAGAAGACTACAACTTTTTAGACCTCTTGCACAAGCAGTGTACTTGATCATTTTCACAACTGAAGTTCCTGTGAATCACAGATAAGCCTCCTCAAAGAATGCACCAGCTTCTCATTAAACACAGAACTCCGCAAACAACAATGTTATCTCATGGACTATTGATCCCTCCATCTTGGACTTGAGACAGGGAAAAAACCTGAAGGTGATAATGGAAAAAAGCCCGGAGAAGGTGGAGGTTGAGGCCCTGGACCCAAAATCCCTGACTGAGCCATTGGTGAAAATGCAAAATTTGGTGTCAGTGGAGGAAACTGAACCCCAGGAGAAAGCAGTGGGTAAGGTGACCTCGGAGACAACAGATTCATGTAGCCAGTAGGAGAGGGCAAAAGGAATTGAGATGTTGGTGAGGGTAAACAAGGAGGACCATTCATCCATGGGGAAGGGAGATTGGGCATAGGTGGGGCAGGACCATTCACTCCGGGCGTGGGTACTGGAGCCAGAGGTGGATTCAAAAGCAAACCACCAGAAGGCGGTTGGTGTTGAGGCTGAATTTGCCCTCGACCTTGTGGTAGTGGTGGATGGGGTTGTAGCGGAGATTGAGCTTGGTTTCCCCTGGGACCAGGGTCTATCATTGTATTCTGAAGGTAGCGCATATACGCCGAAATAGGAGACTCTGCTGTACTTGCCCAACCCGAGTCCCCAGGTATAAAAGGCGGCGTCATTGTTGGAGATGGTAGCCCAAATTGGCCAGGTGGGTGTGGCATCCCTGGCCTAACGAATGCATTATGGTAAGGAACTGGAGGTGCCACTGCTGGAGCTGGGACTGGTGGGGGGATATGAGGTCGATTGATAGGCGTTAAAGGAGGCGGTCTAATCTTCTGTAGCCGCATACTTTGAGGCTTAGGAGGATTCTGGGGAGGTCTAGGCAAAGGTTCTTGTGAAGGGGAGCCAGTTAGTTGCTGAACAATGTTTCTAAAGTCATTCTTGCTTATGTTGTAGACCTGAGGTTGAGGCTGCTGCCTATTGGGATTGTTTGCAAAATTGGGTTGGTGCAAAGGACTCTTCTTTATATTCTTGCCTATCTTGTTCACACCCAAGTGATCACTCTGCCTGTTTTTCGAGTTATCCATTGTTTTTTTCAATACCAATATTATGATTTAACCAGAAAGTCAAACAATTAAAGGCTTCAAAACAATACCCAGAACTCCAAACTTTAAGCTTGAATATGCTAGATTCTATTATTCTGAATTTATCCACAAAGTCAAAACATTAGAAAAGCTTCAAGGGCAACACCCATAACTCCAAAATGAAGCTCATCAAAACCCTAATAGCTCAATGCCAAAAGAGCAAAAAAATAAAATGGAAGATATAAAGCTGATATTCAAGAGGCAAAGAGAGCATACCCTTTTAGTCTCGTCTCTCCAAAACTAAAATCCCAAATTGGATAGAATCAACTGGAAAGCTAGTCACCTCAAAATCCAATTCCTTGCATAAGAAACCCAAGCTACAGAATCCAAATCTCTCCAAACAAAGAAAAGAAAAACTTAACCCAATAGAGCAAAGCCCAACAGAAGAGATCAAAAGCCAAATATATATGAAGTCCAAAAATGAAAGAAGTAGCAACTCTAAACCCAAAAATTCAAAGTAAACCCCACCTTGTTTTTCTACAAGGAAGAAAGGAGGAGAAGTAAAAAAAGGTTAACGCAAGAGAAGAAAAATTACGAGGGACGAGACGGCAGGCTTGGCTTGAAAACTGCAGAGAAGAACCCGGAAATATTTCCAGAAAGAAAGCAAGCAAAGAGAGGAGCGTAAGAAAGAAACCCTAACAATCACAGAGACCAGCCAGTCAAATTCAATGGTGCGTATAATTGAAAACAAAGGAATTGAATGCTGTAGTTGGGACTTGGGAATGGGATGGAGAGAGAAATAGAAGCAAGAGAGAGGGGTGGGTGTGGGGCCCTTTTAGACATAACAGCTAACACGTTATTACAGTCCATTACAATTGGACTTTGCTGCTGTGACTTTTTCTTCTTTCTTTTATGGGCTTTTCTGGGATGGTCTGCTATGCATACACCGGCTTTGGTGTGAAACCTCGTTGTGGGTTAGGTGGGAAAGGAGGGTTTGTTTTTTTGGTTTAATTTGGATTTTAAAGTGTTTTAAAAATTATTTTTTTATTTAAAAAATATCAAATTGATAATTTTATATTTTTTATTATTTTTATGTGTTAATTTTAAAAATAAAAATAATATTTCTTTAATATATTTTTAAAAATCATCTTATATTGTAATATCAAACACTAGTTAGTTATCCAATGCAATGTTGCGAATAATTTTTTAAAAATATTATTAAATTTATAATATTTGATCTGACATTACTTTCAAATTAAATTGAATGTAAGTTGACTTTATAGGTGTATCTATTACCTCATCAAAATTTAGTTTGACTTAAAAAATTCAATATAATATTTATTTAAAATTATTTTTATTTAAAAAATAATAAAAAGATAATGTTTTGGATTGACTCGGGTCAACCAAGGTTGAGCCCATATCATGACTCAAATCATGGGTCCAATCAGTGTTAGTAACTTTATTTTTCAAAATTTATTTTTATTTAATCATATGATAATAAAAATAGATATTTGCAGAAAAGAAAACAAATAAAGTTATAGAG
>Ga0307517_10012271_pt1 | contig 11779 bp, 7 predicted proteins | sample 23_EM_MG_FD_194515 | JGI IMG/M metagenome (GOLD analysis project Ga0307517, IMG submission 194515) | Populus trichocarpa ectomycorrhiza microbial communities from riparian zone in the Pacific Northwest, United States - 23_EM | ecosystem: Host-associated > Plants > Roots > Unclassified | place... | reverse complement strand
TATTATAAACTCAGCATCCACCCCAAATGACTAAATATCTATAATTAATCCAATAAAAAAAGACTTTATTACACAATTTAACTGTGATAATTCCTCTAAATATTATACTTGTGAAAACACCTTAAAATTCTTTTTTTCTTATTGCTCTTGAGATTTTATAATAATCTAGAAATATTTCTTAAAGCTATTTAATATTTTTGCCTCAGTCCTGTTATTAAACCCACATCAAAACATAAAAAAAAAAACCCGAAGTGTGTGAGTAGAACATGCCTAAAAGGAGAGTGGGCAATGAGTGTTGGAAAAAACCAAAAAAGGTAATAATAAAACCATGGTTAAACTATTTATGTGTGTGTGCTTGCTAGCAGCCAGTGGAGTCTAGTTTGGGTTTTGACTATGCCCTCCCTCTCTCTACCCAGCTATTTGCTAGTTGTTGTCCTAGTTTTGTTATGATTTGGTTATCAACAGTTCCATAGCCGCAGACAGCAGGCTTTGGACCCTTTGTTTATGCACTTTGACTTACTGATCTCTTTATTTCACCATCATTTCTTTCTCCTTGGCTCTTTCTTGTTGTATCTGTATTTACTTGAAGAAACAAAGCACAAGTCATAACTTTTTTTCTATATTGTCTCTAACAGATCTCTACCTATCTAACTGGTAAGTTTGTCTTCTTGTTTTGCTTTGAATTAGATGCAAATTTAATGCATCTTTTTAGGTCTGTGTGTTTCTCGAGTAAAGATTGATGCTTTTTCTTGATTGTGGTTTTGGGTTGCTTTTGTTTTCATCAGTGCATAAGTTAATTTGACTGTGTTATCATTTTTTTTGGTGTTCTTGAGTTTTTACTAATCTTTTTTTAAGTCTTTTTGAACTGGGTTGTTTTGTTCTTTTTTATTTTGATAGTATTAGCCCTTTTGATTTGATGTTGATCAGGTTGCTTTTTTTTTCTTCCGGATTTGTAAGTTGGACTTCATGAGCGTGTTGTTTTCTTGATTTACAGTTTTGGTGGGGTTGGTGTTGATGGATTGGAACTTCAGCGGTGATAGTAACTGGTATTGTGGTGATTTTGATGTAACAAGGGACTACATTTTCAGCTTCAAAGTCATTTAGATCAATTCTGTGGTGAACTATAAAGGGGGCTCTCGATTTGCTACCAATCACCTCATTTTTTACCTCCTTAGTGTAATTTGATAAAAGGGTTTTACTAATTCTTGTTAACAACAAGCTTTTACCCTTTGTATGGAACTTTGGAACGATAATTGAATAAATTTGGCGATCATCACAATGGGGGGGCTTTGCTCGAGGAGCTCGACTGTAGATAATGCTCCCAGTGGAGGCTTTCTGCAGTTGAATGGTCATTTTAGTCATGGGTCTGGTTTGGTTTTTCAGACTCGTGAATTGAAAATAGATAGCAATACAAATCCATCTCTAGTTGGGGAGAACAACGTGGATAATAAGCAGCTAAGAGAACCCTTTTCATTTCCGGAGGTGGATGTGGTTCAATATGGGATGAATCCAGATGACATCGATGATGGGATTCCTCGCTTGTCAAGGGCTCTGTCCAATAAATCCAGATCAACCAAGCCCACGCCAGTAGCTGTTGCAAAGGTTAGCCTAATTTGTGTGTTGTTTACTTGTCTAATTATTGCCAATTCCTTCTCTTCAGCTTGCTGTTTTCTATGTTATATTTTCAGATGAAACTTTGATTGTAGCATGTAATTAAAGTCGCAATATAAAGTGTATACTTGACATGCGTTCCTGGAAGTTAAACTTGTTACCTATGACATTTGGAGAGCAGATTATACTGCTGAAATGAGGCCATTGCCATGTCTCTGAAGATTGGATTCATTAGAATAAAGATAAATGAAAGCTACAACCACATCACATAATATGTAAAACTAGTATTCATGAAATGCTGAAAATTGTCTGTCAATTCTCATAACTACTTCTGGTCTAAAATTTTGAACGCAATGGTCTGGCAGCAAATTGAACAAGCATTTCACTTTTTTTCCGTGGCCATTAATCTCCTTTATCATGATTAGTTTAGAGTACTCTCTGTTTACCAACTTTGTCTATGAAAAGGGCATTGCTATTTGATTAAGAGAACTCTCTGTTTACCAACTTTGTCTATGAAAAGGACTTGAGAAATTGTGGAGTGGATTTGCGCAGAATGGAATGTCATGGATGACAATCGTAACTTGGGGAAAAGGGTACATCTCTTGACTCAAGCTGATTGGTAGGGTTTGAGAAGGTTGCACATTTTTGACAGAACCTTATCAAAATTGTTGCGCAGGGAAAGCAATTGAAAGTCGTTGATAGCTATGCATTGTTGAGCCAGGAGACAGGCAGGGTTGGGTCCCCTGCTTTGGAAATAATGTTGGGTTTCACTTCTGTAGAAGCATCAGGAGTGGGTAAAATAAGTTTGCTAAACATGCCATTTTTAATGAAAAGGACAGTAGCTTCTATTTGACCTAGGTGCATCATGCTGGTGGAGCCTTTAAAGGCAGGATCGTTTTTTGGTGTATTACAATGGAGCACGTGGTAGAAATTATTATATTTTGTCAGGGATGGGTGAATACCAATGCTTTGCCTCAAATTAGTAGTTTTGGCTATTTGGATCCTTTGTCTATATTGATGTGTTCTGTTTAGGGCCAAAATTTTAACGAGTTGTTGTAACCTATAATCCCTTTTCTTTACTGCGATGAGAGTTCAATTTTTCTTGACATGTGAAATTGGAGTCGGCAAAGGTGCTTTTAATTGTCTGCATGTGTTGAGAGTGGATATAGTGTGTTAGAGATCTACTAGGAAGAAGCATCATAATGAGAACTTTCCAAGGTATGAGGTGACTGAATAGAGCATTCTTATAGAATAGTCAATATTTCTCGAGAGAATTGTGACAAAGTGGAAGTGGAAGTGGAAGAAATTGATTCTTAGCTGGTTTCATTTGTGCAAGAGAGATGGAATAATGGACTATCCTTTGCCTCATTGATTCGAAGACAAGATTTCCATGTATTGACTTGCATGTATTTTTGTTCTCTTATAGTGGCAAAACTTCCTAATATGCTGCCAGATTCGTGGAGCAGTTGGAGAGGAATTTTAAGCACTGAAGTAGTAGTATTCAGAGGATTATAATATCGCTTCTATCTGGAGCTTGAAGGAGGAGATGAATTGTTAGTGGCACACATACTTATTGGGATCATGTCTAGTTTATTATCGAGTCTCTTATCTCACTTCTCTAGTTCTAGTTATCCAATTCTGTCTGCTTAAACACTAATGTTCTTTTCTTTCCCTTTACATGCTTTTTTTTTTAAATGCAATTCTCACATAAAGTCTGTTTTCTTTGCTGTGTTCTTAAAGCCTATTCGATCAAGAATTAAAGAAAAAAAAGAGTGACATCTTCATCATCTGTAGTTTTATTAAATATTTCAAGTTTTCATCAATTCATTCTTAAGTTGGAGAGGACATGTTTTTTAATTGATTGTTGACTGCCTCTGTATCACATTATTGTGATTATTTGGACTTTAGGTTTTCTTGGATTGGAGAACTTCGTGTACACACAACTAAACTTGGACATGTTTAAATAACTCAAGTAGGAGGTGGAGGATACAGAATGGAAGAGAAGAAAGAAAAAGTGATTTGCTGATGTCATCTAAAAGACTTATTAGTGCTCTAGACTAGATTTTTTAGTTAGGCAAGTGCACATTTCATGTAGTTGTTTGCAATTTATTTTGCTCTATTTGGTTACCCATGCATTTGCTCGGTACATTTTTGGATTGTGGTGAAAATTATCAAAAGTGATTCTTCACATATATTTCTTGGTTTTGATTGAATAATCAAGACAAATGCTACTTCACGAAATGCCTCTTAACTTCGATGTCGATCATTTCTGTTAATAATGAAGACATTATCTCTACCATATTATGATGTGTAATATTCTGTAAAGCACAACTGTGAATACTTTAAATTTTAATTGAAAATATTTGTTACCTTGACAGGTAACATCTATCTATACATAGTAAGTAACAATTATTAAATCTTTGCTTATTTGATTAATTGAATAACATAACAACCTTCCACATATTTTCACGCTAGTAAATAAAATAATAATTTAGTAAAAGTTTCCATAACGTTATGGTTTCAACATTTCACTCTTATATAAACATAGAGGAGATAAAAAAATGAATGTTAAAAAAATAAATAAAAATAAAGCATGTGTGGTTTGATAATTCTGAAAGGTGAAAAAAAAAGGTTAAAGTCAGGATGCATTGAAGCCATTTTGGAGTACAAAGCAATAATAATAATAATAAAAAAAAAAAACCAAAAGAAAAGAAAAGAAATCATGGTCCTATTAACCAAATGGAGTATGCCAACTAAAATATTTAATTTTCACGAATGATATTATACATTCTTAACATTGAAAAATCATTCCTTAAAAAACAAAACTTTTGATGTGCATCTAATGTAAAACCAATATATTTTATTGCAAGAGTCTATTTGTGCTATTTGTAAGTAGAGTTGGTTGAATTTTCTTGTTCTAGTAGATTACTTTTTTTGTCATTTATAATCAAATGCTTAATAATCTTCCATCTCCAAATACATTGCATCTTATAATATAATTATCAGATCCATGCATGGAATGATTATATACTTGGCAATGCACATGGAGTGAATTCTTGTGTCCACAATGCAATGATTGATATAGGATCTTCTTTCATGCACACACATTGATAATAGATATAGATGTTGAAGTTGCTCTGAGGAAGTGTGAATAAGGATTTTCCTCAATGAGAAAGCTGGTTATTTTGGTGTTGCAGGTCTCAGAAGTGAGCTCACTGTTGGGAAGAGCTGGTACTGTTGGGCTCGGAAAGGCATATGATGTATTGGACACACTCGGTAGTAGCATGACCAATTTAAATCTTAGCAGTGGTGGTTTTACCTCTGGAGTGACAACAAAAGGGAATAAGATTTCAATTTTGGCTTTTGAAGTTGCAAACACAATTGTTAAGGGTGCCAATCTAATGCAATCTCTTTCAAAAGAGAACATTAGACATTTAAAAGAGGTTGTGCTTCCCTCAGAGGGGGTGCAAAATTTAATATCAAGAGACATGGATGAACTCTTGAGGCTAGCAGCAACTGATAAGAGGTTAATATTGCATAAATTGTGATTTTAATTCGAAAACAAATTTTCATCCATTTTATTACAGTGATCTTATAGCAATGTCTAGGAAACATGTACAGAAAATATTAATCAATTCACTATACAATTGTGACAGAGAAGAACTGAAAGTTTTTTCCGGAGAAGTGGTGCGTTTTGGAAATCGTTGTAAAGATCCTCAGTGGCACAACTTGGACCGATATCTTGAAAAGTAATTTTCTTGTTGATTGTCCTTCAGAATATCTGAAGTAAGCTTCTCAAATTTTCTTACATCATTCCATATGATTTTTAGGTTGGGTACTGAATTGACACCTGAAATGCAATTGAAGGACGAAGCTGAGACAGTTATGCATCAATTGATGAATTTGGTTCAGTATACAGCAGTGAGTATTTAACAATACTGTAGTATATAACTACCCCCAAGTTGCATCATACATTGCATATCTAGGCGTGGTGATTTGAAAAGCATTTAACAATGTTCTTTTTTTCTTTGTTCTGTGGAAATTTTTATCTGCAAAAAAAAAAAAAAAAAAAAAAAAGGTCTTGATAAATTCTAATTTGAAAGGGAGTGTGACTTTTCAGTTTTTTCAGCTCAATTGCGTTTTTCCCTTTCCTTTTGGCATTGACTTTAATATGTGGGAGGAAGAGAAACACCAAGAAGGAAACTCCTACATTCCAGGATGTTGGACTTCAAATAAAATTTATGTGCTTGTTTTATTTTCTTCTGCTATGATTCATAGACAAAAAAATTCTTCACTCTTAACATGGCCATTGAGCAAAATGCTCATGAAAAATGAAGAATGTCATAAACCTAATCTTAGAGTTCTTCCCCTTGTTCACCTAATGACATACATTTCAGACCAAAATACAATCTCTTTTCAAATGCTATGACTAGAACATGACTAAGTTGATTGTATCAATGATCCAGATATGTTGTACTGAAGTCATATATGGGCATCTAGAGTCTGCTTTATGTGCTGCTAATGCTTTATTTGGTTTTATTCTATTTATTTTTTTTCTCATTAATATGTTTCCTTTTTCTAATTTTGCATGAGCTGTGGTCCATCCATCTTTATCCAGCATTGTTGAAAATGTTATGCCACATAGTTTAATTTCAGCCTGTTGTCACATCCATCCTGACAATTTCATGCTTAGTATTCTCTCAATGTTATCCTTTGGATTTCCTCAAAGAAGAAATATTTCCTTTGGGCTGTAGGAACTGTATCATGAAATGCATGCCTTGGACAGATTTGAACAAGATTACCGCCGTAAGCTTCAGGAAGATGACAAAACAAATGTTGCTCAAAGAGGTGAATTGCAGTTTAAGTTTCATTTTGCTTGTGTTTCTTGTTTGATTGGTCCATACTATTGATCTGGAAAATATTTTAGGGAAAGGAGTTCAAGTATTCTATGCTTGATCTTGCTCCTCTTTCCTCCTGGGCCGGTTAAGCCAAAAAACATGGGAACAGGAGAAGTATTTCACTCAGAAACTAATAAAACCCAAAACCATAGTAACATAGTTTGGTGTTCTAGTTGAAATCCGCTAATCTTTATGCTGTGCAGTACTTCCTTGGTTGATGCTGAAATATATTTAAACTACATAGTATTGGTGTGACAAATTCCATTATCTTGAAAGATTATCCTTAAATTCATAGCATGGGACTGGTTTGAATGTCTGGACTCTTTTTTTGAAAAATTATTCATGGTCCTTTTTGGCCTTGTTTGTGCACAGAATGACATTAATATATGGTAGACTGCATCTGTTTTATATGCATCATGTTGCAATCAAGTGATGTGATTCATGAGCAGTTAACAGTGCCCACCTAACTTTTATGTGATCTTTGCACTTGACTTGATCTGGAGCCTCCAAACTCAAATTTTCATTTTTAATGGCTGGGGTTTAGTTTGCATGTAATCTCTAATTCCTTTCCTTGGGCTGCCCCGAGCCTAGCCTTCAAAAACTTGAACTTATAATTTTCAATACCACTGAATACTTGCTACTGAGAATCTGAGATCCTGTCCTAAATATGCTAGACTATCTGAGAGATGTTTGCTTCTATTCCATGTTTTCCTCATCTTGATCAATATTAACATCTGCAAGTAATTTTTTTTCATTGTGTCTAATTCACTTGTAGGGGATAGTCTTTCAATTTTAAGGGCCGAGTTAAAGAGTCAAAGGAAGCATGTGAAAAGTTTGAAGAAGAAATCACTCTGGTCGAAGATTTTGGAAGAGGTACGAGGTAGTAAGGCATTTAGGTGCCTTGTTCTACGGGGTCATTGGAGAGAAATATGCTCTTATTCTGGTGGTTCTTATATTTATGAACCGTCATTGATCATTGTGTTTTCTGATCCTACCACAATGATGCAGTGATGCACTCCTAATGTTGGATGGACTATGCATATTCCACATCTGTCAAGTGATAGCCACACAATAAATCCTTTTGTTATTTTTTTTTAAAACTCTTCATAGTGATATTGCAACATAAATCTAACATGTTTGTGTAGGTGATGGAGAAATTGGTAGATATTGTCCATTTCTTGCATTTGGAGATTCATGAAGCCTTTGGTAGTGCTGGTGAGCAATCCAAACAGAGTTTTAAATTTCTTGTTAATGAAAATGTTTAATGCATGGCACACGCACACACCCCCACACCCCCACTTCTCTATGTTTCCTTGCTTGGAACAATGAAATAGTATGAAATTTATCTCGCTATTTGCTGGGTTCATTAACTGATGTTTTCACTTGCAGATGGCGATAGACCAGTAAAAAGTTCTTTGAACCATAAAAAGTTGGGGCCTGCTGGTCTTGCATTACATTATGCAAATATTATCACCCAAATTGATACTCTTGTGAGTTTATGATTTCACCCAGACTTGATATCCTTTTATCTTTCCTATTAAGGATTTTGTTTCTGTATCTCAAACCTCAGCTTCTGAGGTTTTCAATGTTGCATTAATCAGGGTCAGTCCTGAAGCTCTTGTCAAATCGTTGCTTTTTTTTTTTGCTTCCCCTTTCTGATCTAATACCTGAATGTGACCAGGTGTCCCGATCAAGTTCTGTGCCTCCAAATACAAGGGATGCTTTGTACCAGGGATTGCCACCAAATATAAAATCTGCTTTGCGCTCAAAATTACTGTCATTTCAAGTTAAGGAAGAGGTATCATTTGATCTTGTCATGGGACTGACTTGTTCATTGATATGTTATCTTTGTTTGTTTTCAATGGGCTGCTAGTTGAACAATCCTCTCTTAAAATTAAACGTCTAGTCATTTTCTTGTCAATGCATTGTTTATAATTAGTTTTTCAAATGCTGTTCTTGCAGCTTACAGTTTCACAAATCAAAGCTGAAATGGAGAAAACTTTGCATTGGCTTGTTCCTATTGCTACTAACACAAACAAGTAAGATTCCAGCCCCCAGTCTAGATTTCTTTACCTCGGCTAGTCTGTACCCCATGATACCTCATCTTATCATCTGCTCAATTTCATTCAAGTTCACAAATCATGTTATCCACAAGCACTAATAGTAATAACAATCTAACAAATTATTACTTTAGGTGAAGTTAGATAGTTTTTTGTACATGGGACTGGACAAGACATTGCAGGATAACTTCACTTGTATTGGAGTTTGATGTGCACATGGGACAGGATGAAAAGCAGCTTTTGTCGTGTACCATACCCAAACTTCTGTCCCACCTCCTCCTGTGTTGTACCTTTTCTTATCCATTCTCATCCCATCTGCTCATCAAAGCACCCTAACTGTATGGTCCTTGTGAACAGTTTTAAAGCAGGAGCTAAAAGTTATTTAGAGATTTTAATATTCACAATGTTTCTTCTCTTGGTGGCTTGTTTGCAATTATTTATCCTTATGCTGACATTTTTTGCATGCACTTAACCAGAGCTCATCATGGATTTGGCTGGGTTGGAGAATGGGCGAATACAGGGTGAGTTCCAAATCTGTTTGTGCCCTTTCTTTTTATCTCATATGTGTTGAGTTCTGACGACAAATTCTTCAGGTCTGAGGTGAATCGTAAACCTGCTGGACAGACTGACTTGCTCAGAATAGAGACACTACACCATGCAGACAAGGAGAAGACTGAAATTTATATTCTTGAATTGGTGGTTTGGCTTCACCATCTTGTCAGCCAAGTAAGAGCTGCCAATGGCGGTCTCAGATCTCCAGTTAAATCTCCGATTCGGTCGCCAAATCAGAAGACAATTCAGTTGTGTACACAAAGGCCAAGCTCTCCATCCCCAATGTTGACAATTGAAGACCAAGAGATGCTTCGGGATGTGAGTAAGAGGAAAAAGACGCCTGGGATAAGTAAGAGCCAGGAATTTGATACTGCAAAAAACAGGTTAAGCAAGCATCATCGACTGAGTAAAAGTAGTAGCCACTCGCCGATGGGTGAAACTAGAAAAGATCCGTTTCCCATCAGAAGGCCATCGTCTGTTCCTGTCATTGACTTTGATATAGACCGCATGAAGGCCTTGGATGTTATTGATCGAGTGGACACAATTCGAAGCTTGTAGTATATCATCATGAAGATCAGGATGCAGAGACAAAGGTCAGTGCTTGTGAAAATTGAAAAGGTCCAATCAGATGCAAATTCACCATGTTGGGGATTGTGTCTTGGTTTGTGGCGGGGAAGATTTCACGTCAGTAGGCAGATGAAGAGTGAAAAGTCATTTCTTTTTTGCATGTGAGAATTTAAGTTGGTAAGTTAATTGTTCAGGGGGAGGATTTAATTGTTTTAGAGGATAATCAGGCTATAGTTTTGTTAGTTGTACATGTACAAATTGAGTTCATAATAATTGAAGTTCATGTTCCTTTCCATGATTCTCTTGCCTTGTTTTTCTATTAGCCAGCCATTCTTTCTTTTGGCCATAGCCGTCAGAGGACATGGAAAGAAGGTTTCTTTTAACATACTAACACGGCAACACAATCTTCAAGACGTATGATTATTTGGTCTCTACCTGAATAGGCTGGCATTAACACTTCTGTGGTATTCATCTGACTACTATAAAATGAAACTTTGCTAAAGCACCCGTGAAAGATGCTTAAAAACTATTAGTGTGTTTGTGGTTGTTTTTCGAACAGCACATTAAAATGATATGAAAATACTAAAAAAATATTAATTAAAAACAAAAAAAAAATTTAAATTCTTTCAAAAATACTTTTAAAACATAAAAACAAAAAAATATTAGAAGAACATCAAATTCACGTTTGGCATCCTTTTATGGAGTGCCACAATTTGTCTTGATTGTGAACGAGGAATACAAGCATTAGGGCATAAGGCGTGAGCTGGATGAACTGCTGTTATTGTCATGGTTTTGGCATCGAGTTCAGGTTTTATTCCCCCGACTTAGTGTATGATCACCATGCAACAAAAGCAGGAAGCTAGAGAGGAGGTCATTCTTTTAAACTTTGAAAGTACAGTATCTGTTGATTTCCTACGAAGCTGGCAGTTCTTGAAGAGATGATGTATTCATATGATCAGAAAGGTCGGCCTTCTATTTCATCATCATCATCACTACTACATGATCCAACGTGGGAGGCGCAGGTCAAAGTCAAACATATTCGGTTGTGATAACTACCGTCATGGCCCAATCATTTCTCGCCAAGTCAACTAGGGCGGTCCAAAACCCGCAAATATATCCATAACCACTGACCTTGACAGGCCCCGCCCGCCCACTCTTGCTCTCTATGATACCTTTCTGCTATACACTGCTGCTGTAAATTTTCCATCTACCAAACTTTTTCTACCAATCTTCATATATAGCTAGGAATGAACTCGTGACATCTTAATAGATCTCGAGAGATCAAGAAGGGAATAAAATATTGTTAAGAGTGATTTAAAATATAGAAATAAAATCCAGCAGGTTGATTTAAGATCTTGACCGAATTTTATATATGTAAAAATCGAAGTTATATTCGTCAAATCAATCTGAAACTCAATGACATGATGTAATTAATAAAGTGCTGCTGTTTTCTTTTAGGAATAGAAGTCCCGACCTTTCCTTTTCTTCTCCTATTCTTCCTTTGTTCTTTCCTTAGTTCTTAAGCCATTAATATTTGTGAGAAAAAAATTTGAAAAACTAGTCCAATTTTGCTCCCTCTGTTTTTATTACATGTTTTTTTTTTTCATTTTAGTTTTATCAATTAATAACTTTTTATTTCAAGGAGGTTTAAGAGTTTGTTTTTTCTGTGGTTTCAACTTTGAGCCCTGTAGTTATTAATATGATGGTCATTAAAGATTTGCATAATCGTTAATTTTAAAGTCCATGATATTAATTGAAGTACACGCAAATTAATCCGGACACTCATGTTAATGATAATAAAAAAAACTTAAGATTATGCGGTGAAAAATCATGACCATGTTAATTTCGTTTACATCATTTTCCTAGTTTTATACAGTCGCCACCCCGGTTTGCACTTTGCCCCCACCCCACCCCCCCCACCCACCCACCCACCCACCCCAGAGAGAGAGTACCTACGGTTTGCACTTTGCCCCCACCCCAGCTTCCCCACAACCACACTAGCACCAGAACCTCAAACTTCTACTAGAATCTGAATTTCTATGATGAATCACCACGTAGATTTCATTTTGACAAATTCACTTACCTTGTGAG
>Ga0307517_10012270_pt1 | contig 11780 bp, 5 predicted proteins | sample 23_EM_MG_FD_194515 | JGI IMG/M metagenome (GOLD analysis project Ga0307517, IMG submission 194515) | Populus trichocarpa ectomycorrhiza microbial communities from riparian zone in the Pacific Northwest, United States - 23_EM | ecosystem: Host-associated > Plants > Roots > Unclassified | place... | reverse complement strand
CTACATGCATTCTGTTGCGGGCATTTCTACTCATAATCTTGAAAGTTTCCCTGTAAAACTTCTATTCATGATTTTTATTAATCTAGTTGTGTTTACTACTTCGGATTTCAGTTCATATATATATATGGTTCTAATCAACTCTGTGTACCTGGTTTACACTACAAGCAGTGAACCTGGCAATCACTGCGTCCTACACCATTGTTTGGAGGCTGTGAGCTTGTATGCCAGAAGGCAGAAGCCATTTTCTCATTCATGGAGTACACTCGTATGGTCCTGCTGGTGGAACAATCCAAAACATAGACTGCATGCCCCGAAGAGGCTGGATTCGTCATGATTCATCCTCCAGCCGAGTCCTTGAGGCTCCCAATTTCCTAGTAGCAGGTCACAGAAACACCCCGAAAAGAAATAAAAAGCGGGGGGAAAAGGGATCGTTTTTCTTGGTAGGCCTTTGGAGGGGAAAGGGGCTACGAAAAGATTGTAGAGTTATGGTCCATAGGTACTTTGGGCTAATTGCTTACTTTGGGCTAATTGCTTAATTACCTCTTCGATATAAGTGTGAGTAGCAAATTCAAGAAAGACATTTTTGTCAGCATCCAATGGACCAAAATCTGCTGGTCTTCTATGGAAGGCCAATTCTTCCATGGATTTGGCTCTCAAAGATTAGCTAATCAAGTCTAATAACTTGGAGCTAATTAAGTTGAACAAATCATAGTTCTCATAGCCAAATCTGGAGTAACCCAGAAAAGGGTTATCAGGTCTTAGATCAATTGCCGGAAACGTGGCAAGTGTTGTGTCGAGGTCATTTAAAAAAATAAAAAAAATCTGAGACTCGAATGTTATTTTAAATGAGTTTAATAAACTTGATTTATTTAATAATATAATTCAAAAAAGCATTGATAATAAATAAAAAGAAAAAAATTCAGCAATAATTAATTATAAAAAAATGAGTTATCAATATCATACTTAGAAGAAGAATAAAAAAAAACATGTTAGAGACTCGACATAATTTTACCATAAAAAAAAATTCATTCTCTAACACCGTTGTAAAAGGCTACACAACAACATTGAAAGAGGTCGGACGTATTGTAAGAACAACAACCCGTGAAGCAAATCAAATAAAATATTATAAATTGAATATCTCATATTTATATTTAATTAATTAAAAAAATCAATTAAAAAAAATTAACAAAGAATATCCAAGTTCTTACACTATATTGCCAAGCATATCCTAAATCAATATAGAGCTAACCAAATCACTAAAAATAAAATCGAGTGTACTAAAATTCATCTAATTAAAGTAATGTTCAATTCAATTAAAAATAAAGTGTAAATAACCATCTAGTAGTAGGTGATTCAGTAGTAAGAGCTTCGGATCAAGGGGTTTAGTTCCCCTATGGTTTCAGGTTCGAGTCATGTGGTTATTAATATGATGGTTATTGGGGGCTTACAAGGTCGTTAACTTTAGGACCCGTGAGATTAGTCAAGATATGCACAAGTTGGCCCGGACATCCACGTTAATCAAAAAAATAAAAAATAAAGTGTAAATCAAGCTCCCCCGAATCTGGAATTTTTCAGATCTAACCCACCGATCAAGTTTAACACAAGACATGCGAAACAAATAATTTCATTATGCGAGGAAAACAAATTCACGAGAAAATGTGGAGATTCCCTTCACGTGTCCTGTCCTGTCCTGTCATGTCAATGAAATGATACGATAACACGCACGAGGTTCCTCGTTGGATTCTATGGAATCCATGCACAACTTACCATGTTTTGGATGCTTTGGTTTGGTTCCACTTCCACCTGACACCATGATCCAACCCACCACCCAAGCCTCTCTCTTCTATGATGACTTTGCTAGCGGTGGAAGAGCCTTGAACACAGACTAGATCGATTGATTCTCACCTTTTACTCACTCACTCACTGTATCAAACAAGACTTTGGTTAGCTCTTTACTAACTTCTTTAATCATAGATTATCTACCAGTCAAATCTTAGAATAATCCTAACCATAATTCAATTTTTTTGTTGGATTCGAGAAACAAATTTTACGTGATCATACTTTAATTATTCACCAGACGATAAAGTAAGCATAGTTTTGAATTTGCATGTATGAAAACTGATCTCAAAATATTATATTACCTCTCGAAAACTAACTAACACAAATAAAAGAATTCGGACTTCATGAGGTTTATATATATAAATGGATTTGATACCTTGAGATATATACATCTGGACTTATTAACAGACATCTTGTTGTGTGAGTGTGTTAGCCATTGCTCTGCCGATCAAATTATGGTGCAGTAGCACCGTAACGAGGACTGGTACTTTAACTAATAAATTACGGAAAACTGCATGTTTACATGTTAACATGAGAATGAGGACTCAGAGAATTGAGCAGTACTATGATTATTATATCAAGATGCCAAGATTAGACAAGTAACTGTTGGTGGAGGAAAGTGGAAAGGAAGAAGAATATCCAATCATCAAGGTCACACGAAAAAGAAGCTTTTCTTTGTTTCTTTTTCTTTCCTGGTTGACCCTGCAAAGCAACGCTCGCAAGGAAGAAAAGAAAACACAGTTTCGTAAAGGCTTCTGATGGAGCTGGCTATGGCTGTTTTCAATCCACAGACATCTATTTCACATCTTAAAAGTAATTTATATAGCAAGAATCAAAACTAATGCACAAGATAGTCTTACAGATTAACAAGCAGTACTCAGTTTTATATATGTATTAGCAAAAGGAGAGGTGACGATTAAGCATTAATGATCATTAATTTAGCACACGACCATAAAATATAACAAAACCCTATTGAAATTAACCAGTACAAACTGCAACCAAGGTTGATAGCTCAAACTTCAAACCCTAACTAGTTGAACACTTAAATAGTGATCATTAAGTTGCAAATATAGTTAAATACATAGAAGCCATCCCCTGAAGACCCGATGTAAGTACATTAATTAAGTTGGGATATTGTGAAATGCTAGGAAGAAGAAGAGCTCTATATCTGGAGAAGCGAAAAATGCTATGGGAGATTTCTTTGATGAGCACTTTGTAGTTACCCTTCTCTTCATCGGAGCTGGTGGACAAGATAGGGTCTCGGGTATTTTGAATCTTTGCGCCTTTGGTGTAGAACAGCCAACAATGCCCTCGTTGCATGATTCTTTGGAGCTGGTAGCAGTAGTGCTGTGACTAAAATGGAGATCCCTTGATGTTTCATCACGTTTTGTCAGAACTTCTTGCCTCTTGTATCTTGTTGATCTTCTTGTATTATTTGACGGTGCCATCTGAGAACTTGATGAATAATCTTGTAATGCTAAATGAAGTCCAATAAGAAGGGCAAAAAAGAATGTAGCAGCTAGCTATAGATGTTATTTTCAGGTGGATATAATAGATAGATAGATAGATAGACTGCTTTTTGGCTTTGTGCGTGTCACAGACGAGGAAGTTTAAGAAAGAGACACTGGCTAGCTAACAGAAGCTCTCACCTGAAAGGCATTCAAGACTTGCAAGACAGCAACAGAAACATTCCAAAACAACTATCAATAACCATTTGAAAACTTCAAAAGTTTGTGAGCTAGATCAAGTAAATCCAAAATAACACTACAGCAGCAAATACCAACCACTGCCACTTGAGGAAGAGATTTATTCAAACCTCTACCAAATCATGATAGGATTGGACGCTTTTTTGGAGTAGGAAATAACTCGGCAGAACTTAAAGAAATAATTCTTTGCAATTACCTATCTATTTCTTATAGATGATCTCCAGCTTGTAGACACTTCAGTGCGTACTGAAGGAGAATCAGTAAGGCTTAATTTTCTATGTATAAAGTCTTGCAACTTTTAATAACAGAGATAAGGCTTTGGTAGTAAAGAATCAAATGGTATTATTTGATGTGGGACAATGGGAGGTGCTTGAGATTATTGTTCTTCCCTTCACTTTATGTTTAATTCAGCATGGGTGAAAGTGTGTCAGCATTTTCCTCTTTCTAAAGCATCAAATCAATTTATTAATGCATTTGAGAGGAAATGCTACGCGTAATCGTGCCGTGTGTACTGTGGCGAATTGGCTGCCCTTCTTACTGAATCCTGCGTATGAAGGACGAACAAAATTTATCCACGCAAAGATTGACGAGTGCCTATAAGTTTCTCTCATAGAAATTATTTAAAAACAATTTATTTTATTATTTAAAAACAATTTATTTTACGTTTTTATCTCTTAATTTAATCAAACATGTCTATGTGTTTTTGGTATCTATTTGCACTAACCAAAACATAACCTCAATGATTTAAAAGCAAAATGTGCAACAACTTGCTACGTTTATTTCTGTTTTATCTTTTCCAAAAAAGAAAAAAATGGAAGATGGAGGTAGCTCTTTAATCCCCCATTAACATTACTCAGACTCTTAATAGTAAAATACAGTCTTTTTTCTTGGTTACAAGAGAGCAGGGACTTGTAGATAGAAGGGAAAGCAGATCGAATAAATAAAGAAAAACAATGAAATTATTTCCCCCCAAAAAGACAACTGAATAATTAGGCTGCTTCAAAGCAACCCAGAATCTCAGGCTTTCGGCAAAGGTCTGCTTGAATGTTGGTAAGAAGGCCCACTGATTATGATGATATAGCTTGGATATTGCGGAAAAAAACAACTACAATGGGCCTGTCATCAACAAAACGTTTATGGGCCAACCTTCAAGCCCATTCACATGCTTCGCTCCAAAGATAAGTCCAGGCAGTTGCTGGTAGAAAAAGTACTTGGAAGTCTTGGATTAGGCAATTGCTTACAAGTTTCAGGCCGAGAACCGTAGATCTTTTACCATTATAGGACAGTTTGATAAAAACAAATTTAGATAAATGGGAAGGGTTTTAAAAACATTAGAAAAATAACATGGTTTAAACACAACCGTTATAAAATTTAAAATATAATGGTTAAGAAAGAAAAATAAAATAAGGTATTGTGACATGAAAAAGAAAGATAGAAGAAAAACAAAGAAAAAAAAAATAAGTTATCGGGAATACACCGGGACTCAATTCTTAACACACTCAGTATTAGGAATAGCGATTGAACATTGAGAATAACAGTTGTTTCAAAATTTATGCCGCATTCAAAATAATTAACATGTACAAAAATCAACCTAAAATTCTATGAAGATCTTATGGCCAAGAAATGAGATTCAAAATCCAATAGCTAAAAGAAAAAAAGAGATAAGGTGAAACAGTTGTTTCAAAATTTATGTCGCATTCAAAATAATTAACATGTATAAAAATCAACTTAATATTCTATGAAGATCTTATAGCAAAAAAATGAGATTCAAAATCCAATAGCTAAGAAAGAGAGATAAGCTGATGTGGTATAAGAGGGAAAGAGGGAAGGAAAAAGAAAAGAAAAGAAAGAATGGGTCACCAGAGACACCGAAACTCTATTTTTTACACACTTTATGTTGTTAGAAAGATCTCAACGAGACAATTGTAACCACACCTTAGAAGAGCACCAAATGAGATCATAATTAGTTAAGAAATTTATTCGAGTTTGATTTAGACTTAATTACGATCGCGTTTGGTAGTTTTTCAATGTATAGTTAGAATTTTCTCGTCGAAATCTTTTTAATGATACCTAATATATTAAAAACAGAATCCCGGTATGTCCTCGATAATGTATTTTTTATTTTTTTTTCTTTTCTCATATCTCTCTCCTATTACGTTACTTTTTATCTCATCTTTCCTGACCTATTTAGGTTAATTAATTTACAAATAATATACATTTTTAAACATGACTAAACAGCCAATAAAAATCATATTAAAAAATATAATTATGTTATAATATTACATTTCTCAAATATTTTTCTAACATATTTCATCATCCTAGAATTTTTAACAAACTTCAAGTACCGTGAGGAGATAAGTGCCACGCATGGCATAGATTTCAAAGGTTGACTACCCCAATGATTTGATTTTTCCGGCATATTCCATATAAGAGAAAAGAATGATGCGAAAGCCACAGCTAAAAAAAAAAAGCATTAGCCATTACATCAATTGCATCCGAATCAAAGTTCACATTGCAAATATGGCATCCCAGAATGCATATGAAGTTGCATTTTAATTTCAACTAGATCTCAATGGAACTTTCTTCTTACAGAATCGATGTTCATGCAGTTGGGGGAAGCAGGTGTGTATCAAGGGAAGTGCTAAATTGTACCACCATGCAGTGTTAGTTCTACTATACAAATTATAGTGGAAAAGGTTTTGACTGATCTTCATGGTTCCACTGGACTTGGAGGTTTGGAGCCTGACTCCAAGGACTCTTCTTCTGATAACCTATGGCTGAAAGGAGGCGGCGGGGGATCAACAGTTAATGTGCCTTCCAATACCTTCACCACCTCACCCATCGAAGGTCTCATATGTTCATTTGTTTGAAGACACCAAAATGCAATTCGTAACAGTCGCTCTAGCTCCTTTAAATCCACCCCGGCGTCAAGTCTTTTATCAACCACCCCCTCTAGACGCCGCTGGATCCATTCCTCATAGATCCATTCCCAGGCATCCTGGACTTCTGGACGCCCGGTTATCAATATCAGCACCATCTTGCCAAAATCCTCCACATCTTTCTCCCCACCATATGATGCCTCGAGATGAGCTGTTCCCAACCCGAATTCACTGACCTTGGGCTCGTAATTTTTATCCAGGACTACATTTGAACATTTCAAATTCCCGTGGCTTATAAACTCCCTGCATCCTGTATGCAGATAACAAATGGCCCTTGCCACAGTTATGCATATGTCAACTCTCCTTTTCCAAGTCAGTCTCTGACTCAACTCATCGTCTTCTATATATTTATCCACAGAACCGTTTTTGACGTATTCATAGACCAGATATCTATGACCTAACTCAAAACAATAGCCATCAAGCCTCACCAGGTTTTTGTGATGTATACTTCCTATCTTTGAAACAACAGCTCGAAACTTCCTTTCTTCAATAGCGTTTTCAAGGTCTTTGACTGCTACTGGCTGATGGTTTGGAAGCTCACCTCTATACATACCTGGCCCTATCTGGTGCTTGAAATTCCCTGTGATGTCCTTGATTTCTGTAAATGGTAACATCATCAAACCCTTCGAGTTCCAGCCCGGGTAAGCTGAAGCAGCTTTCCTCAAAATCTGATATCTTCTTCTATAGATGAAGTAGCCGATTCCTATCTGAACAATAGCAAACAAAACAAATGTGCCAGAGGCTGCTCCAATTAGACAAGAAATGCACAACCCATGAGACCGTTTGACAGGAGATTGTGCTGGAGAAGATCTAAAGGCATGGGGATTAACTGCTATGGGGTCTGAGCATTTCTTAACAAAAGATATCGAACTTAAAGAGGGGTTTTGATGCCCAGAGAAGTATGGACTTGTCTTCATTCGGCACTGAGCAGTTCCGTCATTTGTGAAGGTTGCAGCTGTACAGGCCGGGTCCTGTATGCACAACTCTTTACATTGCTGTAAACTAGTAATGGTGATTGATTCATTTGGTGGATAAATCCCATACAGAAAAGTATGCTCATAAGTATCCATACTGTAATTAGATTCACAATCCAGTGCAAAACATTTCGAGCTGGGAGAAGATGTTGTCTTGAAAGGGCATTGGCATTCGGGAGATCCCGATGCATTGAAAACACAGATGCCATGCTCGCCACAGGTTGCAAAAACATTGCACTGATTTTCAACAGCTTGCCAAACTGATCTCCATGACGCTGTAGCTTCTACCCATGAGTACATCCGCAGATTACCATCAATGTCTAATTTAAGTAACCGATAATTTACACTGTCATTGTGGTCTTCCCCAAAAACAGACCAAACGGGTTCCTGATTGTGGTCCACAAGTTGCAGGACTCCACCAGAGGTAAGGACAGCACCAAGATTCGAACTTGATGGATTTCCTCTGGACCAGTAACTAGACCAGTAAATGACATCACTTTCCCACTTTAGCTGTAACTGACCTGAAGCATTCATGTAAAGACTGTAATAACTTGAAACAGAATTTCTGCTTGCTGCTCTTAGTGTTTTATGAACAGGTAAATTCTGGCCTGGAAGAAGCGTGTCGGATGGATTATCAAAGCTTTGCCAAACAACCTCTTGCTTTCTATTCAATAGAAAAAGGTTGCCATCATCACGAAGAAGAGCCGAAACAACAGCTAATTCGCTTGTGTTGCTGGTCCATACAGTGACTCCCTTCAAAGAATCAACCAATACCAGTTCCCCATTTTGAGAAAGCTGGAAATAGGACTTGTTACCAACAGTGACATCAGCTCCAGCAACCCAAACCACAGTTTGTTCGGGAACAGGAATAGATTTCGAATTGAAACGTATCCCAACACTATACTGATAGGGCTGATCAGAACGGTTAACGAATCCAATAGCAAAATCACCACGGGGGGAAACCCACAAGTTGTTTTCCTCTACAGAAAGCTTTGACCCCAAGGGAATTTGTGAAGCAACAACAGGAAAGAGGAAGAACCAAAAAAAGACACACGGAAGGAAAGGCGAATTGAACAAAAAATTGCCCTGCTCAAGCATACTTGAAATGCTTAGATATGCAAGAAAACAAGAAGCAAATATAGTGAATAAGCCCCTAAAGAATCAGGAGAGGTTAAATCCACTGAACCTCATTTTACACATTGGAGGCACGGTACAGTAAAAAATTAGGCAGCTACCAAGATTTTCAAAATAATCATAATGCAGCTTACGGAAGGAGAGATTCAAGATAATGACCCCTTCAAGACTAGAAGAATCATTGACACAAAATCAAAGCTAGTGAATCACATTTCAATGATTATTAGGCAAAAACAGGACCAAATCTAGGAATTTGAAGGATTGTATGATATAATCAAGCAGAAAACAATGACAATGAAGCAACCACAAATTCAAGAAGGGTCTAAAGATTCGAACTTCAGTACCTGAAAAGGGCAGGAAAGGAGATTATAATTCAAGAAGCCGGCTAAGAGTACCACCTTGACCTCAGCAGAAGTATCAACTGTTCTCTTTTAGGCCACAATACAAATAAAAAATAAAGAAACATAGGAGCATCTTATATTTGACTAGGAAGGCAAAATCGATGAATATAACATCACAGGCCTAGTCAAAAAAATAAATTTTGATGGCACAGAAGAATAGAAAAATGGGAGTTGAATATTGAAACTTATGCAGGTACACGGATGGGACCCAAAATAAGGCCAATGGATCACAACTTCCTGGCAATGCAATCACTTTCAGGGCTTTAAAAAAACAGAGTAGGGTCTAGATATTGGGTATTGAAAAGAATCCATCGTTGAAAATCAACAGCTGATAAATTAGAAGATATAAACCACAGATTGGGACCAACTCACTGAAAAATGAAGAGGGTTTCTAGTCTTTTATAGAAAGTACAGGCCAAATACACTTTCAAAGTAAAAAAGAAACCAGGAAATAAGTGGTTCTTTCAAACAAGGAGGTTCTTCCTTTTTCTTCCCTGGAAATGGAAATGTGGCCTGGAATTTTTTGGACAGGAGTGGCCAAAGAAGATGAAGAAGATATTGGAGAAGAGGGAAGGGAAATGGAGGAGTGTGAAAGCAAGACTGTAGTCATGAGAAAGAAAAGGGTTTTGTGGGATTTTCCTTCAGCTATTCTAATAAATTTGGATTTTTTGTTTTATCGTTAAATTTAATTCATCTTTTATTTATTCCTTTATTAGGAGCCAAGTGAAGCCATCTATGATCTAGCTAGTAGTTTCACTTTCACTAGTTACTAGACAGGGGACCCTGTTCAAAAAGGACCTGTTTCGGGACATGACATCTCTTCTTGAGATAAAAAAAAGAAAGTGAAAAGGAAACTAGGAAAGAAAATAAATGATTACTTGGGGATGCAGTTTACACAAGTATATTTTAATTATTAATACTAGTATTTTAGAATTATTAAAAAATATTTTTTTATATTTTTTTAAATAAAAAATTATTTAAAAAACACTTTAAAAAACAAATCTGAAAAAAAAACATTTATTAAGACTAAAGATGAGAACCAAAGTTATGTTTGTTTTCTTTGTAAAGTGTATCAGTTTTATCTCAATCATTTTATTTTAATTATGTATTTAAATATATTTGATTATAAATAATTGATGTTTTGTTATAACAATATAAATCAATTTAATTCCAAAAAAATTAACCCATAAACCGTATCAAGTATTTATAATTTTTAATATTATATAATCTCGCTTACGGGATCAAATCAATATGTTATAAGAAGAAATTTTTAAATTATAAACATTAGAGTATATAATTTATTTTGATTTTTAAGATTAATTACTTTGCATATTAAAATTAAACAAGTATAAACAGGTTTAGTTTGGGAATTGTGAATATTCGATAAAAAAAAAAAGAGAATTTAATGAAACAAGATTCTGATCTATAATCCATCGAGCTTGACGAAAAAACTAATTAGATTGTAGGTAAATAGACTAACGTATTTATGAAAAAAAATAATTTCTTACAGTTTTTCTTAAATAATCCTTTGGACCGACACAAGAATATCATATGGTCCCCAAATTAAATAGTGTCGTGTGTAGATAGACTTTTTCATGAATTTGAAATATACAGCAAAAAAGAGAATTCCAGCAGAGTAGTGTGGACATCATTTGACAGGGCATTAATGGATGCTGACCTAATGATTTGTACACGACGATAGAACCAAGGGATGCTTGAGCCACGTTCGTGATTTCTTTTATATTTTGAACATCACATGTCTCTAGTGGCAATGGAGTTCACCTTTGGGCAGTCAACCTTTGACAGCGTAGCTTCCATTATTTTACTCCAGAAGCCCATCATCTCCTCATTCTTCAAGAATGTCAGCAACTTGCATTCCCATAACCCCTTTCATTTCTCGAAAAATTGTGAAATTAGTACAGTAAATTACAAAATTGGTGAATTTATATAGGTTTAACAAAATTTGATGAAATAGTATAATTTCACATGTAAACCTGTTTACCGGTTCGCAATGATCGGTGAAATCAGTTGACCAATTTAAAAAATAACAAAAAAAATCTTAAAATTGTCAAAACTTCGAGCCTCAGTTAGATTTTTTATATATAAAAATCTCATGGTCCATGTAGCAACGTGGTCTTTACTAAAAAGAAAATTACCTCAAAAAACTCTTGTGAAGATTCAATAATATAATCAAAAGTTATGACCAAACCTTCTCTTATATCTAAACTTGTCTCATTAATCCATAAATGCATCTGCTAGATCATCCATCTATATGTTTGAAGCAAATCCTTATTTAATTATGGCAGACTTGTACATGCTCAAGAGCGTCTACTACTGTGTGAACAGTAATTCTTTGAGATTTTAATTGGAGTTTATTTTTTAGTCAATAAATTTGAGTCTAAAACATACTTGGAAGAAAAACTTCAAAAAATCATTGTTTTTATATGAAACGATCAACCAGTTAATACAACTGGATCTAACCAGTCGACTAGTTAAGGCAGAAGATTGGAGTTTGATCTTGTTGCGCTTTACAAGTACAACATAATCAAATTGTGCTATCTCGTAAAATCTTTTTGAACATGTGTCAATTCAGCAAATTTTTTAATTTACTGTACTAATTTTACAACAAAAATCCATTATTTTTTATATGTCTACATTCCATAAGTCTGCTTGGCATTGAGGCATGGTGAGGTGTAGTTAGGTTTTTTAATATATATAATTTTTTTAAAATATAAATCACTTCTTAATAAAAGCTAAAAATATATGTTTTCTAGTTGCTTTTCTTAT
>Ga0307517_10012269_pt1 | contig 11781 bp, 11 predicted proteins | sample 23_EM_MG_FD_194515 | JGI IMG/M metagenome (GOLD analysis project Ga0307517, IMG submission 194515) | Populus trichocarpa ectomycorrhiza microbial communities from riparian zone in the Pacific Northwest, United States - 23_EM | ecosystem: Host-associated > Plants > Roots > Unclassified | place... | reverse complement strand
GGCCGCGCGCGTCTCGGGCAATCGCGACGCGATCACGTTCCCGGACGCGGCGAAGGAGGTCAAGGCCGTCTGGGTGCCGACGACCAACCCGCTGCAAATCTCGGCCGATGAGAAGGCGCGCTATCACTGGCGGTTCTCCAGCGGAAAATATTACAAGCTCGCCGGCTTCCATATCCTCACGCGTGACATGAAGCTGTGGTTCTGGGCCACGTTCACGCAGGAAGACTACGAAACGAGCGGCAAGGATCAGAAGCCGCTTCCGACCCTGCCGCGGTCGCGCGATTCAACGACGCGCGGACCGAACGCACCGGATCGCGGGTCGACAGATGGCGAGCGCCGGGAGCTGACCGGCTCGAAATGGGCGCATTATCGTCTGCGCGGGACGCAGATCACCTATGTCGACGCGGCGGGCAAACCGATCATCCTGGGCAATCCGGTGATCGAAGATGGATTTGCCGATACCGCCTCCTGCATGACCTGCCATTTCCGAGCGACGGTTGGCGATCCGATCGGTGGCGGCAAGAATGATTTCCTCGATCCCGAAGGCACTGCGGTGGGAACGCCGATCGATGGGCAATTGGGGCAGGGAAACACCATCAAATACCTGCAGACCGATTTCATCTGGTCGGCGCCGATCCGCGCCCAACCCCGGAAGGCACCTAAAAAATGAGCGCTGTTTCCTTTGCCGATGACGTCGCCCGCTTGTTCACGCCGGGAGACACGACGTGCATGGGGCACCGCCAAGTCTATCTGACATCCTATGATTATATGTCGGACGCAACGGCCGACGACATTTTTGCCGACCATGCAAATGCTCGTCATGTTCTCGCGCGCATCAAGGGCGACGAGCTTCCCCAGATGCCGTTCCACGCGCCACCCTGGCCACCCGAGAAGGTGGCCATCCTCAGCGGCTGGATCGACGGTGGATTTCTCCCCTGATCGACCCTGTTTGAACGGCGGCGTGCCCGGGCCAGCGGGATGCCGTTCGAGAATTGGCATCTGGTTCTCGGGAAGAGGAATAGCCTGATGAAGCAAGGATCGACCCTGTTCACGATGGCCGGCATGGCCGCCCTGATGTCCGCGCCGGCGATGGCGGCGACGGCGCCCGTCGGCTCGAAGGTCCATTTCGCGACCTGCACCAAGCCCGGCGTCGAGGCGGGCTGCGTCCTCGCTGCAAGCGGCGGCGCGACCTACAATGTGACCGGGCTGACGCCCAAGCTGCACCCCTATCAATGGCTCCAGGGCACCGCGACGGTCACCGACAAGATGTCGCACTGCATGCAGGGGCCGGTGATGGACAAGTTCGTCCCCGACAAGCAGCAACGCATGATCGGCTGCATTGCCCCCAAGGCGATCAAACGCCGTCGCTAGCCCAGCGCCGGTCAATCGCCGCTGTTGGTCGACCCTGTCCCGGCGGCGATCAGCCGCCCAACAAAAAGACGGGTTCTCCGCCGGCGCGCGAGGATCAGCGCCGTCGAACCGGGCTTCGCCGGGCCGGACGGGGCATGGCGTCCGGTCGCGAAACCGGGCGCGGCGCCCGAGCGCAAGGCGGCGAGCCCGCGGAGCCCTTCTCACAAGGCGCCGCTCCCTGACGCCCGCGCCAGCGGCGCGTCAGCGCGCGTCCTCAGCCCCGCTCCACCAGCGGGCGCCGTGCAGGCGTCCGCCGCCAGCCGATCGTCACCGCCAGGCCGGGACCCGCGGCGCGGGGCCCGGTGGCCTCCTACGGAGGCCATAGAGCGAGCGGTCGCGCGGGACCTCCTTCCCCGCGCGAGGCGCCGCACCCATGTTGCGCCAGCGCAACGAGCTCCCCATCTTGCGGGGAATGGAGATCATCGACCCCAAGAAGCCCGCGCGGTGGACCCACATGACGGTGCGGATCGAGCTGCCCGACACGCCCGAGGGCGACTATGCGCGCCTGCATGCCGACATGCACGAAGCGGGCTTCTCGCGCATCATCACCAGCGGTGAGGGCAGATCCTTTCATCTGCCGCACGCGACCTACAACAAGCGGGTGCGCGGTATGTCCTACAAGGAGGCTCGCGATGCGGCAGTCGTGATAGCGCGCCACTCACATCCCGAGCCGCGCGTCTTGGTGATCGCCGGCCCCCGCGCCTGGTCCGGGCTCAAGCCCGTCACCGCCGCCAACCCCGACCCCGACGCCTGACCGCCTAGTAGCGGAAACTGAATGTAGCGCCGTAGGTGACCGGCATCCCGGCATAGCTGAGCACGGTATCGGTCAGGCGCGACGTCTGGGTGAAATAATATTTGTTGGTGACGTTGCGGCCCCAGATCTGGAACCGCCACCGGCCGTCGGGGCGTTCGACGCCTGCCCGCAGGTCGAGGAGCGTCCGGCCGTCGAGCAGGAACAGCGGATTCTCGCCGAAGTTCGAATAGGTCGACGAGCGGTAGGTCGCGGTACCGCCGACGAACGCCCTGACCGCGCCGACCGGGATGCCGTATTCGATGTCCGTGCTGCCCTGCCATTTGGGCGTATAGGGAAAGGCCTCGCCGACGAATGAGGTCACCTTGCCATAGGGATCGATCGGCAGCGGCGGATTGCTGGTGATCCGGGAGACGACATAGCTCAGCCCGCTCGTCACGCGCAGTCCCTCGACCGGCCGCCAGGTGAGGTCGAATTCGAACCCGCTGATGCGGGACTTGGGGATTGCCACCGACGCCGGCAGCGTGCCGAAGATCGGGTTCTGGATCGAGCCGAGCAATTGCTTGTTCTTATAGTCGTAATAGAAGCCCGCGCCGTTCAGTTGCAGCGTGCGGTGAAACAAGGTCGCCTTGAACCCGGCCTCGTAGGTCAGCACCGATTCCTGGCGAAGCGGGTTGAACTGCTCCGGCGTCAGGCCGGGGATCGTCGCGAAATTGCCTGCCTTGTAGCCCTTGGCCAGCGAGACATAGAGAAGCAGGTTCCTGACCGGCTCCCAGTTCAGGCTGCCGCGCCATGAGAGATTGTCCTCGTGGAGCGTCTTCTTGACGAGGACGGACTGGTAGGACGCATCGACCGTAACGCAGGCGCCGGGCGCGATCGTCTTGGGCGACCCGGACAGGATCGTCGCCAAGAGGCCAAAGGCGGTCGCCAGCGTGCCGTCGCCTGAATCGGCGATGCAGCCGACGAAATCCCGTTTCTCGTCGGTATAGCGGATCGACCCCTGGAACTTCAGCCCGCTGGCGAGAGCGACATCGACGCTGCCGAACACCGCCTTGGTATCGATCTTCTGGTGGTTGCGGATGATGGTGCTGAGGAACGGGTTGCCGAGCAGGATGTGCGAGGTGCCCCCGGTGAAGGTGAACTGGTCCTCGTTGGCGATCGAATTGGCGTAGTTCCCGCCGAGCATCCATTTGAACGCGCTGCCGCCGATGCTGCCGGCGAGGCGGAGCTCCTGCGAGAAGGAGGTCAGGAGCGCGTCGGGACGGATCGTCAGCGAGGTATAGTTGGTCGCATCACCATCGGTCAGCGAATGCGTCCTGTAGTGCGCATAGGCGGTCAGCGAGGTCAGCGCGACGGTGCTCGAGATGTCGAGGTCGGAGCGCAGCGACACCTGCCAGAAGCGGTTGTCCTGCGAAAAGTCCCGGCCAATGTCCCAGTCCGCGGCGCGCGCATTGGCCGGCGCCAGCGGATAGCCGGTGAGCGCCGCGATCGCGACCGGGTTGGAGGCGGCGGGATCGATCGACTGGAAGGCGAGCTGGCGCAGTTGCGGCGCCTGGGTGTCGCTGGTGTCCTTCCAGCCGGTGACGCCGAGCTCGAAGCGCAGCGCCGCGGTCGCGTCCCAGTCGAGCAGCACGCGGCCGGCGATGTAATGCTTGGCGCCGAGCGTGGCATCGCGGGTATAGCTATATTGCCAGTCGCCCTGCTGCTCGGTGCGCAAGGCGATGCGCGCGCGCAGCGTCGAGGTGATCGGCCCGCTGGCATAGCCCTCGGCGGCCAGCGCGTCGAAACGACCATATTCGAGGTTGAAGCCGTAATGCGGCGAGCTGGTCGGCTTGGCCGCGATATAGTTGATCGCGCCGCCGGTCGAATTCTGGCCGAACAAGGTGCCCTGGGGACCCTTGAGGATCTCGACGCGCTCGACGTCGAGCCCGGCGCCGCGCGTCATCGCCGAATAGGGCAAAGGTATCTGGTCGACATAGACGGCGACCGCGGGCGTCACGCCTTGCGTCGTGTCGTAGAAGCCGACGCCGCGGATCGAATAGACCGGCACGCCATAGGAACTCTTCTGGTAGGAAAAGCCCGGCGCGAGCGTCTCGAGCTGGGTCGGGTCGACCACGCCGCGCGCCAGCAATTCCTGCCCCGAGGCGGTGGTGATCGACAAGGGCACGTCGTTGATGTTCTCGGCGCGCTTCTGCGCCGTCACCACGATGTCCGGGACGCCTTCGGCGGTCTCCGTGGCCGGCGTACCGGCAGGCACCGATTGTGCCGACGCCGGGTCCGCGAGGATAGCCGTGAGGGCGGTGCAGCCCAGGAGCGCCGCCAGGCTTTTCGAGATGTTCATCGTCTTTCCCCTCCGACCGCACGGCTTGGGCCGTGTCCTTGGAGCAGACCATGGGCGAATCGAAATAATCCGTCAAGGATTTTCCAAGAAGATTGTATCTTTGGAATATATCACAATTTTAACATTCGGGTTGCCGCACCCCGGCGCTTGTGCTCTAGAGTCGGGCGAGATCACCGCGGCGGCGGTTTCGAAAGCGAATGAATGACCAGGCACGGCAGCATGATGGGGATCGACGATGGGTTGGGCGGCGCAGCCGCCCCGAGCTCGCGTACCCGCGCGATCGATACCTATCGCCGCATCCGGCAGGACATCCTCGAGTGCCGGTTACGGCCGGGCGCGCGGCTGCGCTCCGAAGAGCTGTGCGAGCAATATGAGGTCGGTATCAGCCCGCTGCGCGAGGCGTTGGTCAGGCTGTCGGCGGATGGCCTGGCGGTGCTCGAGGAGCATCGCGGCTATCATGTCGCGCCAGTGTCGCGCGCCGATCTGCTCGATCTGACCCGCATGCGCATCGAGCTGGAGCGGATGGCGCTGACCGCCTCGATCCAGAATGGCGACGACGATTGGGAGACGCGCGTCGTCGCGGCGCACCACCGGCTGTCCAAGACCGAGGCGTTCGTCGAGGGCAACCGGATCCTCGGCCAGGGCTGGGAGGAACGCCACGCCAATTTCCACCGCGCGCTACTTGAGGCGTGCGGTTCTCCCTGGCTCCTGTCCTTCCGCGACGCGCTCTACGATCATGGCGGACGCTATCGCCGGCTCTCGCTGCTGCAGGGCCCGTCTTTGTCCCGCCCGGCGGACACCGAGCACCAGGACATCCTCGACGCGGCGCTCGCGCGCGACGCCGAAACGGCTTGCCGGCTGCTCGCTCAGCATATCCAGCGCACCACCGACATGCTGCTCGCGCAGGACGACCCGACGCTGTTCGGCGAAAACTAGGCGCCGGCGGGCGCCGCCGTCATCGCCGCGAGGTCGCCCGTCACCTGCCCCGCATCGATCGGCAGGCAGTCAGGCGCGATCTCCTGGACGATCTCCGCACCCGTAAGGTCGAGACGCTTCAACAACGCCGGCAAGTGCTCCATCGCGCCGGTCGGCCAATCGTGCAGGACGACCACCGTCCAGTCGCGCGCCGCTACGTCGTCGAGGCACCGGTCGATCCAGTCCGCTCCCCCTTCCCAATCGCGCGGCACGCTGTTCCACAGCGCCATCGTATAGCCGCCGGCCGATAGATAGCGGATCGCCGCCTCGCTCAGCAGCGAGGGTGAGAGCGCGCCGCCACCGGCATAGGGCCGAAACAGCCGCCGCGGGTGCGACAGCTCGCCGATCAGGTCCTGGGTCGCCCCGATCTCGCAGTCCGGCAGGCCGGGATCGTCGCTGTCGCCGAACTGGACCGAATGGCTGAAGGTATGGTTGCCGATCCAATGCCCCGCCCCGCGCGCCCGCCGGGCAAGCGCGCGCGCACCGGGCAGACCGAGCTGCGCGCCGGTCACGAAGAAACTCGCGAGCACGCCGTGATCGCGCAGCACGTCGAGCACCCAGGCCGTAGTGCCGCCCGGGTCGGGGCCGTTGTCGAACGTCAGGGTCACCTTCATCCAACCATCCTTGCGCTCAGCGGCCGGGGCGTGCCGGCATCATTCCGGCACCATCGTCGCCGCGGCAAGCATCTTCTCGCCATAGGTATTGGCCCATTCCTCGTCGGTGAGGCGCCGCTCCGCCTGGACATAGGACGGGTCGATCGCGGTCTTTTCGTTGGAAAAAACGCGCTCGACGGCCGGGCGCGCCTCGATCTCGGCGAACCAGCGCCGGACGTTGGGAAAGCCGGCCAGGTCGATATCGAGCAGGGGCAGGAATTTCGCCCAGGGCCAGATCGCCATGTCGGCGATCGAATAGTCGCGCGCGAGATAGGCGGACTGGCCGAGCCGGTATTCGAGCACGTGCGTCAGGCGACGGCATTCGTTGGTGTAGCGTGCGATGCTGTAGGGATGCGGTTCGGGCGCGTAGCGCACGAAATGGCTGGCCTGGCCGAGCATCGGGCCGAAGCCGGCGATCTGCCAGGCAAGCCATTCCATCGTTGCCATGCGCTCGTGCACGTCGCGCGCGAGGAACCGGCCCGACTTCTCGGCGAGATAGAACAGGATCGCGCCGCTCTCGAAGATCGTGATCGGGGCGCCCTCGCCAAGCGGCTCGGTGTCGACGATCACCGGCAGCTTATTGTTGGGATTGAGCTTGCGGAACGCCGGCTGGAGCTGGTCACCCTGGAAGATGTTGTACGGCCGGATGTCATAGGGGTGACCGATCTCCTCCAGCATGATGGCGATTTTCCAGCAATTGGGCGTCGGGCAATAATGGAATTCGATCATGGCCTCGCTCTCCTCGGGCACCTTCGTGCCATGCGTTCTCCAAGGGGTCAACGATTTTCCAATAAAACCAGATATTGGAAAATCGTTGACAGACTGACCGACCCGCGCCTAGTTTCCGAGTCCAGGACAGGGTGGAGATTGGCACATGAGCAACGATGCGGAAGCGGTCCAGCCGGCGGCCGGCAACGGGCCGACGGGACTGCACCACCACGCTTATGTCTGCGCCGACCAGGAGCGCACGCGGCATTTCTACGAGGACCTTGTCGGTATCCCGCTGACCGCCTTCTGGATCGAGGACGAGGACATCATGGGTGAGCGCCATGTCTTCAGTCATGCGTTCTTCGGCTTGCCGGGCGGTGGTGCGTTGGCCTTCTTCAATTTCGCCGATGCGGCGCAGCAGGAACGCTATGCGGCGAAGCAGCAGGGCCTGTTCGTGCACCTGTCGCTCGCGGTCGACCGGGCCGCGCAGCGCGCGATCCGGGCGCGGCTCGAAGGCGCTGACATTGCCGTCTGGGACGCCGACCACGGCTATACCTATTCGATCTATGTGACCGATCCCGACGGCCTGCTGGTCGAATTCTCCGCCGATCCTCCCGGCATCGAGGCGGTCAATGCCGAGCAGCGGACGACCGCGCACGCGTCGCTCGCCCGTTGGATGGCGGGCGGACGCGAGGCCAATAACGACGTCCGCCATCTGGTCGGATGACCTTGGGACACGGAAGCGGCGCTCGCGCGCCGCGCTACCGGGAGGCGCAGTGATGACCGACGCAATGCCAGCATCCGAGCGGGCCGCGATCGAGGCCGCGTGCGCCCGCCTCGCCCGCGCATTCTGCGTGTTCAGCGATGCGCGGGACGATGCGCGCTACGAAGCGCTGTTCACCCCCGACGCCCGCTTTTCGCGGCCCGGCGAGGAGACTGTCGGTGCCGGCGCGATCGCGGCCGCGCTGCGCGACCGGCCAGCGGAAGCGCGGGTCCGGCACCTCAGTATGGATCCGGTGGTCGACGTCCTCGACGCCGGTAACGCGCAGGGAAGCGGCACGCTCATTGTCGCGCGCGCCGGCGCCGACGGCGTCCCGGCCGCGCCCGTCTGGGGCGACTATCGCGACCATTATGTCCTGGTCGACGGCGCGTGGCGGATCTCGGTCCGCGAAGTGTCGCTCTCGTTCGCCGCGCCATGACCGCCGGCCGGTCTGCAAGGCCGCCCGGCACGACACATTCAACCACAAGGAGGGGCCGGTGAAACTGGCACTGATCGATGATTTTGAACCGGCATGCCTCGTCCCCGGCGGGGTGGTCAGGCTCGCGCCACTGTTGCCCGGCATCATGGCGCTGCCCCCGCGGCACCGTATGACCGCGCTGATTGAGGGCTGGTGCGACCACAAGGCCGTCGCCGAGGCGGGCGCCGCGCAACTGCCGGCCGAGCCTCTCGGCGGCGCGCGGCTGCGCGCGCCGCTCCCGCGGCCAGGCAAGCTGGTCTGCGCGCAACTGAGCTTTCGCGAAGGCGTTGCCGGCGCGGCGATCACGCCGCATTTCTTCCTCAAGTCGCCCGACAGCGTGATCGGGCCGGGCGACGATGTCGTGCTCAGCCGCGTCGAGGCAGACGTGTTCCACCACGAGGCCGAGCTGGCGCTGGTGATCGGCAAGCGCGCCAGCTCGGTCACACCTGCCGAGGCGATGGACCACGTGTTCGGCTATACCTGCTTTCTCGATCTCTCCGCGCGCGGCATCGGCCCGGGCACGGCGTTCGAGGACAAATCCTACGACACGTTCGGTCCGATGGGACCGTGCATCGCGACGGCCGACGAGGTGCCGGACCCGCTGGCGCTCACCGTGCGGCTGTGGGTCGACGGCAGCATTCGCCACGATTACCCGATGAGCGACCTCGGCAACCCGATCGCCGAGATGATCGCGCGCGCCTCCGCCATCTCGACGCTCGAACCCGGCGACGTCCTCGCGCTCGGCGTCAACCACCAGGGCCTCGGGCCGATCCAGCATGGCGAGCGGGTGCGGGTCGAGATTCAGCCGATCGGCGCATTCGAGGTCGGCGTGATCGACCCCAGGCGGCGGCGCTGGCCCAAGGGCATCGACGCGGCCGCCGCGGCCTGGGTCAAGGGATATGTCGCCAAGATGCCCGACCTCGGCCCGCCGCGCTGGGCGGCGCGGCTCGACCGCTAGGGCCGGTGCGATGGAAGTCGTCGATTTTCTCGATCACGGTGCCGGACTGTCCCCGGACGGCGACTGCTTCGTCATGGGCGAGCGGCACTGGAGCTATGCGCAGGCGCGCGAGCGCACGCTCGCCATCGCCGCGGCATTGCACCGCGACGGATTCGCCCGCGGCGCCCGGATGGCGGTGATCAGTCCCAACCATCCCGAGGCCTATCTCTGCATCCTCGGCCTGCTCAGGGCGCGGATGGTCTGGCTGCCGGTCAACCCGAAATACACGCTCGACGACATGATATCCTTGCTCGACCGTTTCGCGTGCGAGGTCGTCTTCCTCCATTCGAGTTTCGCATCCGCCGTGCCGGCGCTGCGCGAAGCGCTGCCCCGCCTGCGCCTGATCGTCGGTATCGACGCGCGCGCCGCCGGCGCGGTGTTGCTCGACGACTGGCAAGGCGATCCCGCCGACTGGCGCGACCTGGGGACATGGTCGCCCGAGGATCTCGCTGCGATCGTCGCGAGCGGCGGCACCACCGGCAGCCCCAAGGGCATCATGCAGAGCCATCGCGGGCTCGCGAGCTATGTCGCGAACCATCTCGCGACGATGCCAGCAGATACGCCGCCGCGCTATCTGGTCGCCGCGCCGATGACCCATGCCGCGGGCCTCATGTGCCTGCCGATGCTGGTGCGCGGCGGCACGGTCTTCGTCATCGACGGTGCGCAGCCGCGCGCCGTCGCGGACGCGATCCGGCGCTGGGCGATCACCGATATCTTCCTGCCGCCGACCGTCATCTACACCATGCTCGCCGATCCCGAGATCGCCGCGATGACATTCCCGTCGCTGCGCTACCTGCTCTACGGCGCCGCCCCAATGTCGGTGAGCAAGCTGCGCGAGGCGCTCGCGCTGTTCGGCCCCGTGATGGTCCATGGCTTCGGCCAGATGGAGGCGATCATGCTGTGCTCGGTGCTGGCGCCGGCCGACCATTATCAGGAGGGCGAGATCGCCGACGACGAGCGCTTGTCGAGCTGCGGGCGCCCTGCCCCGTTCGTCAATCTCGCCATCATGGCCGAGGACGGCACGCTGCTCGGACCGGCCGAAGTCGGCGAGATCGTGGTGCGCGGCGGCAATGTCATGCTCGGCTATTTCGGCGACCCCGAGGCGACCGCCGAGGCGTCACGCTTCGGCTGGCACCATACCGGCGACCTCGGCTACCGCGACGGCGAGGGCTTCTACCACATCGTCGACCGCGCCCGCGACATGATCATCTCCGGCGGCTTCAACATCTTCCCGTCGGAGATCGAGCAGCATCTCTGGACGCATCCCGCGGTCAGCGACTGCGCGGTGATCGGCGCACCCGACGAGAAATGGGGCGAGGCGGTCACCGCGGTCATCGAACTCAAACCCGGCGCGACGGTCTCGGCAGAGGAACTGATCGCGCTGTGCCGCGCCAGGCTGGGGTCGATCAAGGCGCCCAAGCGCGTCGAATTCTGGCCCGAGCTGCCCCGCAGCGCCGTCGGCAAGGTGCTCAAACGGCAAATCCGCGACCGGTTCTGGGATGGCCGGCAATCCCGCATCTGACCAGCCATCTGGAGGCACATATGGTAGACGTCCTTGTCGCCGGCATCGGCATGACCCGGTTCGGGCGGCTGCCCGAGCACGACATCAAGGCGCTGACGCACTGGGCCGTCGGCGATGCGCTGAAGGATGCCGGAGCGCATATCGGCGACGTCGAGGCGGCTTTCTTCGCCAATGCGACGCAAGGCCATATGGACGGCCAGCACATGATCCGCGGGCAGGTCGCGCTGCGCGCCATGGGGCTGGGCGGCGTGCCCGTGGTCAATGTCGAGAATGCCTGCGCCAGCGCTGCCACGGCCTTCAACCTCGCCGTCAATTACCTCAAGGCCGGCGAGGGCGACATCGTGCTCGCCGTCGGCGTCGAGAAGATGGTCTCGCCCGACAAAACGCGCATGGTCGCGGCGTTCGACAGCGCCTGGGACATCGGCGAGGTCGAGGCCAACCGCGCCGCGATCGACGGCCTGGGGCGCGATGTCGTGCCGCCGCCGGGGAGCAGGTCGGACACACCCTACAGCATCTTCATGGACGTCTATGCGGCCTTCGCGCGCGACCATATGAGCCGGTACGGCACCACCCAGCGCCAGATCGCCGCCGCCGCGTCCAAGAACCATGGGCATTCCGTCCACAACCCGCGTGCGCAGTTCCGCCACGCCATGTCGATCGAGGAGGTGCTCGCGGCACCGCCCATCACCTATCCGCTGACGCGTCCGATGTGTTCGCCGATCTCCGACGGCGCGGCCGCGGCGCTGCTCGTCACGCCCGCGGGCCTCAAGCGCCTCGACGGCGGCGGCGGCGGGCGCGCAGTGAGGGTGCTGGCGTCGGTGCTGCGGACGGGCACCGACCGCTCCCCCGACGAGCCCGGGCTCCACTGCACGGTGCAGGCCGGCCGCCGCGCCTATGAAAGCGCGGGGCTCGGGCCCGGCGACGTGTCGGTCGCCGAGGTCCATGACGCGACCGCGGTCGGCGAGATCATCCAGATCGAAAATCTCGGGCTCGTGCCACGCGGCGATGGCGGGCCGGCGAGCGAGCGCGGCGACACCCGGCTGGGCGGCCGCATCCCGGTCAACCCGTCGGGCGGCCTTGAATCGAAGGGGCACCCAATCGGGGCCACCGGGCTCGGCCAGGTCTTCGAACTCGTCACGCAATTGCGCGGCGAGGCGGGCGCGCGCCAGGTCGACGGTGCGCGCAT
>Ga0307517_10012268_pt1 | contig 11781 bp, 9 predicted proteins | sample 23_EM_MG_FD_194515 | JGI IMG/M metagenome (GOLD analysis project Ga0307517, IMG submission 194515) | Populus trichocarpa ectomycorrhiza microbial communities from riparian zone in the Pacific Northwest, United States - 23_EM | ecosystem: Host-associated > Plants > Roots > Unclassified | place... | reverse complement strand
TCCTGTAGGTTTTTTTTCTCTGTGTTTTTTTATTTTTAATTAATCTTTTTTTTAAATTTATTTCATTAATATTAAATATTTTTTCTATTTAGTTATCACATTTTCATGACACGAATCCTAGGTTTGACGGGTTAACCTGATTTGGCGAGTTAACCCAGTTGATTTAGATTGTTTTTCTTTTTTCTTATTAGTTTTGTTCTTCCGATTTCATCTTTTAATATTGTATGCAGTCCGCAGTGAAAAGACTGATGTTTTTATTATTAATTTTTTTTGCTTTTTTTTTGTTCTTTCTATGCCTTTCACTGTGGACTGCACAGTGCAGTCCATGGTGAAAAAGCTAATGCCTTCTTTGTTTTTTTGAATTAATTTTTTTATTTAGTTTGTTGATATTAATTTTTTTTCTATTTAGTTATCAGACTTTCATGACGCGAATCTCAGTTTTGACGGGTTAACCCAGTTAATTCAGATTTTTTTTCTTTTTCTTCATTAGTTTTTTTCTTCATGTTGGTTTTTTTTCTTTGTTTTTTTTTAATTAATCTATTTAATTATCACACTTTTATGACACGATCTTGTAGTCAGACCAACATCCAAGACTATTTGGTCTGGTATTGCAGCGAGACCCATTTAAACTTGGGTCATGCAAGTTTAATATTATTATTAATATTATAAATATTACCCTTGGATCAGGTGTTGCAGTCAAACTCAAGACTCTTGGGTATAGTTTTACAAAAATACCTAACACTTTTAAATCTTAATATTTTTTATACCAAATTTTTTTTTTGAGGGGATAGATAGCCAATTTATTCTCCACCTTCTTGCCTTTGACTTTTTAAAGTCACAGCAGAGGGGATAGAAGAAAGTTCCTCCATTGTCACAGACACACAAAATCAAAAATCTACCAACTCCATTTATAAATATATCTGTACTATCACTTTCTCTCCCTCCTTACGTAGACAAAACCTTATCTTTTATTTTATTTTATTTCCAAAACTCCTAACTACCCAATAAAAACACACCACGTTGCACATACTCCCTCCTTCCTACACGTTTCATCAAATAACTGGGCATCACACCACTTCAAGAAACATAGCCGTTATTCAATTCCTACCCTTCTTCCTCCAGCTAATATCCAACAAAACCAAGCCCCCTGTTTTTAATTTCTCACTGACTTGTACTTTGTCTATTCCCTACTCGTTTTCTCTCCCTTTCTCTCTCGCCGGCGGCAACCGGATATCAGTGTTCGCCCGCCGGAGAGGAATCTACTATTATTCGGATTCAAGATAATGAAGGTTTTTGTAAAGACTTTGAAGGGTACCAACTTCGAGATCGAAGTTAAACCTGAAGATACGGTAATTTAACTCTCTTATTTCGCCTAAATTCCTCGATTTTCACGCTAATTACACCCATTAAAACTATAATTCGCGTTTTTAGTGTTTAATTTTTGTAATTAACTGCAATTTAGTGTATTTTTTGAGTTGTTTTTTTTTTCTAGGTTATTTAGGCTTTTACGTGTTTGTTTGTTTGTTTTTTTATCAATTTTTTTTAGCTTCATAATTTAGTATAATTGAAAATGATGATGCTTCTGGTGATTTATTTATTTGTGTTCGTTTTTTATTTTATTTTATTTAATTTAGGTGGCTGATGTTAAGAAAAACATAGAGAGTGTACAGGGAGCGGATGTTTATCCAGCGGCACAACAGATGCTAGTTTATCAAGGGAAAGTACTTAAGGATGATACAACATTGGATGAAAATAAAGTTTCTGAAAGTAGTTTTTTTGTTGTTATGTTAAGCAAGGTGAGTGTTTTTGGTTTTGTTGCTCATTTTAATGATGAAGGGAAAGTCTTTTAAGTGAAAGGAAATGCTGCGACTTTTGAATAAACACAACAGCATAAATCCAATATTCAGTCCTTGTTTTGGAAGTTCGGTTATGTTCATTAACTGCACTTGGAAAGATTTGATGTTTATACAAGATAACTCCTATTGCTTGTTTAATTAATTCTCTGTATTTGCCATGTGAAGATGGGGAAAAGTTTCCCGAACCTACTCTAGATGTGGTTAGATTTGTCGGGGAGTGGAATCTTGTTATCTTTCATTTTCCATGGAAATAAAGGTAGTGAGAGAGGTGCTTGCAGGAGTTGCTTTGTGATGTATATATATATATTTTAGTTTATTTCTTATGAACACGAAGCTTAATATTGTTTTTTGGTATGTTCTTGTAGCTCACGTGTTAAGGATATATTATTGTACCTCAAGGGTTGGGTTCCTCGGTCCTTTCATACCAACATAGTAATGCTGATATTCATTTACCCAGCTTTACCTGTCTTATAAAATATGATATGGCTTCGCCGCTTCTTGTTGCAGATGTATTTTCTGAACTTATTTAATGATGTATAAGAATCCTGTATTGATTTTTGAAATTTTAATAGCTCATAAGCATGGTTGTCAAATTGAGATCAACTTGTGAGTCGGTTTTTGAGATTCTGAATCTTATAGAACTGTGAATTGTAAGATTCAGTAACAAATGGAAAATGGTATTATGGAAGATAAATAACACGCTAAATGTTTTTAAAATTAAGGAAAATTGACCATTTACTAAACAAAATGTGCATCAATTCATTTAATTTATTAGTTCTTAGTCAACTAATGATCCCAAAGTCTTAAAGTTCAACATATTGTTCAATGATACTTGATCATTCTAAAGGCTCTTTAACTTTATTAAAGCAGGGGGTCTAGTAGTTTAACTATTTAGAAGATAGATTTTAAATAAGGCTCTTTAACTTATGATATATTTAAAAGCTATCTTCTAACTAGTTAAACTACCAGACCCCTGCTTTAATATAAAGTAATAATCACCCTTCTCTTTCTTTGCAAAAATTTAATTTATAATTCATTTCAGTTTCAAGTAGAAATATTTATCAAAGAAAATTGCTTATAAGTTGTTGCCATATATGATCTCTAGTCTTAACATTCCTATTCTTACCATCTCTTTTACAATTATGAATTTTACATTCATTTTCTATTAGAGTTGTCTTGTAAAACTCACTGAATCGAATTGAATCATCACTGAATCACAATATTCATATGCATCTGCAGTCTACCCAATAATTCACATCGTTTTGTATGTGAATTGAGATGGATCGTAAGATTCAAATAGTGAATCGTAAGATTCTAGCAACCATGCTCATAAGAATGGAATTCTATATATGAATATTTGTACATGATTTGAATAACGATGAAAAATGATGGTAGATTTTCCATTTTAAGTCTGATGTAATTTATTTTTAACCATGCTGTCTGATTGGTAAATTGAATAACATTAGTTTACTTTTTTCAAGTGTGATGCAAGAAATTATATGAATTATGATCACTGATTTATGCATATGCTCAAACATGTGTAGAGTAAGGTTTCATCTGGTGGACCCTCAACTGCACCAGCTGCACCAGCAAGCCAAGTAAGTATAAAATGGTCTCTGACCCTGAGGGGTGTAGCTCAACTGGTCAGGTCTTGAGTTTGCTCCTCAGAGGTCACCAGTTCGAGTCCCACAAACCTCAGGGCCACTGGAGGCTTACATGGTCGTTAACTTCAGGGCTCGTGGGATTAGTCGAGGTGCGCGCAAGCTGGCCCGGATACCCACGTTAATCTAAAAAAAAAAGAGTATAAAATGGTCTCTACATTTATTCCCTTGGTTGCAGAATGCAAAGATCCTTTCCTTTATTAAATTTTAGGATGGGATACTTTGGTGTGCATGATTAATTATGTTATATGCAAACACTCATGGTGTTCTAATTTTTACTTTGTTAACATACTTTTTAAGGGATAGCTTAGATTTATTTAGAAGTAAATAGGTTTTTCTGTCTTTCTGGAGGTCAAGATGGCTTTAATCAATCCCCATGACATATGGATACTCTAGGAGATATTTTTCAGCCTAGTTGTAAAAAATCTATGGAGTTCTAGTACAAGATCAAAATTTGGGCAAAACATGCATTAAAGATTATAAGATGATAATTTTTTAATGACATAGCTACACTTTACACATGCTTAAATAATGGATCTTGGGTTTTGCTGTATTAGCTTCCCTTTACTCAATCTCCTAGTTATTTTTGGATTTGTGAGGATCTTAATAGTTTTGCTATCATGAGTTTTTTAAAGGCTTTGCCTTCTATTAAAAGGAACTAAGATGGCGCCACACATTTACTGGGAACAGAAAGTACATGCAGAATAAGAATCTACACGCTGTATAGTATTGCATCACCTACAGTTTGAAAAGTATTTTCCTTGTGCCAAAAGTTTAGTGTCCCAATCTAATTCTCGCCTGTCAAATGCTCATTTATTGCATTTACTTTGGCTGATGGAGTACAAACCCCAGAGGTCCCTATTGCCTGTGCAAAATTCTCCAGTTTTCCCGGTGTAAACATTCAGCTCCTGTTCCAATATGCCTGACATGATCCAAACGACAGCCACGATCTCATATGCTAATTCCATAAAGCTCTACCCCACGAATGATACCAACAAGTAAAGGATTCAGCTGCTTCCTTGCAATGATAGCACTGATTTATCCACACCATTCCCTTTTTGTTGTATTTATCCATAGTTGAAGTCATACCCCCAGCACCCCTTGTTAAGCAAAGGACACTCTAAATGTGACTTTGATTTTCCATATGGCTCTCCAAGAAACAAAACTCTGCCAAGATGTTCTCATCATACATGCATTTTAATTTTATTGGCTTAACAAATACCCATTTATTTAGATATCTTTTGATTTTGGAAGAGGATAACTGTAGTATTTAATTTTACAGATCTTAAACTTTTTTGCATTCTTCTTTCATCTTTTGTTTATTTTCATAACAAGCAGCAATTAAAAATGCTCTGTTAATAAGATTCAAAGTGTGTTGTTAAGCTGCATCTGAGGTCAATTAATGCAACTGCTTGCTGCACAGGCCCCCCCACCTGCGAGTTTAACAAATGCCCATTTATTAGATATCTTCTGATCTAGGAAGAGGATAACTGTAGTAGTTAATTTTACAGACCTTAAAACATTTTTGCATCTTTCTTTCATCTTCTGTTTATTTTCGTAACAAGCAGCAATTAAAGATGCTCTGTTAGTAATATGATTCAAAGTGTGTTGTTAAGCTGCATCTGATGTCAATTAATGCAACTGCTTGCTGCATAGCCCCCCCCACCTGCGAGTTTAACAAATACCCATTTATTAGATATCTTTTGATTTTGGAAGAGGATAACTGTAGTATTTAATTTTACAGATCTTAAACTTTTTTGCATCCTTCTTTCATCTTTTGTTTATTTTCGTAGCAAGCAGCAATTAAAGATGCTCTGTTAGCAATATGATTCAAAGTGTGTTGTTAAGCTCCGTCTGAGATCAATTAATGCAACTGCTTGCTGCACAGGCCCCACCTGCGAGTTCCTTGCCTTCTAATGTGACACAACCATCAATAACATCTCAAGCTCCTGTACCAGCTGCTGCTTTGTGGGTTTTGAATTTAAAGCTTTTTCTTTTTCTTTCTCTGTTTTGTTTATATCAGAATATCTTTTCATTTTCTGCCATTACTTGAGTTTGTATTTTTCTGGTCTTTTTTTTTTTTTTTTAAAGTTGTGAATCTTGCAGGCCACAATCTGCTGCTGAATCCAGTCCTGCTGTAGTTACTTCAGCTCTGTGAGTATTTTCTTGTACTGTTTTTTAACCAATCTTCTTTACTATCACTGTTAAGGGGCATGATACAATGATCATCAAAAACATATGTTTCATTATCTACAGCTTTCATAATTCAAGTCACTGGATTTTGTACGCATCTTGAGCTTGAATTTGATGGTTTCCCTTTTCAATTTCCTATCTTTTATGTCATATGTCATGTTTGGACATGGATTTCTTTTTTTTTTTTTTAATATGCGAGTTTTTTCTAAGAGAAAAGGTTAGTGATAAAAAAGAAAGATCAGCAACAAGAAACAGATGCATTGATCATCATGGCTTGTAAAAGAGATGTAAAATTCATATGTTAGCTGAAATTTTAGAAATCAATATTGTTTTCACTTCCTTTGCTACTAGGGTAACAATCTATTTTACATCCTTACTGATTTAAAATATTTAATTTTAATGGTCAACAAACATAATACGGATGCAATTGACACTCCTATGAATAAGAAAATTATTTGTAGCCCTAATGTTGATCGCGGAAAATACATAGCCTATCAACTTTTGATATTATTTGGTAATAAATCTTCATTTGATCAAGAAATCTGCCAATTAAATCTTTAACTACTTTAAGTGATTTTTAAATTAGGCAATGAATTGAAATTTATTGTAAGTTCCTTGAGTTGTTGAGTTCGTTTACACACAATTTCAAGTTATTAAAATCTTGAAGATGACATAACCTATTTCAATTTATAATCGCAAAGGAAACAACTGTTTATTTATTTAATTTTTAAATTCTTGAGCTGTATTGCAATCAAAACTAGGACTCTCAAACTGACAATACTTATTCTGATCGGATTCTTTATGCTTTTAATGAGAACTACAAATCTAAATTATTAGTGGGGCCATGCTAGCCAACTACAATAAATCATCTATAACATTTAATGAATATGATTAAGTTGGATTAAAAAGTTGACATGTGGCCAAAGGAGGTTTGAGATTGGTGGGTGGAATGCTTGATATTTGGCCAAGTTTATACTAGTGCTTTGGGTAGTAGAGTTTGTGAAGTATATATGGAAAAGGAGGGAGGAATATGCGTTGACAGTTTTTTGTCCTATGCATTGAATTATTTTTTCTACTCCCTATTATGTGATAAATTATACGCATCTGAATATAGTTTTTATTATGTGATAAAATGTACATATATAATATCAAGTTTGAACCCAGTCTTGAGATTTCTTGCAAAAAAATCATTTTATTTCTTGTTCATGGAGAAGATGCATTCATATCCTGATCTATAATTTGAATTTCAAGATTTTGTACTTATTTTTTTATCTCATTTTTTACTCTTTCCAAATATTATTTAGACAACAATTATGTTTTTATTATCTGATTTTTTTTTCTTTTCATAATCATGAAATTACCATTGGCATGTATTATATTCAATAATAACCATATAAATGAAAGTTGATCTCAAATGGAATATAACTAGCTATTTGACCAGTGCTACGCCACGGGTCAAATATATTTTTTCCTATAAAAAAATTATATGTAGGCTTTTTCGACTCATATTTGTTCATTGAAAAATTATAAGTGTAAATAAAAAAAAATTCATGCATACATGTAATCAAATAAATCGAGAACTGTATGTAAAAAAATAAAAAAAAGTCATTAACGATAAACAAAGACAAAAATGAAAAAATCGATAGATATATTTATAGATCAAGATATTTGATTTTGCAACACGGGACTTTGACCCAGTTGTGGTGAATGACTTTGTTTACCAAAATTAATTTTTTATTTAATCAAATGATAATAGAAATAGATACACGTGAAATGTATTGAATTTGTTTACTAAAATCAAATTTTTATTTAATTAAATGATAATAGAAATAGATACACATAAAATTGATTGAATAAAATAAAAGGAAAAAAAAATACTATGTATAAGGTTATACATATTATCTAAAAATAAATATTTTTTATTTATATTAAACATAAAAAAATTATAGATGAATTAGAATAATCTTTTCAAAAATTAAATGCATACAAAATGACTAAAAAATAATTGCTATTTAAAAGAGACTATATAAACAAAATAAAAGAGAAAAGAAGTATTAATTTAAATATAAATAATTTTTTTTTTAAAAATACATATAAAAAAGCATCAAGTAAAAAAAAAATTAGGACTAACCGTAATTTTTTTTTTGAAAAAAAAATTACATAAGATGACGGCTAGATTCCGTTCTTTTTGGTGGTTGGTAAATCGGGATAGAAGCTTTTTGACTTTAAAACCTATTTTTCAATTTATTTTTGATTCAAAACACTTGAAAATACCATTGGAACTTTTCTAAACCCATCCATGGCCTAAAAAACCTTAAAAAGCTATTCCAAAACGTGAAAGCAATGCTAAACCAAAAATATTTTCGAGCTCATATATATTATTTTAGGCATTTTCAAGATAAAAAAAACACTTAAGTTGAACTCCCCTTATCAAATGAAACTATTTGACATAAAGATCGATTGTTTTGGTGGCTGAAAACGGTGTCAACGATATTTTTTTCTTTACCCTGGAATCCGACAACTTTCTCTCTCATCTCTCAAACCGAGAATAAAAAAATAAAGTTTTGGATCAAAATTGATTTTCGTTGGAACTTCAAAAATTGAAGGGACCCAATTCTTATAATTAGTAAATAATAAGGACTAAGTTGAACATTTTGTAAAAATTTAGAAAAGACCACCCATCTTCTTTGAATGTTTCATTTTAGTTCTTTATCTTTCAATTTGACAATTCTTTAACAAATTTAACCAAATTAGACTCCAATTAGGCCCTTAAAGGGAAAAACAAAAAAAAAAAAAACAAAAAAGAAGAAGAAGCTCATGGGCACAGTGAATCCATAGTGCCCATGAGTTTTAGTCTACAGTGTTCCCCCCACGTCTTTTAGAGTTCTCTCTATAATAATTAGTAAAATAAAAATATCTTTTTCATGAGTTCAGTTAATTGAAATTTTTTCATGGCTAATTCTATATTCAATTGAGTTTTTATTTATCATGTCAATAATTTTATTATTTGGATTGTCAATCTTCAACTATTAAATATGGTATATGTATTTAATTAAACTTGTTTTTATTACATTCACATGTTGAATCAATTTATATAATATTTTATATGCTTATGTATTTTTATTATTGATTAAAATAATATGTATGTTTTCTAGAAAAGTTTGGAGAAAAGGCAATAAGTAGAAAAAAAATTGCTAGTGGTCTAAAGGATTTGAGATTATATCTTGATCTAATAAATTTTGCTATGATTTACGTCAAAAATTTAAAAAAAATTGATGCTCTAAAAACTAAAAATAGACAATAAAAGAAATAAAATCACAATAAACCAAAGCAACGTGAGGTTTTGTATGTAGTTAAATAATAAAGTGTTTGGTTAACATGTGCAATTCGTTGTGTTGTTATCAATCAAATGAAGAAAAATGACACGTTTTAAAGTTTTATTTTAATAATAAAATGTGTTTAAAAGTGAAATTAACAAGGTATCAAATAGCAGTTAAAATTTAACTAATAATATATATATTTTTTCTTTTTTTTTTCCCTGTCATTGAAGCAGTTTAGATACAAACATGTATGGGCAAGCAGCATCAAATCTCGTTGCAGGAAGTAATTTAGAAGCAACCATTCAAGAGATTCTTGATATGGGTGGAGGAGACTGGAACCGAGAGACAGTTGTTCGTGCTCTACGTGCTGCATTCAACAACCCTGAACGAGCTATTGATTATTTATACTCTGTAAGTCATTTAAAAACTGTGGGTCTATAATTTTGTAACTTGGTGACTGGATCTAGGTTATGCTCAGTTCTATTCATCTTTTTCTTCACAAATCTTGTAAACTAAAGAGTGTTGGTATATATTGTCCTATCTTCAATATTATCAGATCATCTTGAGCTCTTCTATTTCCCCTGTATCTTCTCATTGTCTTTCTTGTATAATACTGTTAAACCTTAATAGCAGTATGCTGTTTAATATTTAGGTTCATCCAACCTAAGACCTGTACTTTGGCAACAATCCCCACTTCGCCAAAAAAAAACATTTTTTCCCTCAGAAGTCTCTGTTACCTCTATTTGTTATGCATCAACATTTTGTATGTGAATTAATGATAATGAGATCAACATTTTCATATTTTGATTCAGAGCCCCCCCCCCCCCCTTTTTGGTGAGATTTTAGTTTGTTACAAGAGTATTTTACTCTTGTGTGTTGTGTTTGTTTATATATTATTATAGTAGTGGTCATTTTAGCATTTGGTTTACAATACCAGGGTATTCCAGAGCAAGCTGAAGTTCCACCAGTTGCCCAAGTTGTCCAAGGTCCAGCAAGTGGCAACGCTGTGAATCCTCCAGCTCTGGCTCCACAACCAGTTGTGGCTCCTAATAGCGGTCCGAATGCAAATCCACTAGATCTCTTTCCACAGGTGTGTATTTCTTTTATATGTACTTTCAAAGCCTCATTAGGGTGGGTCAATTGATGAACATGATTCTTATGGAACTAGGGCCATCACAGTACGGGTTCTAATGCTGGTACAGGCAACTTGGATTTTTTACGCAATAGCCAACAGGTATTGAATATATTTATTGTGGATCTATGTAATCATTAATTGGCTTGAAGTTTCTTATGCAACCCTCCTCAATTTCAGTTCCAAGCCTTGCGAGCTATGGTGCAAGCAAACCCTCAAATCCTACAGGTACCTAGTAGGATTTTAATTCATGTGGTTGTTTCTCCTTGTTGCCATACTTTTAGGTGCTAACCTAAAGATGATCAATGACTTTTCATGTATTGCAGCCAATGCTTCAGGAGCTAGGGAAGCAAAATCCATACCTGATGCGTCTCATTCAAGAGCATCAGGCTGATTTCTTGCGCTTGATAAACGAACCTGTTGAAGGAGAGGGGTGAGATGAATCTGTATTTAGAATTATATATACACAGAATTCCCTGCATGTGATTCTAAATTGCCTTTACTTAATCAGGAATGTGCTGGGCCAATTGGCCTCTGCAATGCCACAAGCAGTGACTGTCACCCCTGAGGAGCGCGAGGCAATTGAACGTGTAAGTTCATCGCTCGACACAATATATTTCTTTATTATTGGTGATGAATTTCATTCATCACTTAACATTTGCAGCCAAGTCACAGTTTTGAAGTTCTCTGTCGCATAGATTTTCATGTATTGCAGGAATTTAATTGATATTTGCGCCTTAGGTGCAAGGTGTTCAATGCCACATGCATTGAAATCCTTGAATTATCTTTTGCATGCATCTCTGAAAACTCACTTCCATGGTTACTTGATGTCTTCTTGCATTTAGAATTGTGCATTTAATCAGATCATAATCTCCTTTCTCTTGCTTTTGATGCTTAAGAGCGCACATGATGAAAAACCGAAGAGCTTGATAAGTCTCTAATTTCCTATTTTTAAAACAATCTTTTCGTTGGTCTACTACATTGATAATGTCGATTTGGCAGCTTGAAGCAATGGGCTTTGATCGAGCCATAGTATTGGAGGTGTATTTTGCATGCAACAAGAATGAAGAACTGGCGGCCAACTATCTATTAGACCACATGCATGAATTCGACGAATGAAACAAGTGTTCCCCGTGTCTAGTTGTGTCATATCTCAAACTGTTTTACCTTGTGGAACCTCGTGAGCAGAGACAGTCAAAATGTTGATGTCCCCATTTTATCCATGGACAAACATAGCACCTTCTGCTTTCGTTGTTTTGAATATTCAGCCATCATAATATCATAAATGCATAATTGTGTAACTGTGTTTATGGGAATTGTGGTTTTATCCTGTATCTCTTATTCCAAGACCACAGAAGCATCCGGCTTTCGGGCAACAAGGCTCGTAGGATGACTGGCTTTTTATTACACTTGTCTTCGTAGCCTTTGATGGTGCTTTCAAATCTGTTACTTATTGCGAGACATGCTGCCAGTTATGGTGACCAATGCACAACTTTCTCCCGCGTGAAGGTAACACTGAAGGTAATTGAAATAAGTGCCTCCTAACCTCAATATTCCACGTCGAATGTTCACGTGATATTCTTCATACATTTATAAATAAAGGTAATCAAGATAATATT
>Ga0307517_10012266_pt1 | contig 11781 bp, 18 predicted proteins | sample 23_EM_MG_FD_194515 | JGI IMG/M metagenome (GOLD analysis project Ga0307517, IMG submission 194515) | Populus trichocarpa ectomycorrhiza microbial communities from riparian zone in the Pacific Northwest, United States - 23_EM | ecosystem: Host-associated > Plants > Roots > Unclassified | place... | reverse complement strand
TTCAGCCCTCTGGACGGTGACCTGAAGCCCGACAACCAGCAGACGTTGACATTACTCGTAGAAGATGAGGCGCTGATTATGCCTTGAAACACCCCTTCGCTTGACTTGCTCCTCGGGGTCCGGATCTATGGCTGAATTTTAGTCGACTTTTTTGTGGTCGCCACAGCCTGGCGGGGAGAAAAAAAAACGCTCGACCACTCTCCCTCTTTCCTTGCTAGACAACTTGTTACTATGCAAATTTCTCTGTATTGTGCTGAGCACGCTAGGGGTCTGTTTCAGTTCAGATCCACTTTCGTTCTTTCGTGTTTATATACTTATTGTCATGTACTGCATCTTGTATTTCTACCCAATTGTGCGTTTTTCCGAACCTTGTCCGCTTTCAAGTTCCAATTGTCACCACAAGGAGTTTTCGGCTAGAGCCTCCCACACTCACTCAACACCAACACCATCTTCCTCCCACTCCTTCTTCATTGACGTGTCACCCGTTTCGAAGATACCGTTGCACTCATCAGTGGCGCGGCTTGTTCCCTTTTTCATTTCGGCATGAAAACCATCCTTCCTTCCCTTCCAGCGCCACACACGACTTATCTTCACCAACGTCACCGACTCCCCCACGTGAACTACACATTGCCCTCAGATGATGATGTACGTGATGCGTGGGCGGCATAGTCGTCGCCGGCCCAATTGCCAAGCTCCAAGGTCTCACTTCCTGAACAATGGAGTCATACCCGAGCCCTATCACGCCGTTGGACAAAAGCTCGACGACGCCCCACCTATGCCAGAACATTGGAAGATTGGCAAGGGCGCGAGGTTTCGTAGGCTCAAGGCTGCGTTTCTGTTCATCGGCGTTGGGAGGAGGTCGATGGAGGAGTTTTGGGCGAGATCGTATCCTGGATCTGACTTGTACGAGCGGGGGAGGGATGAGATGAGAGACAGGATCATCCATATTAACGTCGTGGTAAGCACGGAACCATGCTGCGGAGTATGTGAACTATTGATTCATTCATAACTGCTCGTCCTCCATTCAAACCCTCGCCATTCGGAAATTGAACAGGCCGGGTTACTCCTCACGACAATCGCAGCTTTTTGCACGACAGACCCCCCCTCGAATTCGAGACTGCTCCCGTACACGCGCTCTGATTCGTACATGGTGTTCCTGATATCCCTCGGAATATCTTTTGGTGGCCTGATCGTTGGTTCGGCAATCGTGTTTGTGATAGCGAGGAGCAGCTCGGATTGGTTTTGCAATGTACGTTTGTGGTTCCCATCATCGCTCCGCCCAGCCCCATTTTGCACGAATGACGATGCTGAAGTCTTGGCATAGACGATGATGCGTACGAGAGGAAGGATATGGGGAACGATGTTCATACTCTCATATCCTTTCATTAGCATCGGAATATCAACGTTATGCTTCGCCGCAGGTAAGTCTGACCGTTAACTTCACACGGTGCTAGAAGGTTGAACCGCGACCGTTTCTCAGCGCTGTTAATGACTGCCGCGAGATCTGAAGTGGCCGTCGTCAAATATGGTGCTCATATGCTGCTCGTTGGACCATTGAGCTGTGCCTTCTTATTTGTCTGGATCGCTCATAAATGAGCGGGATCGATATCCCTTATGGGCACGATTCGGTAGTAGCCATTTGTCCCAACTATGGCCATGTACTCGTCTCTTCACCGGGTAGGATGCAAGAAAGTTCAAATCGCAGGACAGTATGCCTAGTGGACCTCAGGGGGGGCGCATCACCTGCCATCACCCACACTTCCCTTTCGATCAACGATCAACACTAAGGTCTTTCAAATGAATTCCGAGCAAAGGGATCTATCACCACCCATATCTTTCTAGACTCCACAAAAATGCCGTCCAGGAGGTGCGGGGAAGTTCCTTATTTCGGATTCTACGACATCTAGTCTTATCGTGTCTGCCTCGCGTCCTCCATGCCCATGCCACGTCACTCACATCGACCCATTCCTACTTCCTCTTTATCCCTCTTCATCCTTGAACATGACCACAATGTCGTCGGATACGATGGTGGGGTCGGAAATCAATTTCCCATCTAACCGCAATGGCAAGGCGCAAGAACATCTGGTTCCCGAGATACCATCCCACTGGATTTTCGACAGAGATGGGCACCTATCGAACCATTCGTACTTCTGCTGGGGCCCGCCTATCCATTGTCTTTACCACCTCCTCTGCGTCATTAGTTTTGGCCATGCGAGTTTGTATCAGGTTTGGGAGTCGACTTATCCGGACTGCCCCGTCGAGGTTTGGGAGCATGGGAGGGACATGTTGAGGGAGAGGATCCAGCATATCAACATCGTGGTACGTTTTTCGCAGAGACTCGATAGGCTTCCCGCTGATTCAGACTGCATCTCCCGACTTAGGCTGGTCTGCTCCTTGCTGCATTGACGCCGTTCTGTACCACGGATCCTCCTGGGAATGCGAGAATAGTGCCATACACAATGACAGGCCCCTACTGTGTCTTGTTTGTGTCTATCGCCCTTGCCCTCGGTGGTCTAATCGTGGGATCTACTATCGTGTTCGTCGTTCATAAATCCAAGGTCCAGTGGTTCCAGGAGGTTCGTTATTTGCACAGTACCTCTTTTTGAGAAGGCTGATGGAGGTGTCGAACAGACGATGATGGGTTCACGGTATCGTATTTGGGGGACGATGTTTCTATTGTCGTTCCCCTTCTTATCGATCGGAACTTCAACTTGTACCGCGGCGGCTGGTGAGTGGCGGAAGGATTTTCATCGCGTTCGAACGTATCAGCGAAACTGAGCCTGGGCGTTTGGAAGGTTTGCTCGTTGCCGCCTCCTATTCGGAGCTCGCGTTCGTTAGGGTTTGTTGTTACCTCCTCATCGTTCCGCCCATACTGTGTGGGGTTATATTCGGTTGGATAATGTGCATGAAGACTGGGGCTTGGGGACGACTGATGATGCGTCTGTTGTGAGTCGTGTCGTTTGGCGGTTTGGACGGTTTATGGGAGGTGGGTCAGAACTTTTTACTTCCTTCGAGTTTGTTAGACCGGGGCTGATGCTGATACTCACAGGTTTCGCAAGATTCAATTGGCGGTTCGTACGAATGAATCATACTGCTGTTATGTATATGCTCTTGTTTACTCGCAGTGCGTTTTGTGAATTGTACATTCCCATTTTATGGATCAGAGGCTGTGATATCCAACTCTTGGACTTGGGACTGAGGTTTCCTTTAGCCCCGCTGAACCGGGGGCGGTCTTGGTTCTCAAGTGATAAAACTCTACTCGCGCAATTAAACTGGATGCCGTGGCCCATCCACTCCAGAGGAATCTTGTGACGAGGTTGGAGTGCGCCTCGTGGATATCTAGGGGTGCCTCATTCTCTTGTTCATATCGTTTTGGTACGCTTCCCCATTGTGCGCCCAAAAGTTCCAGTCCTTATGGTACCCGAGTTTAGGTTGGTCATCTGTTTCGATACCACTGTCTTTCCTGGAGAACAAACTGATTTACTCAAGTTGGCGAGTGGCGCCCCCTCTGATCTTTGTTCACCCCACCCATCTCCAACCACGTGTACCACCGTTTTCGTCCTACTGCCAGACTGCGATGCTATCTCCTGTTATCTGTTTTCCTCTGCCCACCCATCGGTGACAATCTCATCCAATGACGGCGACACCCTGCTTATCCCACACTTTCCACCGGCTGTTTTCTATTTGGAGCAGATCCTTAAGATTCCGGACAGTAAATGTACGGACTTCCATCCCGATGGATGTTGTGTGTGGGGAAGGGATATTGACGATGCGGCATCTGCGAGTCTTGCTATGATGGCTGGAGTATTGTAAGTGATCCATTGTGGGCATCTCAGACAAGATTTGATACCCGTTGAACAGGCAGTGACCGGGGTTTGACATCATTGCCAGTTAGCCATTCCATCTCAAATGTCCGGTTTCTCGCCCTTTTGTGAGTATTTCCCCTCTTTCTCTGTTTTTATTTTTTCGACTGGGGCTTATGTCGGGTTGACAGCCCTTGCAGCTAGGTCCAATTGTTACTACGTATGTGGCCGTTGACCACTTGCGATGAACTCGGAGGATCGGGTGTGCCCCAACAGGGAATCGTGGGGCAAGGTTGAGGTACATATCGTGGACACCCCGGGCGCCCCATCCTCCTCTCATCCTTATCGTTTTAGTACGCAGTTTGTCTCTCACGTGCTGGGAAACCGCAGTCCTCACCGCCTTTGGAATTAGAACACTTTGTTGGGTTCCGGAGTCTGAATCGGGGACCGGCGTCGATGTATGCGTTCTATTCCGCATGTTCGCTGACCTTGTTTGGGATCGATTCAATTGACTCGGGCTAGTGAAAATCATCAATCACCACACGGGCAGTATATATCACGGTCCCCACCCCACCGAACCATCCTCATTTCCCCCTCCCTGTCTCCCTCTGCGCACCCTCGATGACACTCCCGCCCAACGATGATAACGAGTTGATCCCACCACTTCCAGAGCATTGGGATTTCGGGGGAGAGAGACATCCGACTCAGGTTCCCTGGAGCCGTCCGACAATGATCATCCATCGGCTGCTTTGCATTATAGCTTTTGGTTGTGCAAGTTTGCAGACGGTCTGGGAGAGGACTCATACGTCTGCTTGGAAGGTCACAAGGGTTGATATGAAGGATAGGATACAGCACGTAAACGTTGTGGTGCGTTCAACTTTGTCCCGACTGGAGCATTGGTGTGTACTCTCTGGTTCCCCATAGGCTGGTTTGTTCCTCGCGACAGTTTCTGCGTTCTGTACCACGGAACCTCCAGCGGGTTCGAGGATATTTCCGTACACCAAGACGGTTCCGTACTGTTTCTTGCTGGCGTCGTTGAGTCTCGCTGCGGGGGGTCTCGCCGGCGGCTCGACTGCCGGGTTTATCATCCACAAAGCGAGTCCGGTGTGGTTCCGTGAGGTCTGTCCCTCCAGCTCCCATTTGTGAATTCTGAGCGTGGACGAAACTTGTGATGTGAATATAGGTCATGATGGGCTCAAGGTTCCGCATCTGGTTTACAATGATTCTACTTTCCGCCCCCTTCATCACAATTTTACTTTCAATAATTTGTTTCTCACTTGGTAGGGATACTCAGCACCAATGCCCTCGATTCGGGGAACCCAGGCTGAAACTGTGAACACCGGCGCTTTCACACAGGGTTAGCGACTGCGGCCTCGTCTTCAGAGGTCCGTTTTGTCAGGCTTGCATGGCAGTTATTAGGGTTGCCGCAGATCGTCACTGGGATTATGTTTGCCTGGGCCACGTTCTGGCCGCCGGACGGACCAGGACTGTTCTCGATGGAGGATTCGATGTGTTGAAGGGGGTGAGAGGGGCCACCGTTCCTTTTCTTCCTCACGGTCCCGTCACCGTGTCCGGGTGTTGCTTTGTGGCGGACCACCATCACTTAGGTGGGTCTTCCTCCTTCTCCCGACGGCCGGCGGTCTTAATTCAATCCGAAGTTAGTATTTCTCTCACCGTCTCCCAAACCTTCCCTTTGTTCTTAGCTCTCGGTTTAATGACGCTCACTGCGGTTTGTGATGGTTGTGCGCATGGTCCGTTAATTTATACTCCCCCGTATACACGATAGATGGGCGTTTTGCCAGATCTCCGAGTGGCCACGAGCGTGAGCTTACTCAATCACTGTACCGGTTATTCGTTGTCTTTGTATCCGGAGATTCGCCTTTTGTGCGTCGTTGCCATTGTACCTCCTCTCGGTATTGACGATGACCCACACCCCACCCGCTGTGAACGGGGCAGAAATGTTGTACGTCCTGGAGATATCGAAACTCTCTGTGTTCGAAAGGGAGGAACGTCTCCCCGGCCCGTTGCCATGGTTTTCTCTCTATTCGCTTTGCTCTCTCTGTTTTGGTTCTAGAAACCTGAGAGGGATATGGGAAACGTGACGCAAGAAACGCACTTAGGGTATCTCCATTGCCTCTTGGTCGTACCGATGGACCGTGCATCCAGGGGCCAGATCGTCGGCTCCGTAATAGCATGTTTGTAGTGGTCAGAGCCAGCTGAGTGGTTTCATTACGGCGATCCTTTGCTCCTCGACCACGATTTCTCATCAGGTGCTTTCGCGAGCGCGCATTCGAGAAAAGAATTGGATCGAATACACGACGGCTCTCGAGCCCAGCACCAAGGTTCCATATTCCATCCCGTTCACGTCGTGGCTTCGGCCTACTTCTTTATATCTGGCACCAAGCCGCACGTCACGTGTCGAATTGAAAAGGAAGATGTGGCCCGCAGGTTTGATGGGTTCTCGTGGCCAGTGTTGCACCTGGCACATTGGTTGGCGCCTCATGACCCTCGCATCGTTTTTGAGTGTGATCGCCCCCGGTTAGGTCTTCTGCATTCCGCCGAACGTGGAGGGATTGTTGTTAAAGTCGCGTGCCACGAGCTGAGGGGTATGAATTTGATATTGATCTTGCATGCAGTGACGTGATTATATTTAGCTGCGCCACTGTGAGATCTAGGTATTTGTCCTTCCGTGAGTCTACGATAGGCATCCCCGGCGGTATGATAATCCTGGTTTTTTCATCAACATCCACCTGGTTCTGTAATGTGAGTTATGGGTTTTCTTAGAGTCTCAGGGATATTGACCCTATGGGGGACTTACGGGTCGGTCGTGATGGGGAAGAGGGCGAGAATCTAGTTGACTATGATCTTGCTTGGGTATCCGTTCTGGGCGATTGGAGCCTCGACGTGCTGTTTTGCTGCTGGTGAGGGATATACCTCCCTTTACCGTCCGTGGCCCCCACCGGTACTCACTCAGTACTAGGGCTGTTGGTGGCCGCATCTTATTCCGAAACATCGTTGATCAGGTATGGGGGGTATTCGTTGGTGGCCTCGCCCTTGTCGTGTGCTTTTGCGTTCGCGTGGATTCTTACCATAAAGCCGAGCGCCAGCGCGGGGGCCTACTTTGACATGGAGAAGGTATAAAGAAAGCAGCGTGGCTGTGGAGCACTTCAATGGCCTGATGCCAATGCTATTTGGTTTGCTGAGAGGGGGGTGGAGGGATAAGATGTTCAAAGATATCGATTTTTACCGAAGTTGCGTGGACGGTTGGACTTTGGGTTTCGCCCTTGCGAAGGGGCTCATCAGAGGGCTTACCTGCTGTTCTAACCCGTCGTCGAAGATCCTAGTATACTACCAATTTTTGGATGTATCCTGGAGGAGTCTGTGCTTGTGCCCGTCTGCCAGCACTGTTGCGTTGCTGCACCTGCTCGACTCAGCGACAGCGCATCGCAAAGCGCCGTTATTGCCAAACAGGGTCGACTGAATGCCTGCCATAGACAGGACTTTTCATACAAAGACCTATACATGAACGATCTACCCACACTCGTTCTGTCGGCCTTCTCCGAAGATAGGAACCGAAACAACAAAACGCTTTGACTTAGGTGAGAATCGAGCCGAACACTACGTTCTGTACCACAGAACCTCCAGCGGGTTCGAGGATATTTCCATACACCGAGGCGGTTCCGTGCTGTTTCTCGCTGGCGTCGTTGAGTCTCACTGCAGGGGGTCTCGTCGGCGGTCGGGTTTAGTGATGCAGATCTCAAAAGCTACACTACTCCCACAACCTTACCTCCTGTCGACAGTGATATCCTGACCAAGTGGATTGACCGAGGTTACATGAAATACGGCGTATGACACCCCCTCACAAGAGCAGGTACCAATTGCCTTCGTGCATCCTGCTCTGCAGATTCTGCGGACTCGGATGTTTCAATTACAGTTTTAGAATCGATAGCGCTGTTAGGCTCCGTGGAGGGGGGAACAGATCGGGAATTCCGAGGTCCGAGGCTCTCGTGATCGCTGTCAATCCATTTTTGATGCCAAGCATGGTACCGGGGCGACGGCAGCTCATGCCGAGGACGAAAGAGGACGAAGGCCTTTTGCTTCTCACCACGACCTTTCGCAGAGCCGTTGTTCCGCCCGCCCATTCACTGCCCCGCGCGCGAGATCGCAGCCGCTACTCCCCTGTGCGGTCGCCTCAACCCATCCCTGCCGCGCCTATTTTGTTCCTGATGGGTCCCAAAGCGGTCCCGCGCCGGCGCGTGGTTGGACATATGTAAGTTCGCAGAGGTCGATACTTCTCATATGACGGATCGCTGGCTCCTCCGCCTCTCCACATTTTCGCCCACCCCTCTTCCCACTCCCCTGCCCCTACCCGCCCCCCCTCCCCTGCTGTTCGATTCTGATAACCCCCACGACGATGACGACACGGGCACCGCGACATGACTCCTCGGCGGTACCGACGAGCATAGTCTCGTTTCCAGTTCACACGCAACCTACTGGGTTTGAACCAACTGTCTCTCACCCGAACGCAACCGTATCCTCAATAACACTCCAGCCTGCTTCGATAACACCCGGCGGTAATCCTGGCCCCATCAACAGCGACAAATCTGTCATCAGCCACCATCCTAGGAAATGGGGATGGGTCTCGCGGTACCCGGTTGCTGCCACACTATCTATCGTCGTACTCCTTGTCTTGGTCTTGATCATAGTCATGATTGTGACACTCAACGGCGATGTCCAGCCGCTGTACAGGCAGATCCCATCTAACGTAACAGGGGTGAGTCCCCCCAGTGCTGCTGATGGGATGAACCTTTTGCATGGAGTCTGTTACTAACACTGCCCGCGGGTGAAGGTGGCGATCACCGGCCACAACCTCCTATTGGACTTGGATAGACGCACGTTATCGATTCAGTGGCAGATCACTGGTTGTGGAGAACACAGACTGTCTACGTACCAGACCTCTGTGCATTTCGGGCGTTCGGAGACGTGCGGACCGTTTGACAGAGCGGTGGACATTTATCTGAACGAGTGAGTCTAGGTTTCCAGAGAGAACTTCACGGGTCACTTGCTCATGAGGAGACCTCAGCGTAACTACACCGGCTTTCTCTTACGACCCGGACCACCTACCCGTGAGCCCCACGGAAGGCCCGTTATTGTGAGCTTTATTGCAGGACGCGAGGAACATTGGGGATGCTGATTCCCCCACCTTTACACGCAGCATGCACACCGTGATAAAATTCGAGATGGAACACAGAATGGGAGTATACTCTCCATCAATTTACTTCCCAACTTCAGGGAAACGTCACTTGTTCGACCAACAGCTGACGGCACCATTCGACGATTACGCCCTGACCGCCTTTGTCTTCGTGATTGATAAGGCGACAAACGAGTCGGTGCACATTACTCGGTTCGTAGCCGGAGACCCGCTTAACAATTTCGTCACGTTTTCGCGTGATACGGAAACCACGAACAAATTCACGTACGAAACAGAGATTGGGACGGTTACTGCGGACGTCGAGTCACGCGCCTTGGTGATTAGGATCCGCCGCTCGGTCCTCGCACGCTCATTCACAATGTGCATGCTGCTTGTGAACTGGGCGTTGACTGTGGGGACTGTGTATATCACGACCGTGCTGCTGATCAGAAGAGAGAAAATGAGCGAGGCAGTGCTTGCCCTCCCAATTACAGTGGTGTTGACCATCCCTGCAATTCGAAATCTTTTCGTTGGTTCGCCTCCATTCGGTATCCTTTTAGGTACGATTACATGAAATGTCTTCGTCTCCCTTTGCCGGCTCACTCTTCCCTTCCTAGACGTTGTTGGGTTCTTCATGCAAGTTATACTTGTTGGATTGTGCTCCCTGGTGCTTTTGTTTGTCGTTGTCAAGCCATCTAGACCTCACCAACATCAACAATGTGCTTGCCGAGCAAGCGACTCAGGTGGAAGATTTTGAATAAAGAACCCAACGCTTCGACTCAAAATCTACTCAAAATCCGTTCCAACACCGAGTCGATCGTCTTCTTGCCGAGCAACAGAGGGGGTGGGATTGCTGATGAACCGGTTTCGGGGGGTTCTGGGAAGTCGGGAGGTGGCAACCCGTAGTAGTTCCTCCCTTCTGGTGGACTTTTGAAAGGACAATTCATGTGATTTAATATTCAGGACTATACCTGGTCGAATACGGAGCGTTGCTTGTTGCAGGAATGTTATCAGCATGATGACGTCTGGACGTCGGGCGAGTCACATTTTTACCAAAGTACTGCGGTGTCGGGTCAGATACCCGACGTGGCTGACGGTCCGACAGAAGGTGGCAAGGTCATTTATTTGATTATCGGGGTTGGGGACCATGCAACTCACAAGCGCTTCTCGGCCTTTGTCTCACAGACTCCGTTCCCACGTCAGCGCTTCAGCACTTGTCAACCATCACTTGTTTTCCTGGTATCTGGCCGTGGAATTGTCGAGGACCGTAAACGCAGCAGGTATTTTGGAATTGACAGGACCCCTAAGGGTGGCCTTGTTGTTGAACGTTTTCTTGACATATCTCCGCATCACGAACAGTGTCAGGGAAGGAGGATTTTAGAGGGAGGAGGGTCGAGCTTAGGGCTAGCTTCGGATCCGAAAGGTCCCGGAAACAACCCTCTCGATTCTTCCCGGCGACAAGGAGAATCAAAGAGGTTGTCATGCACCCATCCCCCTTAATCCGCACGAACGGGAGTTTGGGGATGGCTTTGTGTTGGAAAATCGATATCGGGTGGGCGATCCTACACAACATCCGGATACTTGGTTTATATCCATGCTGTTGAATAGGGGCGCGGGTTTCTCGTAAGTAGGCAAGAAGTGGGGTCCTCGTTACAGCTGGCTCCGCGGCTCGACTGCCGGGTTTGTCATTCACAAAGCGAATCCGGTGTGGTTCCGTGAGGTCTGTCCCTCCAACTCTCATTTGTGAATTCTGAGTGTGGACGAAGCTTGTGATGTGGATATAGGTCATGATGAGCTCAAGGCTCCGCATCTGGATTACGATTATTCTACTCTTTGCCCCATTCATCACAACCTCACCTTCAACAACTTGTTTCTCACTCGGTAGGGATACTCAGCACTAATGTCCTCAATTCGGAGAACCCAGGCTGAAACTATGAACACCGGCGCTTTCACACAGGGCTAGCGACTGCGGCCTCGTCTTCAGAGGTCCGCTTTGTCACGCTTGTATGGCACTTCTTAGGGTTGCCGAAGCACGTGACCAGGATTATGTTTGGCTGGGCTACGTTCTGGCCGCCGGACGTGCCAGGACTGTTCTCGATGGAGGATTCGATGTGTTGAAAGGGGTGAGAGGGGCCACCATTCCTTTTCTTCTACAGGGTCCTCCTTGATGTGCATGTCATGGTCCCGTCTGGGTGTCCGGGTGTTGTTTTGTAGTGGACCACATTCACTTAAGTGGGTCTTCCTCCTTCTCCCGACGGCCGGCGGTCTTAATTCAATCCGAAGTTAGTATCTCTCTCACTGTCTCCCGAACTTTCCCTTTGTTTTCAAGCTCTCGGTTTCATGACGCTTACTACGGTTTGTGATGGTTGTGCGCATTGTCTATTCATTCATACTCCCCCGTATACACGATAGATGGGCGTTGTGCCAGATCTCCGAGTGACCACGAGCGTGAGCTTACTCGATCACTGTACCGGTTATTCGTTGCCTTTGTATCCGGAGATTCGTCTTTTGTGTGTCGTCGCCATTGCCCCTCCTCTCGGTATTGGAGATGACCCACACTCCACTCGCTGTGAACGAGACAGAAACGCTGTACGTTCTGGAGATATCGAGACTTTGTGTGCTAGATAGGGAGGGACATCTCCCTGGCCCGTTGCCATGTTTCCTTCTCCATTTACTTTGCTCTCTTGGTTTTGATTCTAGAAACCCGAGAGAGATGGGAAACGTGACGCAAGAAACTCAATTGGAGTACCGATGGACTCTGCATTCAGAGGCCAGATCGTCGGCTCC
>Ga0307517_10012264_pt1 | contig 11785 bp, 16 predicted proteins | sample 23_EM_MG_FD_194515 | JGI IMG/M metagenome (GOLD analysis project Ga0307517, IMG submission 194515) | Populus trichocarpa ectomycorrhiza microbial communities from riparian zone in the Pacific Northwest, United States - 23_EM | ecosystem: Host-associated > Plants > Roots > Unclassified | place... | reverse complement strand
GTTTTGGAGACGACTGGGACGATACTGAAGTAGTGATCCCAAGCTAGGTTAATGCGACCGTATTTTCAATGCACCACCACATCGGACACAGATACCCAGCTTTCTTTAAGAGAGAACACCGGAAATATCATAGTGATAGCGCCGTTATCAGATAAGACTGTACGAATAAGTGGTTTGAATTTCCAAAAAATCGGGTTCTCGACGCCGAGTATTCTCCATCAAGAACTGGCTTCGTACGCAAAAGAAGATGTCATTGAATGTTAAGTAACGCACCAGATTGTAGGATTGATATAGCCTTACAATCCCAAAGCCAGTGACAGATGCCGAATACACAGACCTAGGTTTAAGTCAGGCCTGGGAGGAATGCACCTGGAACTGGCTTATCAGTTTGCAGAAATCATGAGCTGTCGGGTAATGATTAGCATCTCAACTTGATCTATACCTGGGTAAAGGGCACCAAGACGAGGAAAGAGAGAGAAACCGACGGCAGTTCAATTAGGCAAACCCGGAAACCTCAAATAAGTTCCGGAGCACAACCCATGCAGTAGAGTGTAGGAAATTGGAGTCGGAAATGTGAAGATAAGTACTCGTGTACATCATGATACTGAAACGGCGTCCAGAATTGAAGGGTCATCTCATAATTCGCTCCAAAGATGGAATGCCACGTACCAGAAAAATTTACTGCCTGAACAACGAGTAGGTTGGTCCACATTAGTCCATAATTAGAGAATGGTATGAGATGTAAGCTGGTTGCATTCACCTGAGCCAAAGACTGCAGGTGGTTTAAATTTCTTGGGAGATCGACCGACTTGGCACGGGGGTGTAAAAATATTTGGAACACGAAAGGGTAGAATATCCCAAGAGTAGCCAAGAGTTCCATAAAAATCGGAATACGATAGGGGCAACATGTTGGGAAAATGTGGAGGTCCACTGGAGGAAAAGTTCAAGAAACGTTGAAACTTCAAAAAATTGCTTGAAAATGCTAAGTCTTCTATTTGGATGTGCAAGAGGTGCCAAACATCTCGGATGCACTGCCTTGCACTGCCAGTGGAACTGTGGAAGTCTGAAGAACTATCACTGTTGTCTCCTTTGCTCAATGCTTCATCTATACACTCTTGTGGCCGGAAGATTTTACTTTATTTACAGAGCCATTCTAGAAACCGTAGGATTCCGTCAGGAAAGCTCTTTGTGGGTAACTCTTCCTGTCTCTAACCTTGAGTCTTATTCTCGGATTGTACTTGCATACTTGAGCATCCGACCTTTTTGTGTGCCTACTAGGCGTTCTCGTCCCTTTCTTGATTCCATCGACGTGGTTCTGTCCTATCCTTACGGGACTGAAAAATCTAAGGTTCGCAGATGGAAGCAATACTGGAGGGGGGATTGGAATTCTATTCCATTATCAGCCTTGGGGTTCATTGGCACCGTCGTGAGAGCGTGGCATCCCGGTTGTCGTTTATCCGTTATTTCCTGTCGCAGACACCTTCATCCACCGCGATTGACCTCATGGGGAAGTTCTAGTCTAGCTGTCAGATCAAGAATGGCCCAATTATCAATGCAACTGCTAGTCGGAAACTAGGCTAAGTTCGTGTAATCTGGCGAGGTCGAACCATGTGGCTCATTGCTTCGCATTGGTGGATTAAAAGGAGATTCCACCGGCCCTTTGCATTCTTAGGAAATTCAGTTCGAGCCTCACAGACTTGTTCCCAGCAACGCTGTTGACCACTTTCCTTCTTGCTCTCTGCGTCGCTGCCAACCTCTACTAGTGAACAGGTCTTCCTGTGACTTTTCCCCTTTCTCTACGAGGGTCCAATCCTACCAGTATCCACAACCTCGTCCGCCATTGATCAGGTTCATGCCAAGACCGCTGTTATCAACGAGCAGATTGACAATCAAGCTGTAACTTACATCGCTGTCGGCCAGCGTCGGTACTTATGAGCATCGCATTCTCCTCGGAGTTCTCTGAACGCATGGGCCCTGCAAATCTGCTCTTCACAGCTGGTGGCGCATATATATTCTTTCTCTTGATCCGCGAGCCTGTTCTCATCGATTTTTCTTTCTTGTGTTTTCCCATTCACACGCCGCTATCGAGCTAACCGCCAACGCTCAACTCCGGTCCCCTCCCTCAACACTGACACCAGTCTTCATCGTCAAAGCTCTCTGAACGCCCTCCGTTGAAGGTCTCGACCTCATCAACGGCTATGCCTTCCTCGAGCGCCTCTATTCCGACTTCGATACCGCCGACAAGCGTATTAGTTTTGCTACCACCACCTTTACCCATGTTAGCACCAACTCAGTGGCGTTGTGTGAGAACTTGGAGCATTGATTTGCATGCATACACAAATTTGAATGGAACGATTCTTTCATTTTTTATTTTCCATTCTTCCAATTCAGTTGGAATTGGAATATCAAGATTAGATTAGATTGTCCAACCATTCCTCTTCCCTTCAAACTGTGCCGTTTCATAGCTGGTCTCACAAAACAACGTCTATTAATTGTCTCCAAGTTTCAAATCTACATTACTTCCCACCTGCAAACCTCCACCCCGTTGACACCCAAAACATCCTGCTCGGTTTTACAGAGTGATCCTTCCGCGCCAGTTCGGCGTTAGAAGCCAATACCCATTATCCTTATGCTAAGTCACATAATATCTTTCTTATGTGTGCATGATCATGAGCAAGTCCTTCCGTAAATATGGATTTCACACACACTTTCCCGATGTACAATGTCCTTCTGCCATTATTGTTCCAAACCTTCTGAATCATGGGCTTGACCCCCCGAACCCCGCACCATAATGTATAGCCCTTTTTCTCATTTGAAGCACCTTGTACGCGTGGTTAGAATAAGCCCCCAAGGCCATCATGTGCTTGTATTAATCCGTACCAATTGCTCATTTACACGAAACGTCGAGGAGAAATGAGTTTCAAAGTTCAACGTTCAACGGTGAGCTTCCTCCTCGTCAGATTCAATGTATTTTATCCTCAAGGGATTCGAGGCATGTGAATGAAGTGACACCGTGGAATCCTGCCCGCGTCCACCAGTGGTCCGCTCAATATACTTTAGGCTCGGCAGATGGCCGTATCTCTCTTGACCGTGTGGCTAATATCCCCGGACTTCTCTGGTGTTCACATGGCTCAAATATATCTTGCTTTCTGGGCTCATTTGCTGCGCGCAGGATGGCCACATTGGTGGTATATATTCGCACAGAAAATGGCTCAAGTAATCCTCCAGGAGCAATGTGATCGGGTTCAGGGTCAATCCATAAATAGACCTTCCTAAAGTAGACTATGAATTCGAGTTGGAGGAAAATAGTTAGAAACTGTATGCAAGTAATCTTAACATTCATCAGGAGCCAATTGAAATTCAGTGCTATGCTTGGTAGAACCATGGAAGACTAGATCATGAGCCCAGATGAGGTAGAGGGGCAGAAGAAGAGGGCTGGAATTGACTAAGCGAGGAGGTTACAGGACAAACAGCTACACAAATCATTCGCTTGCTTCTTACTCCGGATCCACGTTCTCTCAAAAGCACAACGCGGCTCTCCCGCCCACGACGTGGTCTCCTTGCCCGCCTGTTCTGCTCCTCCATTCCTTTGCACCAACCACCCAGGCCCAGTAATGCGGGTATATGCACTCGTTCCCGCCCTTCTCCCGCTGCTGGCATTGGCACAAGACGGTGCAATAGATGGGCCCACAACAAGTCCGTCGGCCTTGGGATATTCATGCGACCCAACCAAGTGCCAGCTCCCCGATTGTGCCTGCGCAAGCACCAACCCGCCAGGAGGACTACAACCGGTAAGCCACACGATCATCACCCCATACCATCCAAACGCGTTTTGGATGGTAAACAGCCTGCCAGAAGCTTACCTTTCTCTTGTACCACAGTCCCAAGTCCCACAGTTCGTCGTCTTTACTGCCGATGATGCTATTCAGTCCTACACCTTGGACGCGGTCAATCAGTTCCTCGCCCAACGCAAAAATCCTAATGGATGCGATATAAAAATGACGTACTTCACCTCTCTCAACTTCACAAACTACACTCTTGTAACAGGTGCGCACTGCGCGTTCTCCAGTTACGGCATGGTCGGGAATCCTTATTTTTTTTTGATTCCATTCGTGCTTCTATTCAGATTGGTATGTCGCGGGAAACGAGATTGCAGATCATACGTAAGTCACGCTTGACAGGATCAACTTGCACAACACTCACCCCTGCATGAAAGTATGACCCATGTTGGTACTCCATCCACGGAGGAAATCAACGGCAACCTCATCGCGCTCAACGCCCTCGCTGGTATTCCGCTCTCCGAGATCCAAGGCTTCCGAGCACCTTTCCTCAATTATTCGGCTGACACCTTGAAGCTCCTAGCCCAGGCCCAGTTTACGTACGACTCTAGCGCCGCAGCTTCAATACCTGTCACAGACCCTGACACCGACGCATATTGGCCGTATACCCTGGATTACGGCATGGCTAATAATTGTCTGGAGGTTCCTGGTACTTGTCGGGGAGAACCGAAGCTGCCTGGCTTCTGGGAAATTCCAATGTATGCGTTTTTCGATGACAGAGGCGTTGCTGGCCCCCATCTGATGGATCCTTGGCTGTAAGCGATACATTCAAGTCGACAGTTTTTTTTTTGGAGCTGACCCTGTATTGTCTCCAGGGACACTGCAAACGGCGCGAGCTCCGTGAACGACAACGCGACGTTGACATACATGAAGAACACCTTTACGGCTCATTACACCAACAATCGTCAACCAATTGGATTGTACACGCATCCTATTCATTTATCAGTAAGACCATAAATCGTATTCCATGCAAGAAAAAAATTAAGAAGTGTTGAATTTTTCTTAGACGACGTACCCTGGTGTCAACCCGAGCAAGTCGACGATCGCCATGATCAACGCGTTCTTGGACTGGGCGCAAGAGCAACAGAATGGTAAAAAACTGCAATGACTGAGAAGCCTAACGATGGACTGACATGCTCGAGAAAGTGTGGATCGTATCAAATGAGCAGCTTCTCGATTGGGTCAGGCATCCCGTTCCAGCTTCCCAGCTCAATAGCATTCCTTCCTTCCAGTGCACCACGCCAGAAGTTTCCGCGTCGGAGAAGGTTTGTAATGGAATCCCTCAGAACCAGGAGGGGCTGCTAGCGCATTGTGCTTTCTCGGATTTCCCGTTCTACACCTGTGTAAGTGACTTCGCAACAGGAACAAGTGGAAATTTGATGTTGACTGCGCTGGTTAACTTAGTATGGATGCCCAACTGTTCTACCAAGCCCTGGAAATCCCAACCCCCCGCAGGACTTATCTAATGGGCAAAGCGAACGCCATAGACGTAAGTAATCGTTATTGCTTGAAAGTAGTTGGGTGCTCACGACTGACAGTGCCTCCGAATTGCTCAACCCCTTTCTGGGACCCCATTGGTGGAAAGTGTCTCTGCAGCGCGACTTCCTGCAATTTCAACGACGACTCTCGTCCGATTGGGGTGCGTATCCTTTTCTCTTTGTATCTTCTGGTCCAGGCCGAATTGCGGGTGATATGTTCTGATTTCTTGGTTTTTTTCTTCATTCCTTCAGCCGAATGGCGCGAACTTGACTGGTGGAGGGAATGGTGGCGCCCTTTCTCCCTCAGGATCGAGCCCACAGGCCTCGTACATCCCATTCAACGGTGCGGCCCCTCCGTCGATCTTGCCTGCAGGTGCATGGCCTGCATTGCTCCTTGGTTGCATTGGCGCGTTTATGGGGACGTTCGGTGTAATTTCAAGGCTTTGAGGTGGGATGTGTGGATGTGTGAAGGTTCTTGAGTTTGGAGTGGATGAACTGCAAAGCCGTGGTGGTTGAACTTGGACATTCGACGTTGGTGGAGATTATCGAAACATTACCCGACACGTGACCTCCCACATCTCCCGGAACCTTTTTCCAACCTTCGACCATCAAAGTTATGTATACATACGCCGCCGCCGACTTTATTTCAGCATGGGACCCTTTTTCTTCATCTTGACATTTTCTTGGGCATTTTGACACGTCCGTTCCCTCTCTTGACGATCTTTCCTTCGTTCCTGAACTTTTGGACCTTCATTCAAACTTGTATAATAATTCTTGGACGATGCGACGATGGTTACTTTACTATTCCCCTTTATATCCTGCCACCTGGAATTCGACACTCGCATACGTACGAAATCATGTCTCTCCCTCCTTTTATGTCTCTCCCTCCTTTCATGTCTCTCCCTCCTTTCCCTCATCTTCTTGTCCATACTTGCATAGCACTCATCATTCGACCTCGTCCCTTCATTCTTTATGGTACTGCCATAATTACTCTCGCACCGCCCACATCCCATTGCATCATATCTCAGCACAATCACTCTCATGGACATCCCCAGCATCATCGTGGACTTTCTTCTTTATTTTTGGTACTTACCAAAGTTCACTCCTTGGAATTGCCCTCCGTCGCTCCTTAGATTTAGTTACATAACTATATTAGAAGAAATTGAAGTAATTAAATCCTGTGATTGATGGTGCACAAGTACCATGGCAAAGAAACATTGGTATCCTAAATTTGGCAATAATATCCTTTCTGCAACCAGAGTTTTGTGGCTACTGACTTTGAGGAACAATCAGTGGCCGCAGTGTGCGAGAAACTCGTGGACTCGACTGGTGTTTGGGAAGCAAAGGAAGTTTCGACAACCTGACCCCACTTTCCGGCATCCCTGTGGCACTGAAGGATTTCTGGCTAAACCAAGGAGTATAAACGGAGCTCGATATCCAAGGAGCGTCGAAAAATTTGAGGGCTGGCTTGGAGAAACAAGACCCAACGCATTTCAGCTCTTTAAGCCTCACATGGTGCAAATGCTTCAATGCTTCTTCACAAATCAGGGATACAAAAAAAATTGCGACCACAACGTCTCGAAGTACCTACCGGCTCCTGCCAGAATTGGAAAATATTGCACACCATCTGTTGAATTGAGTTGGGCCCAAGCTTTGCTGACAAGGAGTGAATACACCACGGTGCGGTTGTCACGATGTTGATGCCAGTGCCAGTGGAAGAAACAGCGGCTGGATGGAATAAAATGGAAGTTGACGATTTGACAAGAGCGAATTTGCCGTTCTCAGTTTCACGAATATCCTCTTTCACTCGCGGGCGTGGCTTCTTCCCTTCAGTGGAAAAGACAGGACCAGTGCTAGAGCAGTACCAGAGATAGCGAAATGGGAGTCGCCTTGTACGGAGAGGAGACACCAGACACCAGACATTAGGCATCAGAGAGATCCGTCGGACTCCATACTTAGCGCCGGACCTTTCTCCAAAAATATGTTAATTCTCGATTCTTTCGAGAAAGATAGATTCGAACTATCATAATTATATTGCAAATATAACCGATTAACCCGCCAGAGGGTGGCGACGATACAGTGCTTTAGTTTCCTCCGCAGAGTGGCGGTGTTCCGAGCCGTAGAGATCACAATCGACAGGATTTTCCAGCGTCAACCGAGGGCACCTCTTGAGTATTCACAAAACTAGCCAGATGCATCCCCTCTGGATGAGCCTCCGAGAACTTGAGGGAAAGAAAGTTATCTCCATTTATAATTAAGCATAGGTGATCGATCGCAGCTTTCTTAGTGTTATAAACTTAGGCACCATCACTGGTATATGCTTGCCATAAGCCAAACACTAACCAGATGACTCTACACAATTGACACTCTCCTCACCTCCATCCCTCCGCGGGATAATAATTCAACAATGTAACAAGGGCATAGTCTTGTGGAATCCTCCCTACGCCAAATGATGGATCAACACCGGATCAATGAAAAATGTTGAAAGAGAAGACAAAAACGAGTCAATGAAATTGGGCAAATCAATCATGAAATGTCCGAGAAGGTACTCGTCGTGGTAGCATTGGATCAAAATTTGACCGCTAAACTCGGTTTCACCTGAACCTCTCGGCACCTTTCGCCTAGTGGACGCCAGACTTCGATGTGACGCTGATATGTCGATCACTTTACCTTGCGCTACCCACTTTGAAATGATTTTCTCGCCACATGGCGATCGATGGCGCGGTGAGATGGCGAGGTCAGTGAGCCCACATCACTTACTAAGAATATCCAGGCAGATTCTCAAGAATTTGTTATAGGGTTTAAATTGCCCATGAATTCAACGGCCTCGATATATAAACTCCTCCAAGTTTGATGTCGAAAGGTCGCCCGTATTTTGTCTAAGATGCTGGGGAATCTAGTGCTCTTCGCTTGCTTTCTAGGAATCTCCTTCGCTCGGGCTCCAGACCCAACCGCCAAGCTTAACGGTGTAACTATCACCGGGGTCAACGAGGACGCTGTTTCCAAGTTTTTGGGCATCCCTTATGCCTCGCCGCCGTAGGACTACCTCTTGGCCCATCTTCACATTTGACTTATTTCTGATTTTCCAGGATTGGAGATCTTCGTTTCCGTAGACCGCAGCCATTTGAGATATATTCGGATCGAAATGTCAAGGCCTATGGATCAGCTTGTCCACAACAGGCCAATCTCACCTTCAGTGGATTTGCAAATATATCAGCCTTGGGGAAGGAACCCCCCGAATCCCATAATTCCCCCTCTCTAGAGAGCGAGGATTGTACGTTCATCCTTCCCCAAATACTATTTCGACGCGTGGATTGATGCCCGTCTTAGGCCTCACCATAAATGTCATCCGGCCCTCCTTTGCTGGTCCACAAGACAGCTACCCGGTTGTTGTGGTAGGTGTTCTCACTACTCATTTGCTAATTCGGACTCAAAAACCGTGGTTGCAGTGGATTTATGGTGGTAAGTATCATCTGACACTTTGTTCTATTCATACATATATCATTCTTTAGGTGCCTTTGCGTACGGCGATACGGCAACGTGAGCCCTCGATTATCCAGTTAGCATATCCTTCTGACTCTGACTAGCTACGACGTGATGGGTGTTCGAATCGTCCAACGATCTACTGCCCTTGGAACGCCTGTAATCTATGTATCGATGAACTACAGGTGGGACTTCACAAATAAGAACTCGCTGTTACTCATCACATTGGTATATATTATGACAGGGTCTCTGGTGCGAAACAATTTAATATTTGCATTATGCCTAATTCGCCCCATATATACAAAAGCATTTGGATTCCTCGGTGGTCAGAAAGTTTTTGAACAAAAAGTCGGAAATCTGGGACTTTGGGATCGTAAGCATTTTTCCCTGGTATGACTTGGCCCATTTTATGACACCTCTACAGAACGAGTTGCTTTGCGTTGGGTTAAGAGGCATATCGCGTCTTTCGGCGGGAACAGCTCGCAGATTATGATGTAACCTTGCGTACCCCCCTCGAAGTTCCCATTGCTAACACATAATTTATTACAGCTGGGGGGAATCGGCTGGCTCCATGTCTGTTGCGTTGCAGATGATTGGCCCCGATAGCGGTGAAGATCTGTTCCAATCAGCATTCATGCAGTCAGGAACTGTCATTCCAGTGGGCCATATTCGAGATGGTCAGGTATGTGCATTTGAGTTGCCAACTGCCTGCGGAAATCACATTGACGCATTTATCCAGAAATCTTACGATTTTCTTGTGAATGAAACTGGTTGTGCAAAGCCAAAAGCAGACACTCTGAGTTGCCTTCGAGGCCTTCGATACGCAACTCTCAAGGCTGCAGTTGACAAAGGCCCCCTTTTCACCGACTACCAGGTTCGTTAGGAATACCTCTCGATGATGAATTGATAATAATTTGTCACTCAGTCATTAAGTCATGCCTGGATACCACGCACAGATGGTATATTTCTCAAGAACGACCCTCAAAAACTTGTGGAGCTTGGTTTGGTTGCCAAGGTGCCCTTTGTGGCCGGTGCGTTCCTGTTTTGTGATATGTTAACTTTAAATAAACTACTGGTGTCTCCAGGTTGTACAGATGATGAAGGAACTCTCTTCGCTATCTCTTCTAAAAACTTAACGTAAGATTGATTCAACAGAATGTTCAACGCTCGAGATTAATCCCTATTATAGGACTGAACTGGACTTCCGACAATATGTCAGCTCGATCTTCATCCCGAAAGCTCTGACTACAGAGTTCGACGAGCTTTGGACGCTTTACCCCTCCACTCCGTCGGAGGGATCTCCATTCGACACTGGAAATGCCACGATCATTTCACCTCAGTTCAAGAGAATGGCTGCTTTTCAGGGAGATGCTCTTTTTCAAGCTCCAACGAGATTCTTCTTGCAAAGTCTGTCCGGAAGCCAGAAGACGTGGTCTTTCTGTAAGTTTTCGAATAGAAACATTGGTATTGTGGCTGAGGGGTTTCAGTATCCAAGCGATTGAGATCCACCCCCGTTCTCGGCTCGGTAGGATTCGTGTTTGTTCACAAACTTATGTCACTCAATTGCTGTTGTAGTTCCACAGCTCGGACCTTATCTTGAATCTCACGGACGACTACATCATTAGATTCGCTGTTAACCACGATCCAAATAACGGTACTGGTCCGGTATGGCCTCAGTATACCAAGGCGTCACCCCAGAGGTACACGTTCCCACCGCTTGGAAATCCTACAATTTCGCTGGACACGCAGAGGGCAGCTCAAATGGCGTTCCTTACCAATCTCTCTTTGTTCTATCCTATTTGATATTTTTGGGACCTTCCCTCACATCCCTTTCTTTCTTTTTTCCCTCTGCCCTTCTTGACGACGCAAACAGAGTTGCCGAGGACTTCCTTCGAGTCTCCCGGACCAAAAGAAGTTTTTTTGTTTACGTATACGTTTGTATCATAATCAAAGGATGTTCCTTTCAACCAATTAAGGTGAATTCGTAATATCGTCACCTCATCCGGTAATTCATCTTGATCGATCGCTGATTTAGCGCCGGCCATAAGGGAGCAATTCTGGGCGTCTATACATTGCCACGAATCTGGACTTGTGGTTACAAGCCTCGCACGCTTGATTCTACTCGTATAGCACCGCATGTACGTTCTCCCCTCCACGAACATGGAGCGATGTATCGAGGGAATAATAACTAATGACCCGGTATTGTCTCGATTTGTCTGAGACTTGCCGCGTCGTTCTGTTATAAAATGCAGGTATTATGGACTCACTACGCAATTTTGTCTCCTCCTTCACAATGAGGCCGGCATTTCTCCTCATCCTATCTGCTTCTCTAACGTTTGCCGTTCCTCGGAGCCGCGACCTCTGGTCTTCTCCGCCTACGGTCACCATTGACTCTGCTACTCTGACTGGAATCAATGAAGATGGGTTATCTAAGTTTTTGGGCATTCCCTTCGCCCAACCACCGTGTGTCTCACTTCATTCACGTTTTTGATGATATAACGGGCTGCGTTGACAAACCGTTTACAGAGTCGGAAATCTAAGGTTTGGTCTACCCCAGGCTGTAACCTCGTACAACGGCTCCTTGAACGGAACCTCGTATGGAGCGTCTTGCCCCCAGCAAACCATCCAGTTCCCGACCCTCGACGGTGCCTTCAATTTCACTCCTCCATTCATTCACCGCATCCTTTCAAACAGTTCAAACGCGACTAGTATTCCTGAAAGCGAGGATTGTGAGTACTCTTTTCAATTTCTTCGTGAAGCTTCGATTGGGCTGATGACCTCCAGGCTTGACTATCAATGTAATCAAGCCCGCAAATGTCTCCGCTGACGCCAAGCTGCCCGTCTTGGTGGTGAGTCTTACTGAATTCAGTTGTCTACATCCAAAAAAAAACGTTACAATTAGTGGATATTCGGGGGAGGCTTCGAAAGAGGAAACGCAGAAGGGTAAGCGCCTATATCGTAACAATTCCATCTCAAGCCGTCAAA
>Ga0307517_10012263_pt1 | contig 11786 bp, 18 predicted proteins | sample 23_EM_MG_FD_194515 | JGI IMG/M metagenome (GOLD analysis project Ga0307517, IMG submission 194515) | Populus trichocarpa ectomycorrhiza microbial communities from riparian zone in the Pacific Northwest, United States - 23_EM | ecosystem: Host-associated > Plants > Roots > Unclassified | place... | reverse complement strand
GGTTTTGAGGGCGTGGTAAATAACAGACTTCATATATCGTGATCCGTAGGGCACATCACATATATTGAAGACTGTCTACGAGAGACTAAGTCCATGGCCGATTTGGTCTTCGATTCTTTCTAAGCCTACTTCATCACATATCAGTAACGTTGCCCCGCCCCTTTTCGTATATGCATACATACCTATCTCGAGGAGTCTATCTAACAATCTTCCACCACCCCTGCAAAGCCACTTCCTATTGACCCTCTTATGACATTCGCCTTTACCCATTTTACGGTCCTTACACTCCGTTCTAACCCCGATTCTGGCACGCGATTTCCTCACTCTCCTTCCACCAGAGCTCGTTTCACATATTTTGAGCTTCCTTCCACACTATAGAACCCACGGCCGGGAGCAAGTACCAGTCACCCTGGGAAAAATTCATTTCCCCCCGTTTTCCTGGGAATCGACAAGGAAAAGGCAAATCAGGCTTTTTTCCCCATCTTCTACCCAGGAATTCTTTTTACCCGGTCGCCGGGGATATTTTTCTGCTACCATTAATGCCTGGTTTTGCCCAGGATTTTTTCCCCATCGTGTAACTAGTAATTTTTTAATTTTTGTTTTCCAGGGAGTCGACAAGGAAAAGCCAAGTCAGGCATTTTTCCCTGTCACATAACTAGGAACAACTACTGCGGAAATTTTTTTATATCTAAGTCCTTCCGCAATGCTACATAAGGCTGTGAACCAAATCGGGAAACAGCGTTCCAAACCCCATCAATGATCATGCACATGCATTGTCTCTTATCTCCCTCCACCACAACCACCATGCTGCTGCCTGCTGCCTCCCGTGTGAATGTCTACATGGGCCAAGTGTGGGCATGGAAAATGGCTGCACACCGTCGCACACCACGTCACCATCCCGACCACTCTTGTTTGGTCGACCGCGAGCACACCACACCCCCTCGGTGAGTCATCCCCAATCTCACCCACTCTGAGCTCAGCAAGATCGCCTTGTCATCGACCGCCTAATGCAAGCTCGCTGCATCACCCCACCCAACCACACTCCTCATCCTCACCATGTCACCCTCCACCCACGGTCGGCTCATTGGGGACCAAAACGCACCGCAGCCACTGCAGCTGCCGACACTGATATTCAATCCACAATCCCAAGTCACCTGGAAAACAACACACAGCGGTATATGACTCAGTCGACTTTGAGAACGGCGATAGTGACGCAACAGTTTCAAAGAACCTGGCCACCAGGAGGGCATTGCAAACCCGTCCCTCGAGCCAAACGGATAAAAGTGGTGAGGTGATGAGTGGTGCCAACTGAATAGTGGGTTCCTGTAGGGCAGCAGCATTTTTTTGGCATCAAGTTCAGGTCTTTTTTTTGTTTCTTTTTGTTTTGTTTTGTACTTAGCCTCTTGTTATTCTACAATGCCCTGTATTATTACACATTGTCATTATTACCGGTAATTTGAACCCCATTTGCAAACCCTCAAACTGTTTGAAAATCCCTGTAATACCAGCAAAATTTCCAGGGGAAGGTAACTAGGAAAAACACCCAGCTAAACTAGGCCCATTCATGACCAGGAATGGCAGACATATGGCAGGTATTTTTTCCTGGTTTTCTCCTAGGCATTCCTGGTTCATTCCCGGGTATAAAAATTCCTGGCTAGACCAAAAAAACCATGGTAAACCATATATTACTCCTGGTCAGACGAGAAAAACTTACGTGCTTAACCAGTTCTTGGACCAGGAATCTTTCCCGGTGTTGAGTCATATAGTGCCATTTTCCACCGTTGCCCAGGCTTCTCATGTTTCACGGTCATGGAGAAACATCATCAACTTGGACCCTGTGCTATGGCGCGACCTACTCAAAAGTACAAAGATATGGTTTGGCGGCAAGTCCGAGGCTGCATTTGCCAATTCTATTTATGCTCGATGATAACATACCCAGTAAGTTTGGGAATTGGAAGTTACGGCGTGCATGACGGCGATCGTCAAGGGGGTGTCGGGATTAAAAAACGACACCTAGGGTCGATTTTTTTCTTTCAGCAGCGAGGGGTCGACCTACCTACTACGTAATCAGGCACAAGTCCATATATGGAAATTATTACATCATCAATATATTGGTTTTCCTCCCCAACCCTTATCGAATGACGAACAGGCCTTGCATATCTACTTTATACACATTATAAATGATATTAGTGTGCATTCCTCCGCATTCTGTGAGTTAAGTCAATAATATGCAGGCCGAAATGTGATGTGTCCACTGTGCGACAAATATCAGTAGCATATGAAAGCTGCTAATTTGAGTGAGATCTCTATTTTTCAAGGTAAAACTGGGTTTTTGAGAGCACTCCTACTCTAATTCAACTTACTACAAACTATCTGCATCATTTGGACTCTTCATCCCCAATTTTTGCATGATTTTGGGTGAGGTCCACTTTTTTTTTTTGAGCCCAGTGGCTGGACCTACCTACCAGCCTCCGGTCTGGCATTCCAATCCCGACACCCCCTTGGCGATAGTTTACGGTGGCAATTTCCATGAGGAGAAAACGCAGCCGTTCCAACAGTCCCACCAGCCACCAGGGGTACTTTAGCGATAGACTAGAGACGAGGAGCCAGGACAATATGGAACCTTGGGAGATGTCAGTAAGTACATTGTTAGTTTGCAGTGTCACCCCACCGTGAATTATAACTTTACATTATTCTGTGAGAGTTTTGCTTCGCCGTGTGGATTCTATGGCAATTATTATGCACATAACTTTCCATTCAATAAAACCTAGGTGGGACTAGAATTTGTTCTGGCCGAATTCAGTCACGGTTAGCATGACTCTACCCAAAGCGACAGCATCAATCTGCCCTCCACCTGTTTAAAATTCACACTACTTTTATATTGTGTCCAATTCTCTTTGACGTTAATTCAAAAAAACCCCCCATACAAGGGTGCTCCGGCATTGAAAAAAAAGACCCAGGGTCGATTTTTTTTTTTAGGGCCAGTTCTGCTGGACTAACTAACTTACCTAATCAGGAACAGTTCTAAATATGGTAAGATGACCTCATCGGTGGTGGTGCTTCCCCCGCATCCTCGACCAGATGCCTCAGCACAAGCGATGCACACCCAATTTCATGGCTCTCGCTCGAGCTCCACACATTGAAGGTGATACTAACATATAAGTGTGAGTCAGAAATTGAACCAGCGCTCATAATACAATATACTTACCCACTGTGTCTCACAACCAGTTTGTTTGCGATTACATTGTCAATGTTTTTTACACATGGAATTTGTGACACATACTATAGACTCATGAATAGTGCTCATGTTTTCAATCAAATAGTTTGCTGGTGAAGAGAATATGAGTGGTAGCTTGCATTGACTGATGATGCAAAAAAAGTCCAAATATGGAAGGACATCCAAGGATATGTTTGCTTTCTGGTTTTACGAGCTTTCCTGGAGTTGTACCACTCTCCATACCATCTGTGGATGCTAATAATATTTCTAATGTACACAATTTTGCATTCCAAGGCCCTGTTCCAGAGATGTCTTTTTTTTTTTTTTTCACAGCCTGTGGCTGGACTAACTAACCAGGTACCGGTACGGGATTCCCAGGCCAGTTCCCCCTTGCCCCTATACATCTGAATACCATGACGATTAACAAATAAAATAGGAGCGGAAGAGGAAAGGAGGTTGATGGCGGGAATTTAGCTGCCATCATCTCCATTGTCCTCCTTCGTGCAATAATTTTGGAAATTTAAATTTAAATACACAAGTAAAAAAGGGTGTGCGCATTGCTCAGGAAATAATTAAAGGGGACGAATGTGATCCTGGTGCTAAGTTTGAGTGGGCGTGATGACAGCGGGAATTGCCGCCGTAAACGATCGCCATAATATGGTGCCGGAATTTCCAATACACGAATGCCCTCGACATACCCTAGTCCTGTTTTTACCACGCCCTCCGAACCGCGTCAGAAATTAGTTATGTAATCTTCGGAGTTTCAATTACCGTCGCGTCCATTCGATGCGACGAAGTAAATCTTTCTAAAGTCCTTGGAGACTAAGTGTATAAATTTAGTTCAAAGACCACTAATTAAAAGAAAATAAATCGAGAAGCGGAGATTTAGTTGTCCCTTTCACAGCAGTGGGCTTGACAGGAGAATCACATCACATGATCATCAACCTTGGCACAACCAGTTTCTAACTGTCCCATATCACCGTTTTATCTCTTCAAATTTTAACACAATGTTCATTAAAACATTTTAAAGAACTTTCTATCTGAACTCTGTCAAAACTTGTTCTCCTTATCTCGTTAGGTGAGCGTGTGTAAATTTTCAAAGTCCGAAGATTACATAACAACTTTCTGACACGGTTCGAGGGGCGTGGTAAAAAACAGACTTCATATATCATGAACCATAGGGCACTTCACATATATCGCAGTCTGGCTAGGAGAGACTACTTCTGAGACACCCAGGCTGCTTTGGGTGTCTCAGGAGCCAACCCCCCTTTTCCTGATGCTTAGTCCTTCTATTACCTCCTTCCTTTCAAAGTCCCTTCAAGTTCTAATCTCACAGTTTTTTTATTAGTTCACCTTGCACCTTGCACCGAAATTCTCAAACTCCCACTGTCGGTTGTGTCCACCATCTCATGAAGAAAGGTAACTATGCCTTGTCTCATTCTTTTCCTTTCCAGTTACTAATTTTATATTTTCTTTTCCAGTTTACCTTACCTGTTCATGCCCATGATAACATGAGGCAATGTGTTGTCCCTTGTCGCCTGCAACTCATCATCCAAAACGACAACACTGCCTGCAATAAAAGGAAGCAATGTCTTGTCCCTCATCGCTTGCAACTCACCATCCGAATCAGCAATGCTGCCTGCGACAAGAAGCAACCTGCGATAACAAGAAGCAATGTATTGTCCCTTGTCACTTACAACTCCACCATTCAAACTGACAATGCTGCCCATGACAACAGGAAGCAACATATTGTCCCTCATCACTTGCAACTCGCCATCCAAATCGACAATGCTGCCTGCAACAACAAGCAACATATTACCCCTCGTTACTTGCAACTCGCCATCCAAATCGACAATGTTGCCCACAATAACAAGAAGCAACATATTGTCCTTCGTCACCTGTAACCTGCCATCCGAAATGATGAAGAGTGTTAAGGCTTCGAAGATATGTGTCTGTACATGATGATCTTATCAGCCTATCTGAGAAGTTGAGGAAAATCCTCAGGAAGGTTCGTTGTTCTGGGACTAGAAGAATTGTTGGATAACAAGAACTAGTTAAGGAATACAATCATAAGTGTCTATGTATTTATACTGCTAACTACTGCACAGACCATCTACTATGACTAGGTCAAGAGTCAGAGTATGAGTTGATACTTGTACTAGTATTGAGTCTAAAGGAATGAGTCATCTGTATGATGACTCAAAGTATGAATCAAGAAAACATAGCTCATACTATAAATAGACATGGAAGGCGCTAATGCGCAATGACGAAAGGAAATGATGGAGGAAGCACGCAGCTGTGTTAAGGCTGTGTTGAAGATGAAAAAGTGTCCATATGATAAGATAACCACGAGATAAGATGAGATTGAGAGATCATAACATTACCCCCATTCTAGACCAAAGATTCCAGATTCAATTTAAGATGTCGACAGTCCTGCAACCATGGATCGAACACCTTGTAGACCTCGTCGTCATCGAGGTAGTGGTGATCCGGCTCTTTTTCTTGACGATGATGACGATGGTGGTGATGGGGTAGGGGACTCAGATGAAGATGATTCGCCGAAAATGATGATGGGTCGTTGAATATTTGTCCCTTCTTCAAAAGATGATGATGGTGATGAAGGGGTTGCCAGAGACATGGAATCATCTGTTGGTGGTACAGGGTTGTTGGGACATGGTGGGGATAGAGGGGGTGTTGACGAGGGAGCGGTGAAGTATGTTGTCGATGACGATGTTGTCTGTCGGATCATCAGGCAGAGTATTTCATTGATCCTGTCCATCTGAAGGTGTTCAAAGAGGGTGTCAGTGATTTCTTGGTGATTTCTTTTTGTTGTTGTGCTTCTCTTTCCAGTCTCCACACAGTGTGTCAGCAATGTTGGAAATGGAGCCAGGTCCATTGTACCAAGTCGTTGTCACTGATGAGGTCTATGATTTTGTCTGAACTGTCATCTTTTTCAGACAATTCAAACAGTTTGTTGGCGTCCAATTTGTACATCATCAGGGAAGAAAGAAGTGGTGTGGAAGTTTCCAATTTTCACAATGTAATTTCGAATGGTGATGAAGGGTCGAGGTTCGGAGGAAGGATGAGGGTGATTTGTTGAATGTCGCTGTTGGGGGAGTGTTCTATAATGGGGAATTTGGAGGGTGCGAGCATATCAAGATCCGATGATTGGGACATGAAGTCGGCCCGTTTTAGAAATAATGAAAGGGGCAGTAATTGTTCGGGATGGAATGGGAATGTCCCGAGTTGCAGAATCGCCAATTAAGGCAGCATGGATTCGTCGAAAAGAGGGAAATGCAAAGGGGTCATGGGTTTTGAGGGGGGTTTTGGAGACGATGTTGGCGTAGGTAACAAGGGAAGTGGTATAGATCTTGGTGGTGCAGTAGGGCATTTATCTGGTTAACCAGGTAGATGTTTTGGAATAGTGTTTGTCGACGCGGGTTGGGTTTTTAAACAAACAAGATGAGGCGATGTCTTTCACTCTTAGAACATTGCCGATACTTTTCTTTTGATTTTGCGATAGAGGCAAGGGGCTGGATCTTGCAAAACCTTCATTAGCAATGTGTGGGGTTGCTATGTAGCACTCAGTAGTGCTACATAGCAACATAGTGCCATAGGGTACTGAAAATGTAGTTCTACATAGTGTCCTCATGTTTCTATATAGATATGGCTGGCCACTATGGAGTGCTATGGAGTACTATGGAGTGTCAGGGCCAGGCAATCCTTGCTGCTATTCTGGGCTTTGTTTGTGAGCTTTTGGCACTCAATTACAATATTCAGGGTCTTCTTTGGATAGTTAATAATGCAATATATTCAAATGTTGAATGACCCAGTACATCATGATATGTAAATATTATGCATCGTCTATGTGTCTACCTTAGCACAAAAGAGGAAGGTCTGGGTACGAATATGGCATGTTTCACAACCAGCATAGTCCTATGTGCATGGCAGTGTTGGTGGCAGTTGTGGAGTTTGGTGGTGGTCATGTGTCAAGCATCAGCAATTGCATATTGGCATAAAACATCAGAGGGAGTGAGTAAGGAATGTCACAGGCTACCCTGGGGTTTTCCAGGGCAACCCACACCCGTACCCATCAAAACCTGTACCTGCATCCACAGGTGTGGGTTTCGACAGGTATGGGTGCAGGTTTTGCAAAAACCCGAGGGTATATAACCTGTTGATGGGACGCCTCCAATACCGACAGGGAGAATACATGATAGTTATATATTTATTAATTTATTATTTACAATGATGAGGGGGAAATATCCCCCTCATCACTGAAAGTACACATAAATGACAACGAGGAGGGGTATACCCTCCTCGCCACTTCAAAACTGGAGTGATGACATGACGGGGAGGGGAGGGGCACACCCCTTCTCGCTGTGTTGGAAATTGCCCAAATCCTGCCTTCCGGCTTGTCTGATCATTCGGGGCACTCTTGTTGGTGACGTTGAGAGGTGCGACGTGAGTCTGACCGAAGAAACAACAAACACAAAACACACACACAAGCGGAGCGAGGCTCAATGACCAAGCGACATGATCCCCACAAAATTAGTGTCGAAGACACTAATAAATTCTGACTGTGACTGTGGGTATACAATTTATTTGACTTTCAACGATGCAAAGGGTTCATTTGCCATAGTGTTTGAAGGTCTGGTCTCAAGACTGGAAAAAGACTGAGACTGGACCGGACCAAGACCGATCAAGACTGGAAATTCTCAAGACCGATCAAGACCGTAACCGCAGTCTGGTCTTCGGTCTATCACGATTCTCGAAAATGAAAGACCAGGCAAAGACCAGTCTTAGTGGTCTCAACCAGTTTTTTTAGCCTTAAAATCCTGTAGGTCTTGGGGTAGAATACTTATATTTCAAAGTCCAAACTATCACTTCCATACATTAATTTTCGATTGATTTTCGAATGTGTGACACATGGCTGACAAATGCCGTGATCAACAACAACCAATGTTGACTCAACCTTCATCTTCACCACCATTTCCCTCTCCCTTGCCTCTCCCACCCTCAAACCCTTCAGAAATCAAGTGCTAGGTCAGTTATTCATTGTGCATTTGTATACTAACAGTGTTTGCATGTTGTTAGGTATAACGAGCCCTGCCACGTCGCATGCCCCTCCTCATCTAGAGATGTGGGTGGATCTAACTAGGCTCATCATTGTCAAACCCCTGGTGATTGCTCATATTGGGCCAAGCCAGGGTGAGCTCAACAACTACAACTGCATTGACACCATGCACTGAACAACACCACGTCATCACCCACCCACATGCTCGAGTCGACCAGCCAAGTCGACACCACCTGCAAATGGCACGTTGACGCCCACATTGACCTCGAACCCGACCACTGCCCACGTCAACCTCAAACAAAGCCCACCACATCACCAATGGGTAGGGATGGAGTAACTAGGAAAGCACAATGGGAGACCCGTGATGTGGGAGACCTGTGAGGTACATGAACGATTTATCGTGTTGTTCAGGTGGACCTGCCCTCATCACCACTGCTGATGCTGCCTACATAGACACCTGTGACAGCCTTGAACCCAACCACCACCGAAGCCGCCCATGTAGACAGCTAATGCCCATGTCAAAACCACCCACGTTGACGGCTCATGTCAACAGCCACCATCAGGAAAAATGGAAAATGGTAATAGCACCTAATTACCTCAAATTAGATAGACCCTCCCCAAAGAGAGGTACTCGAAAAAATTGAAGGTAAGGGCAACAAATTTGGTGCAATTACCTCTGAATTACCGCGCATTATTTGACTGCCTCAGTAATTTCTGGCAGGTTACTTTATAATTACCTTCTAAGCCTTGTAGGTCAATTTTATTTTCAAAGTGTATGTATGCTGTAAAAGACGAGCTATACTTTACATGTTACTACATAAATTAAGAGAGGGGGAGCAATGTCACGGCTCCTCCTCAAGATCTCTGGACACCCATGGTGCCGTGTCCCACAGAGAATCTCCGCCATCAATGGCCACATTTGGGCGTGTTCATTTTCAGCGTCCCTGTGGTTTTTAGGGTGTTGTCGTCTGCACCTTGTAACGTGCCAGCAGCTTGTCAGTGTGTCGATAGATGCGGTGGCTTTTGTGTCATGTTTCGGGCATGGAAGGGTGTGGGCACGATGGGATCGAACGAGCTCAGAGGGTATAGGCAGGATGAGGCTGGCGGTGGGATTCTCTACCTGGCCTGGGTGCAAATGTCAATGTCGGATGATCAGGAAATTCCTCCCCAAGTTCGTTGAAACTCCGACACCACGTGATCTTGTTGATATGGTTGAACATTTCAACTTGAACTCATTCTTCCATTCTTTCTCCCTCCCCCATGACCATGACCGCCACAAACTCAACCACAACCATGGCTACCAGTGAGTACACCACCTGGCACATCCCCCCCGCCCCCATACCGATCCCATTTAAATTCGCAGGAACATGATAGTCCCCCATGGTGAGTTCCCTACCACTGCTGGCCTACTTGCTCACTAACCACCTATGCCAAGGATCCAGGGTCGTAACCACCCCCACAACTAGAGGGTAAGGTCACCTGCAACGAAGAACAGCAGCACCAGCACCAGCACAACGATTGCCAACGCTGCCTTTATAATTACTGCGACAACAAGGTGGACGACCGCAGACTGGGCAGTTGGACCACTGCTCGCTAGGACTCTAGGAAATGGCATAGATGCACTACCCAGAGGCCACGACCACGGAGGTTCCTTGGTGTATAAATGCCCTCCTGCCAGCTCACTTGTGTACTGACCTCCCGGGACAGGTGAAGGAGCGCATTCCAGCATTCCAGACCTTCCACCAACCTCGTCCGCCCACTGTCTCTCTATTAGCGATGTCAACAGCCAGCGGAGACAGATGTGAATGAATGTCCAAAGATGTCAATGGGGCTATTCCCGTCGTCTGAACCCCTGGTCAAAAACGAGCCCACTGCAAATGCAAATGTGGACCCAGACACCCATGTCGAGGTTCCAACACGAAGGCGAGTGCAGCCAGCACCTCAGACCCACTGAGCAAGAATGCAAACTTGTCGTGTTCATCGTGTTCATTTCCCTTTTTCACATTATATTATGTTAATTTCTTTTCAGGTCAAACATTGGAGACACCTTGAATAATTCTGATGATATCTTCTCAATAATTAACCTCTAGTCTACATGTTTGAGTACTGAGTCCTTGTACACTGCTGTCCATGATATCTTGTGACGAACTGTCTTAATACCATTCCATTGTTAAATTGCCATTGTGATTCCTGAAACAATCTGGTTGTAACAACGGTAATTGACCTTGAAAAAGCAGGTAATCCTCAAGTAATAAAGACTGAATTACCACTGATTACTGTAGAATTACCTGACCAACCTCCCCAAAAAGTCCCAATTGAGGTAATTTGGTAATAGAGGTAATTGATGGTAATTGTTACTATTAAACTGCTATTACCTCGTATTTCCACTTTCCGTTTTCCCTGATGACATCGACTTATGTTGGCCCTATGCATGTTTGATCAGCCGCATTGACTCCCACATCGACCAGCCATGTAGACCTCAATGTTAACCAGCTGTGTTGATGCTGTGTCGACTGCCACATTGACCAGCCATTTCAACTGAGAGTGTCAGTAGTAACATAGATTAATATATTTAATATATATATATATATATTCTATACAAGACCAGTCTTGTAACCGCCCAAGACCGTATAAGACCGCATAAGACTGGTCTACGTCAGTTCAGTGCGGTCTTTTGCAGTCTTTGAACCAGTGAAGACCAGTCTCGGTCTCAGTCCATGCCTCTCGAGGCCCAAAGACTGGACCAGACCAGACCTTCAAATATTAGTTTGCCACCTCGCAGTTTGTTTATTGTGGTGAGGAGTTATTCACAACCAATTCTAAGATTGGGAGGTCTTAGAAGTGTTCTTCCAAAGATGTACAATTTTTATGCAAGGTTTATTGAATATAAATGTGTAGATCCCGTTGTATTGCTCAATGTTGGAAACACCCAGGTGACCTGTCACATGGGTGTGCCTTCTTGTGGACAGCGCCATCGCAATGTGTTTATTGATTTATTACTTACTTGTACTATCACTAACACAATCATTAATGATTCCCTCGCCTCGCCTCCGGCCTCATCACACCGACATCATGAACCTGTTACAAGACCACATGTCTGTGCACAAGCACAAAATCCGACATGAATATGATTACATGGCACAAACCCCATTGATACGCACTGCAAGTTTAGCTGCGACGACAAATTCATCATATCAAGCAACACCTCCAAGGTGAGTTGTCACTGCATCCTTTCCTCTATGCCCCATCCCTTTCCATCTGCATCCCTTTCCTCTGTCCCTCTTAGGCCTATTGAGGATTATACCTCATAGCCTTTAGCTCCTTTGAGCACCTTCTAGCTCCTTTGAGCACCTCTTAGCTCTGGCCATCAGGAAAAGGCCACCTAGCTTTGGCTGTCTTTAGATGCTTTAGCTGTCCTAGAGCATCCTGAGACATCCTGGGATGTCTTGGGATGTCTCAGGATGCCCTAGGACTGCTAAAGCATCTAAAGAC
>Ga0307517_10012262_pt1 | contig 11786 bp, 8 predicted proteins | sample 23_EM_MG_FD_194515 | JGI IMG/M metagenome (GOLD analysis project Ga0307517, IMG submission 194515) | Populus trichocarpa ectomycorrhiza microbial communities from riparian zone in the Pacific Northwest, United States - 23_EM | ecosystem: Host-associated > Plants > Roots > Unclassified | place... | reverse complement strand
AAAAGGAAAACGATAAAAAAGACCATGTGAAAAAAAAAAAAAAAACTGTGTCAGAGCCACTCCCATGGAGGTAAATTTGTTCCAAGCATTGTTACAAATTGGGTTTAGAGTGACATAAAAAACAATGAGAAAGGCTTGCCTAACCTTGACAGCATTTGGAAGGTCAACAAAAACCCAAGGATCTTCACTAATCACGCAACCAACCACACCACCAATATTAATCAGACCCATAAATTGCCAAAACATCCATAAAGCAAGTTTGTCACTGAACATTTAGCCGGGTGAAGAAAAAACAGTTGATAAAAATAACTTTCTTCTCTCAAGCAAATGTCTAATCCAAATTGCAGTATCCGCAAGGAAAACCGACAGAAAAGAAAATATTGAAGCTTGAAGCAACTCCCCGCTAGCATCTTGCTTTTAAATATCTCAATATAATCATAGTCTTAGCTTTAACATAAATTGAATAATTGATCCAATACAAACATTAGAGACATCAATTTGAAACACCAGTGCTCAAATCAACAGCACATTACAATTCAATCAGATTCATAAATTTCAATGTCTACTGAGAATATTAGCTAAAATTCAAGCTGAAAGGGGTAAAGCTCAAACCTGTCCAGACTGGAAATCCCAAACTCTTAACAGTCTCATCCTTACTCCCAGTATAAAGCTTATCAGCCCCAGATGACAATGCATCACCGGCTCACATCAAAACCCCCAAAATCAATCACCAGATCCAAAACCCACAAAGACCCATTACACAAAACACTAAAGAATCACAAAAAAGAAAATCAAGTTTTGATGCCCTTCAAGTTAAGTCAACCCATCACCTAAGCTCCCAACTCCCAAGAAAGCGAATTTTGCACCACCACTTATAACCAAAATTACAATTCCCTTTTTACCCCTATAATATAACCCTTATTCCCAAAGTGCCCCAACTATTACAATAATTACTATTTCTACCCCACCCCCCAGAAAACGATGATGAATCATTCCCCGTAAACCCTCTCTTCGCTACTCCTCCCCCGTTCACAGACGCACGCGGCGGCCGCGCTGGGAGTTCATGGTGCAGAGACGGACATGGAAATCTATTGCACTTTCCAGCTCTCCAGTGGTGACAGACCTTCTGATTCTGCTTGTTGTGATGCTGATTTAACGTGTCGTTAATTCACTGATTGGCCACCTCCTAATAGGTGAGAAACTCGCTTGTTGGTGATGATGCTGTTGCCTCCGTTTTAGTCTTTCTCCGTTGCGGCACCCCTCTCTCATTTTTCTTCTGCCCGCTCGGTGCATCCTCTCCTCTCTGTCATCTGTCGGCTTGGCTTAGAAAAAGAAAGGGGAGAACTGAAGTAAGAAAAAACGAACAAAAGAAACCATGCCCTCTCGCGAAAAGAAAATATAAGAAATGGAACTTGAATCACTGTTTGAGACACGGTAAAATGCCTCACTATCACACTGTTTGACACGAACAAATTGAGAATTTATTTTACTTCGATAATAGCACAAGTTGACAACACCGAAATATAGAAACAGCAGTAACATGCATGTAGACAACGTTACAAGAACTAGAACAAGCACAATATCAACAACATAGCTAGGTTTGAACTTTTTTTTTTGTTAAATACAAATACCAAAAACAAGCCCTGTTTGAGAAGTCCGTAGGCTGAGTTAGTCATGCCGGGCCATAAGCAGACTACTCTTATTAGCCCTAATGCACGGAAACGGAGCTATATTATGGGTGCATATCCGAAAACGGCACCAAATATCTTGATTTCTTTCTCAGCCCGAATCTCGTAAGCATGCGTTTTGGCGCCAGCTTCGTTTTTCTCCTTTGAAAACCGGACCTTGTCACCAGCTTTAAGGCTCTTGCTAGCAACAAAAGCGAGCCAGCCCTTTGAAATAACTGGTTTTGGATGTCCTTTCCTGCGAATCGAGCATCTGAAGTTCCAAACACGGCCACTTCCATCTACAGCTTGAAAATCTACAGCATGACCACCACCATTAAAAGGTGGAAGAGAGCTGAGAAACCCGGTCGGCACTGAGAGTCTCTTTTTAATATCAGTCCTCCTAAGGACCTTTGAGAATCTCGCCATTTATCACAAGACCAAGTAAGTGACCGAAGGAGCACTTGGAGAGGACTGAGGTTTTGTGTGCTGTGTGCCTCTTGCATAATGAAGCATCTATTTATAATGACGCATGGAGATGCATGGTGATCCTCTGTAATTAGGTAAGGATAAAGCAAGATGCGGATTAATTCGTGTTTGGTGGGTTTTTTTTTTTATTCGACTGAAGTCAATGTAACGGCGGTGTTAACATATATTTTGGAAATGTATATAAAAATGTGTATTTATTTTATTTTTGAGTATAATGTTGACAGCGTTAGTGTTATGGAATATTCTGGTAGGTTATATTGCCACTTACAAGGTCCTCAGGTTTTCTGCTCGTTTTAGTGCTATATATTTTTTTTCATTTTAAAATTGTTCTTAAAAAAATTTAAATTTATTTTTATTTTTTTACTTACTTTAAATTAATATTTTTTTTATATTTTCAAATCATTTTGATATGTTAATATCAAAAATAATTTTTAAAAAATAACAAAATATTATTTTGATATATTTCTGAATGAAAAATATTTTGAAAAATAATTATAATTAGACTTCCAAACACTTTCAAATAGGACAGGGTCATGACTCATGAATGATTGGTACATGCACATTGAACTTAAGCAAACCAAAGTGTTTTTTAAAATGTTTTTTTAATGAAATAAAATAATATTTTATTATTTTTAAAAAAATATTTTTTGAAACAAGAGTTTTTTTTTCCCTGTTTGAGACCATTTTAGAGAATACATTTGAAGCACCAAAATTGGAATGCCTCAAGCAGGTGTGGCATAGTGTCTGGAAATATTTCGGTTGCACTCTTCATTTGTTATTTCATTTAGATATTTCTGTCCCATGGATATTGATCACTGGACAACCATGGTCTCTAACATGGTCTCAAACTATGATTTGTCAATTCCAAACAACCATGCACGAGCAAATCCGACATATTGTAGTTGAAAGGATGTGTACACTAATTTGTATAAACTTTCCGTCGATTTGGAGTTTTGAATGGAAAGGATTTAAACTTTCCGTCGATTTGGAGTTTTGTATAAAGAAGGTGTTTTCATCGATTTGGAGTTTTGTATGGAAACGAAGGTGTTTTCATCGATTTGGAGTTTTGTGTCGATTTGGAGTTTTGTATAAAGAAGGTGTTCTCATCGATTTGGATTTGGAGTTTTGTATGGAAACGAAGGTGTTCTCATCGATTTGGAGTTTTGTATGGAAAATAAGGGAAGGTTTAATTTTCATCGAAAGGGGGTGTGCACTTATAAAATTTTCATTGATTTGGAGTTTTGTAGCGTCATATTAATTTAATTTTTGATTTTGTTGATTTAAGTTTTTAAAGTCTCATATCTTTTATGATTTAATTTTTAATGTTTTTAATTGTTTATCAAACTTTAATATTTAAGCAATTAAACATTGATTTAACTAAATTAACTTTTCAAAATTACAATTCAACCCCCAAACTTCAATCTCTTTCAATTAAAGTCCAAATTGAATTTTAAAACTAATTTTTTTTACAATTAAACCCTCAATATATTCAAATAGAACCCAAGATTCCCAATTGAGTTATTAAAATCTAATTTTAAAATTTTCTTTTCAAATTGAATTTTTCTTGTTAATAGAGCCTTCATCAGTAAAAATTGAGCTCTTAATTATTGAACTTTGGATATTTTGATCCTTCCCAACCAGTTTTTGATAATTTTCTGGACATTCTTCATGTTCTTCCCACTAATGTATATTTTTTTATATTTTGTATTTTTTTAGTATATTTATATGGGGTTCTAAAAATATATAACAACACCCTTAACTAGAAATGTAATTGATAAAAATAGGACAAACGATTGAATGATACTTCTGCTTATGATCTACAGCTCGATGTACATTCTTCTTTTTGTGTGTATAAATGGTTTTTGTATCCTCAATTTCACTAAAAATACGATGAAAATTTCTTCAAGTTCAAATAGATTTGAAAAACATGTTTGTGCTGTCGCGGGGTTGCGCGTCGCGATGTTGTCTGGCAACGACGGAGGCTTTTATCATGCCTCCTGATGAGGTGTTGTGTGTTAGGAAGAGTTTTTGGATTTAATCGTAAATTGTGATTAATGTTTAAGAGTCGTCACCTAGTATTATGATTACTAGGAATCTATAGTCTGCAAGAGTTTGGGTAAGGGACTGGTTGTGCAAGGGAAAGACGCATCACCCCCAGTGCACCCTACCTAATGTAAGTTGCATTGTTATTTGATTGTTTGGTTTTTATTCATTAGTCTTTTATAAGGTTTAAGGTAGATCTCTCTTCATGAAAAAGTCTCTACCTTATTTCGTTAAATCCTAATCGCTTTAAAATCTAAATTTTAGCATTGCATTTATTTACACCTTGTATCTTTAATACCTGATGGTGTACTTTATCGTGTAATTTTACACCCTACAGATATTAAAGTCTACATCTAAATTCTAGAAAAAAAAATTGGAAAAAGGTTTTTAATATTTTGGCCAAACCCTAATGGGTTATCATAAACTGGTTATGATATACATTTTTTTTTCAAAACATGAGAAAGATGTAATTTTTTTTAATGAAAATATCCTTGGAAAATTTTTAGGATTTGGTCGTATGCATGAAAAAAAATTATTTTTTCTGAAAAAAAACATTTCGGAGAAAACCAGGTATTTTAATACCGGATTTTTATCTTACAGTGTAAGTATACAACCCAATATTAAGCAAAATTGGTAGAAAAACATTTTAGAAAATCACAAATATTTTAAAATGCCCCTTGAAATTTTTTGGAATTTTTTTTTTGTTTTTTAGAAATATAATAATAATATTTAATATATCATTATATTAATATATTACAAAATATAGCTAGCTGGGCTGAGCTCAGCCCAGAAAAAGGATGGGCCGATATCGGTCCAATGTAATATGTCTTCTTCTTTTTTGGGGCCGGGTCGACCCAGCCACTTGGGCTAGTCCATAACTGGCCCGGCCCAAACCATAGGCTAATTAATTAGTCGGTGCATGCAGAAATGAATTCTGGATGCAGCAGCCACGATGAGGAAGAAAGAGGCGAAGCAAGGAGGAGAAAGTTGCCTGGCGTGGCGGTCTCGGACATGATGAGGTGGTTCGGCCGGTAGCTCAGAAGGCATCGGCTAAGGGAATGGTGGCCGGATTCGGCTGATGGAGGAAGAAGAAAAAGGTTTACAGAGGAGAGAGAAAGGTTGGAAGGAGAAGAGAGACAGAGAGTCGCGGTGGCTGCTTGTTGGCCAGTTTGTGAGAAGTTCAGGCGACCGCTGGTAGTGGAGACGGTGATGAAATGACAGTGGTAGGAATGGTGGTGGCCGAAGGCTACAGTGGAGAGAGAGGGAGAGGAAAGAGAGAAAAATTTCAGAAACCTGGGAAAATGGCTGGTTTTTGGTCGACTTTGGACTCGTTTTCCCCCCCTTCAGGGTATGAAATCCACTTCTATTTATAGGCAGTGAAAGTGGGCAATCTTGTCTATACTGGAGAAAAATTGCAGCCCTTGATTCAGTTTGGAAGGATCCCAACCGTTGGTTCAAAGTAGGTATCCTGAGTTGTCAAATCTGCAGGAAAAGGTTGACTGAGTTGGCCATTTTAGGTCGGCGCCGATGGGTTGTCATTCATCCTGAACGGGACATATAGGGTTGTAAAGAAATTGCAGAGGATTATTTGTGTGCAAGATTTGTCAATTTTGATGGACGTTAGATGCATTAAATGCACCTACAAAGTAGCCTCCTTGAGTTGTCATTCCAGAGAAAATTAAAGAAGAAGATGAACAGTACCAGAATTCTGTATTTGATGGACAGTACCAGAATTAAATGCACCAGAATTAAAATTAAAGAAGAAGATGAACAGTACCAGAATTCCAGAGAAAATTGCAGAGGATTATTTGTGTGCAAGATTTGTCAATTTTGATGGACGTTAGATGCATTAAATGCACCTGCAAAGTAGCCTCCTTGAGTTGTCATTCCAGAGAAAATTAAAGAAGAAGATGAACAGTACCAGAATTCTGTATTTGGCTAAAGTTCATTTCAGTCCCCCCTCTTTAACTTTGATTTAATTGCACCCATAATTAACCCTATACTTTTGATTTAGTGCAATATAACCCTTGCCGAACTTGAATTAGAACCCTAAATTTACGCGTCATTTGCATTATGGTCCCTGGTCTCAGTTTTATGCAATTTAACCCCTAATTGACCATTAAACTTTCAATTTCTTCAATTTCACCCCTTGTTTTGATCAATTAAGCTCTTATAGTTTGACGCCTTTTGCAGATTTGTCATTGGCTGTGAATTTTGTTTATTTGACCCTTAATTGACTCCAAAACTTTAATTTTCTTGCGATTTCACCCTTGATTTCAATCAATTAACTTGATAAAAATTAAATTGGATATCTTAAAATTCCAATCTTCTCAATTAAGCAAAAATTAGGCTTCCAAACTTAATTTTTCACCAATTAAACCCCAAATAAAATTATTTTGACCCATTTAAAATATAATTAAGTCCTTGCATTTATTCTTCAATTAGACCTAAATTAATTTTTAAATATAATTAAAATTTAATTTAACCCATAATTAAATCAAATTAACCTATTAATATTGTTCTCATTTACCAGGATAATCCGTCAAAACCTATTAGCTGGGCAGATTTAATAACTGTGGTTTAATAATGAGAGGCAAAGTTTTGTTAAACGAGACGAACTAGAAAATGTGAAAGTAGTGCGTTGTGGGGTTGTCCATGGCTTTCTTGGCACGGATTAAAATAATTTTTGTTAAATTCTTCCACGGTGCAAAAACTCTTGCATAACAATATACTGATATCTCCTAATCGTGTTGATTTGAGATACTTTCCTCAATTAATGATGCCATACGAATCCGTAAGTTCTGCAAGAGGATTGGAGTGAGCTTTACATCATTCAAGGGATTTTTTTTTCTAAAGAGATTTGATTTAGAACTGTTCTATAATTCTATAAAATGGAAATGAATCGTATTTCTAAATGCTATGAATTAGTTGTGTCTCGATGATAACAATTCAATAACTAGCCTTTTTTTTTTTTTCTATAAATATCCGGACCAGTTTACGCGCACCTCGACTAATTTTATGGGTCTTAAAATTAACGATCATGTAAACCTTCAATGACTCTGAGATTTATGAAACTCGAACTAATAACTTCTAGAAAATAAACGTAGAACTTGTTCAGTTAAACTATACCTTTTAGGATTAATTAGTTTTAATTAACGATTTAGATAACATTTAGAATTGCATTTCAACGGTGATTAATAAATACACACGTTCCTATTTTTCCAAAAAATAATAAATCTTCTAGGGCATCAATGAATGCATGACCGCGTTTGTTTGGAAAAGGAAAGGGCTCTAAGGTCTTTGGATTTGGCTTGGAAGCAGTCCCAGTCTTCAGACTCTTCACTTCACTCACTCCCTAGAACTGGCCCCACAACTTATACAGGATTTTTTAAGATATAAACCCTTTTTCATTGATATATATATATAAAAATCCAAATTAAAGCTCATGTACAAGTCAGAACTAGTCCCTCAAGTTTTTATGCATGTTCCAGAAGATTTGCGAGCATAGTTTATTAATGCTTCCCTCGATAAATTTTTTCTAATAATTTTTATTCTCCAAACTGCAATGGCACAGGGCTGCGAAATGAGTAAATTGCAAACTAATCTTAATTTTTAGTTTTGAAAAATAAGCATTTAGTTCTTTGTCCATTTTATGTTTTTTTCTATTTTATTTTATTTTAGCTTTAAATAAATATCTTGATCATAAATTAATGGGAAAATAATTTGAAATAAGTTAATGTTAAATTAAGCATGATCAAACACCAGTCAAGAGACCAGATACTTGGTTTTTATAATAAAGAAGACTAATTAATTTATCTCTCAAAATAGAAGAAATAATTTATAATTTATTTGGCTATATATGAATTGATTTGGAAAGAGAAACATATAATACACTGTATTTACTAATTATTTCATGTTCATTAATTTAAGACTCCTAAGCTTGAGATTTCATTAATACAATGACGAAAGGAAAACACATTTTCAGGTTGAATTAAGTCCATATTTTGCCACTTATTTTTTTAGATAAATGATAATATTTACATTCAACTATAAAGATGCTCTAAACTCAAGACATCTATAATTAATTACAATGATATCTTTGTGTTATGATTGTCGAACCCGTCGAGCTTGGTAATTAGGAAACCTGGCGTTTGTCTACAAATTTTAAATGATCTTGGGATTTTCTTAGATTGTGGATTAGCTAAGATTTTCTAAAACAAAAAAGAACGATCCAAAAAAAATGATCAAATGGTCAAAATAATACTGCCTGTCTTTTCTATGTTGCCAATCAATCTCATTCCATTTGACAGAATTTTTCTCCATAACAGCGGTTGACAATCATGAGTGGTTAATACTGCCAAAATGCAGATTAATTTTAAGGTTCACTCTGGACCATGAGTGGTTGTCTAGCCATTAATACTGCTGAACGCTATGGTGTCTGTTATAGAATGACCATGATTGTTTTTTCTAAAAACAAATATATTAAAAAAATATATTTTTTTATTTTTAAAATATTATTTATATATCAACATATTAAAATTAAAATGATCTAAAAACACCAAAAAATATTAATTTAAAATTAAAAAATTTAAAATTTTTGAGAACACGGGTTGGACCGTGTTCCCAAATGGTCCCTATATGATTGCTTCGAGTTATGAATTGTTTTTTCTAAAAACAAATATATTAAAAAAATATATTTTTTTTATTTTTAAAATATTATTTATATATCAACATATTAAAATTAAAATGATCTAAAAACACCAAAACATATTAATTTTAAATTAAAAAATTTAAAATTTTTGAGAACACGGGTTGGACCGTGTTCCCAAATGGTCCCTATATGATTGCTTCGAGTTATGAATCAAGAAAAAAAATATTTAAATGTTATTAATAATTTTTTAATAGAAAAAAATAAATCGTATGAGGGTTTACTTGATGAACTCAATTGATTTTACTGGTTCAAAAACAACTCATACAATCTGTAAAAATAAATTTTAACTAAACAAAATTTCAAGATAATATCTTTTTTTAATATTAAAATAAAAATATATTAGATTGACCTTGGACAACTCGGGTTATGAGACTATGATAAGTGATAACCCTATAGAAAACAAATCAAAATAAATTATTAAGCTCAATTCTCAATCATCCTAATATTGAAGGATGAAATTGAAAAAAAAACTCAAATAAAAAATTACCGAAAAACCCGGGTTAACGTGTCAAACTTCCAACCCGGGTCATAAGACCGAGATAATCTCATAAAAAGTAAATCAAAACAAATTATAAATTTTAACCCCTAACCAATCTAATATTGAAGGATGAGATTAAAAAAAATATAAAAAACAACCTGAGTCACTCCAACAAACTCGTGACCCGAGTCATTAGACTGAGATAACCTTATAAAAAAAATTAAAAAAATAACTTGACTTAACCAAGGTTAACCTGTCAAATCCATGACTTTGGTCTTGAGACCAAGATGACCCAATACAAAGAAAGGTAAAACAAATTATAAACTCGATTCTCAATCATCTTTGTTGGACCTAATGTTGATGAAATTTGTAAAAAATATAATTAAAAAAAATGACATAAAAATAAGCTAAATTAACATGAGTTAACCGTCAAGCATATATTACCGAGTCATGAGACCAGGATAACTTAATGAAAAACAAACAAAAACAAATTATAAAACTTAATTCACAATTAAACACAATATTAATTGATGAAATTGGAAAAAATCATTTAAAAAAAGAGAGAGAAAATGAGTTAATTAGGTTAACCCGCGACTTGAATCATGAGACAAAGACAACCCAATAAAATGCAAGTCCAATATTGAAGGACTCGTGACCCAAGTAATAAAACTAATATAGCCTCTTAGAAAGAAAATAAAAAAACAACATGATTTAACTAGGGTTAGAATACCAAAACTTGTGACCTTGATCTTAAGACCAAGATATTATCATAAAAAGCAAATCAAAATAAATTATGAAACTCAATTCCTAACCGATCCAATGTTAAATGATAAAAATAAAAAAAATCAATTAAATAAAAGATGCAAAATATAACCCGAGTTAAGTCAGGTTAATCCATTAAGGATTATTCTTGTGTCACGAGATTATGATAATATAATGAAAAATAAACAAAACAAATCATAAAGTTTAATTCTCAATCAAATCAATATTGAAAAATAAATCTGGAAGAAAAAAACTAATTAAGAAAAAAAATTTGAGTTAAGTAAGTTAACCTGCCAAACTAAGTTAATCCGTCAAACCTGAAATCTGTGTCATGAAAGTGCGATAATTAAATATAAAAAAATCTAATATTAAAAAATAAAATTAAACAAAAATAAAATATTAATTAATGAAAAAAACAAAACAAAACACTATTCTAATAAATAAAATATTTTATGAGAAGAAATATAAAATAACCCCAGCCTCTTTTAGTTCAGAGTTAATTTGAGTGTTTGCGTCAATTAATGATGCATGTGAATCCGTACACATGTACCAAGTGCATGGCTAAGTCAGTAACAAATGTTTTGTAAGAGGATTGATGTAAGCTCACATTAGTTAAGGGATTTTTTTTCCTAAAGAGATTTGATTTAGAACAGTTCTATGATTTTATCTATGTCGAAGAACAATTCAAAATAGAACATGATATATCCGAGTCAATGATTCGCGAAACCACTTCATCATCTTTGTAAATGCTATGAATTGCTTATGTTTGGATAAATGGGAACGGAGGGTTTTGCACGATATGAAAGTTTTTTTTTTTTTTAAATGAATTGTTTTCAAATTTTTTTCATGTAAAGGAAATGAAAAATATTTCCAGTATTTGTTTTAAAGTTTTCAAACTTGAAATCGACAACTCTACATGGAAAAGTTGAAGGAGTTGGTAGTTTCTTAAATAATAAAAAGAAATACAATCGAATACAAATCATAATATCCGTAATCTTATAATTTTATAATGCTTCGTTCCATTAACTATTTTAAAAGACATATCTTGATCTATATGAATTCAATTGAAAAAAATATTAAAAGGCAGAAGTGATTTTCTGTATCTTTTTGAAACATCTTCCTATTCATTGCAGCATTATAATTATATTTTGACCCTCGAAAGAAAAATTGATTACACGTGTGTGCAATTGGGGTACAATTATCTTGCAAATTTGATTTGGAATAAATTGTTATGAACATTTTTTATTATTATAGTTACAAGGAATAAAAAAGAACTTTTTAGTCTTTTATAGAGGATCTTTTAGTCTTTTCAAAAAAAATACACAGTGAAGTTATAATCATATCCCTTGGGAGAGAAAAAATGGACTTGCATAAGGGGACTTCCCCATCCTTTTCTTTTTATAAAATAGTGAAACAGTAAAATTAACATTGGAATCCGAAAAAAAATAGATTAATTTCAAGAGTATCTTAATCTTTTCATGTCTGATTGTGTTGTTATTTTATAATTTGGTTAGGGGTTGTTTGCTAATTTTAAACAATTAAATACTATTATAAAAAAAGTTGTTTACATATGTAATGCACATGTCAGCGCATCATGACCTTCACGTCATTCAGATGGCGCATGAAAACGCATCTAGCT
>Ga0307517_10012261_pt1 | contig 11787 bp, 11 predicted proteins | sample 23_EM_MG_FD_194515 | JGI IMG/M metagenome (GOLD analysis project Ga0307517, IMG submission 194515) | Populus trichocarpa ectomycorrhiza microbial communities from riparian zone in the Pacific Northwest, United States - 23_EM | ecosystem: Host-associated > Plants > Roots > Unclassified | place... | reverse complement strand
CTTTGTCATTTCATCATCAATAGATATCTGTATAAATTTATTTTTTATATATCTTTTGGCTAATAAATAAATGTCATTCCAACATGATAAATGTATGATATTTTGACTTGTCATTGTGTTTTATTTTTTTTCTCTTTATTTATTTTTTAATTTTTAATTTTAGTTTTATATCATCTTTACAAGTTATTTGGAATATGTGGAATTGAATTCAATTTCATTGGTTCAATCAATTCATGTGTTTGAAATCTTTGTGATGATATTGATTTGAATTCTATTCAATCATAAAAAATAGATAAAAGTAAATTTGAAAGGAGATCTTCTGATTTGCTACAGTAATTCCAAATAAAAATTAATTATTCAAAAAATACTCATATTTCTTTTCTCTCAAAAATCCTTGAGCTTCTCTTTAACATCTTTTTCTTTTCTTCAACATTAGTCCACAAAAAAGGAAAACTAGGAGTCAATAGTACCTAATTTAGGGCATATAAGACATTGTGTTTTATCATGAAATAATTTATGAATTAAAACAAATATAACAACAGAAATGATTTATCAATTAAAAACAAAATATTTTAATTCAATTTAATTTTGCAGGTATTCCAAAACGTATAATTGAATTAAATTATATAATTGAATATTTTATTTTAAATAAAAAACTTATAATAAATTATTAATTCAATTCAATTTAATTCCACGTCTACATTAAGCGATTACAAACTAAAAAATAAAATAAAATTTGTAAGTGAATGCATAATAAACTTGACCGCATGGCACCACTAATAACAAAAGAAAAAAAAAGAGGGAGAGAGAAAGAACCGACATTATATTTCACCTTATGCATTCATAATAAACTTGACCGCATGGCACCACTAATATTTCACCTTTAGCAGAAGAAGGAAAACACTTTCCTAGAAACCAAACCAAATTTTTCTTTGACTGGAAAGTGTTTTTCGTTGACCGAAAAGTGTTTCCGTTGACCGGAAAGTGTTTTCCATTGACCAACTTTCCTAATGACAAATAAACACAGGAAAGTTTGGAAAGTTGTTTCCCGGAAAATGAATTCCAGGAAACAAACATGGTCTAAAAGAAAAACAAAATTATTACACTAACCTGCGAAAAAACCAAAGAAAAAAGATCCCATTCCAGCCGATATTTTTAGCTGTGTTTTCTCCCAATAAAAGCCTGAACCCTAAATAGCAACCTCTAAATAAAATCCCCAATCTCTGTCTGGTCCCGTCCGGTCCGGACGATGACCTGAATCATTCCCCCACCCCAAAAAAAGCAAACAAACTCTATTCGATTCAATCAATCGAAAGTCTCTTTGAAGAAAAGATGCCGTCTCACGTGGATCTGGACCGGCAGATCGAGCACTTGATGCAGTGCAAGCCACTAGCTGAAGCGGAAGTGAAAGCACTGTGTGAGCAAGCCAGAGCGGTCCTTGTGGAGGAATGGAACGTTCAGCCTGTCAAATGTCCAGTGACTGTCTGTGGTGATATTCACGGTCAATTCCATGATCTTGTCGAACTCTTTCGCATCGGTGGCAACGCTCCCGACACTAACTACCTCTTCATGGGCGACTACGTAGGTCCGTCTCTCTTGGTTAATAATAATAATAACAACAATAATATTAATGAGTATGTGTAAATGATGAAAGAAAAGAATATTATTGAGTGTATTGATTATTTGTTGTAAGAAACCAAGAGCTTTTGCACCTGATAATCCATAATTTGGGGGACTCATAGCTTAACGCATAAGAGTAATGAAAGCGGTACTTGTGCTGTTTTAGATAATCCAAATACCCTGAAGAGGTTTCTTTTACAATCTGAATATGCCTAGGTGGAGTTTTTTTCGCTCTCAACTTTGTAGCTAAGCTGATATGTCTCAATTTTTTATATTGTTTTACTTCTTTACATTTCGGAAATCACCACCATGTTTACCTTTTTTTGGGGAATTTGCAGATCGAGGATATTACTCTGTGGAGACTGTCACTCTTTTAGTGGCACTGAAAGTTCGATATAGAGATAGGATCACAATTCTAAGAGGAAATCATGAGAGTCGTCAAATAACCCAAGTGTAAGAGTCTTGTTCATTTTATGCTCACCCAATTATTGATGCAATGCTATTCACCATTGGTGCAATGATCTGTTCACCAAGTTGCTTTGTCAAACACTAATTGCAACCATGTTTTGTTAAGTTAAAAGTTTTTGAAATAGAAGAATAACTGTGCTTAAATGTCCTATTTAACCGCATGCAAAATTGAAATGTACTAGTGCAGATAACATTCATCAATTGTTTCCGTCTTCTTTTTCGCGCATACAAGCCAGTTAATTAAATTAACATACATTTGAAAGAGGAGAGGCGAACGCAAGCCAGGAAGTTGTTGGTGTTTTAGTCATTTTGTTACATTGCATCATCATATATGCGATACATATCAATATCTCATTTATTTCTCTTCAGGTATGGATTTTATGATGAATGCTTGCGGAAATATGGAAATGCCAATGTCTGGAAATATTTCACCGACCTCTTTGATTACCTCCCACTTACGGCCCTAATTGAGAGTCAGGTTTAGATTCTAAAATTGTCTTACCCTTGTTTATGCCCTTGATCCTGGTTTTAGTTTTAAATTAGCCCCATGGTTTTATCTGATAACCATTTGTTATTACCTTGTAGATCTTCTGCTTGCATGGTGGTCTTTCCCCATCTTTGGACACATTGGATAATATTCGTTCCCTGGACCGTATACAGGAGGTACACCTGCAGTCATCACGCTACTTTTATTGGATTGATATTTGATGACATCCTTGCCAACTCAGTTTTGTTTGCTTTCAAATCACTTATTCTCTGACTGCAAACCTTTTTCATTTGCATGTCAAACTGGTTTACCTGATGTGTCTTAGCATAAGAAGATTACAGGCAAAACCAGTTAATCTTTGTTCAAGCCCATTGCATCCTACATCTGTTAGAAGAAAATCGGCTATACCTTTTCCACTGTTTTGATTTATGTGAATATTGCTTATTTCCCTCCTTTATGTTTGTAAAATTTTCTCCCTTCATCATCTACAGGTGGTGGAGTTTTGTGAAATTTAGCATTAAGCTTATTAATTGAAGTAATGTCTCGGAAAGTTTGTACTGATTGAGACATCGCTCAGATTCATTTAAGAGAATTGAAGAGACTGTATGTACTTAGTCAATTATATGACTAACACAGCCTTTGTGAGCTGTTTTTGTTAATTCTTGTAGTATACATGACTAGCTGGTTTGATTACCACATATATCTTTCCCTTATTGTTGCAAATTCCATTTTGCTGCTTTATTTCATTGCATTATTAGGTACCTCATGAGGGTCCAATGTGTGATCTCCTTTGGTCTGATCCGGATGATCGTTGTGGATGGGGAATTTCTCCTCGTGGGGCTGGATACACCTTTGGACAGGATATCTCTCAACAGTTCAACCACACTAATGGGCTCACTCTCATTTCTAGAGCTCACCAGCTTGTCATGGAAGGATACAATTGGTCCCAGGTTTGTGGGGACTCCCAATTGAAAATATTATTTTATTTAGATATGAAGTTCTGAAATTCTACCTTCACTATTATCTATTTCAAATGTTGTAGGACAAGAATGTGGTTACAGTGTTCAGTGCGCCAAATTACTGCTATCGCTGCGGGAATATGGCTGCAATACTTGAGATTGGGGAGAATATGGAGCAGAATTTCCTTCAATTTGACCCAGCACCTCGTCAGATTGAACCTGATACCACACGCAGAACTCCTGACTATTTTTTATAATTTGCATAGCTTACCCCCAGATGGCAAAAATTTCAAAGTTATGGTTGTGGTTTTGTAGATGCATGTTACAGAATAGAGGATTTCGGTGCTTACTCGAGGAATAGACAAAAAGAAACATGGTTATTGTTATTCTTCTGGTCAGAACTGCTCAATGTTTTCTGCATTCTTGTGAATTTATAGGTTTACTTTGTAGGTGGTTTTTGTCTTGTATTTTAGAAAGTTAAAGGAACAGCAATAACAATGCATTCATCTTATAGTTGATACCCCTTGGTCAAACAAAAACTCTGCTTTCGAATTGTTAAAGTTGATGTGGGTGCTGTAATTTAAACTAGTTTCATTTTTGTTTAGTTTTATTTCCTGTCTGCTATATTATTTTTTTAATATATACTCCCTCTGTATTGTCTTTATATTTTTTTTCTTTTTCCTCTTGAAAGCATATATCCTGCCTTTCTTGCATTTGAACTTTAGTTCAATTTAATGAATATCTGAAAATAGGAAAAATTCACCAAGCCCGTCATTTTGGGTGGAAAGAATGGAGATAATATCCCCTATGATATTTAGGGAACAACTGAAGTCATTTGTGGAAAACTGTATCTTAATTGAAATAAAATGCAAGTTTTTTTTTTCTTTTGGTTTTTTTGGTTTTTTCGGAGCACAGCTTGATTAAAGGATTTTTTAAATAATTAAAATGTTGCTAGATAATTACAAAAAACTTTTTATAATTTATATATTTTTTTATTTTACTTCTAGTTCTTTAAAAATTACACTTTGCATTCTAAATTAATAAAATAATAAAATTACCAACATGGCAATCCCAACTTCAAACCAAAACCCTAGTCACCCTTGCTCTTTTTACACAATCTGCATATCAGAAATCAAAGTTCTAAGTAATTCTAATAGATTAGAAAGCTCCTTTCCAGGTAGATTTTATTGCTGGAAATCAAAGTAAGGAAAAAAAATAATCTCGAACATATCATGTTATGTTTTTTTTTTTAAAAAAACAAAAATCAAGCAACCCCTCAACACAAAATTCATTAAAAATAAACAACTTACATGCTTAACAATGAAACAATGGATTTTAGATTATTGTTGATGGATCTGAAAGATGATGGCTTGATTAATAAAATAAGATAAATGACAAACTTTGATCTTCTAATAGGCATAAAAAGCATCAATGTTTTGATTGAATGAGTCTTTACACCTTTTTTTAAGAGAAACAAAAGCAAGAACATTGTAGGTGAGCCCGCTATCATTTTTTATTACAAGCTTTATAAAGCTTTAGCAGAAATTGGGTCAAAACCAAGACAGGAATGATAGAATAGCAAGTATAAATGATTGTTTTGCTACAAGAATATACAAGTGTTTTTGCCTGGTCCTACGAGGATATACCTAGTTTAGATACAAATATTGTAGTATACAAGATACCACTTGTAGAAGGTTGCAAATCAGTCAAATAAAAGTTGAGAAAAACCCATCCAGATATCTTTATCAAAGTCAAGATAGAATTTAAGAAGGAATAGAATACCAGCTTTTTAGAAGTAGTTAAATATCCATAATGGGTATCTAACATAGTTGTCGTACTGAGGAAGGAGGGGAAGATCAGAGTCTGCGTGGATTTTAGGGATTTGAACAAGGCTAGCCACAAAGATAACTTTTCTTTGCCACATATAGATGTTTTGGTCAACAACATTGTACATAGTACCACGTATTCCTTCATGGATGGCTTATCAAGGTACAAACAAATAAAGATGGCTTCGGAAGATAAAGAGAAAAAAACATTTGTCACCCCTTGGGGAATATTCTGCTACAAGGTTATGCCATTTAAGTTGAAGAATGCAAGGGTCACTTACCAAAGGGCCATAATGACTATTTAATGATATGATCCACAAAGAAAATGAGGTGTATGTGGATGACATGATTGCCAAGTCCAAGAAAGGAGAAAGTCATGTCCAAGTTTTAAGGAAGTTATTTGAAAGACTGAAGAGGTACAAACTACCCTGCAAAATGTTCATTTGAAGTAAAGTCTGGAAAGTTGTTAGGATTTATGGTAAGTGACAGAGGGATAAAGGTGGATCTTGATAAAGTGAAGACCATTCAATCTATGCCATCTCATAAGATATAAATGAGGTGAGAAGATTCTTATGGATGTTGAACTATATTACTCGGTTCATATCCTAACTAATAACAATATGTGAGCCTATCTTCCGGTACCGAGAAAAAAGAATCCTGGAACTTGGAATGAGGAGTGTGAAGAGGCTTTTAATAAAATCAAGTAGTACTTATAAAGCTTGTCAATGCTCATTCCTTTTATATCAGGAAGGCATTTGATACTATATCTAACGGTGACAAAAACAACTATTGGATGTGTATTAGGCCAACTTGATGAAACCAGAAAGAAAAAAAGAGCCATTTATTATTATTTAGGTAAAAAGTTCACAGAGTGCGAATCTAAATACATGGTGATAGAAAAACTACGTTGTGCGTTGGTGTGGGCGGAAAAAAGATTGCGACATTATATGTTGTATCATACTACGTGGTTGATTTTAAAGGTGGATCCATTGAGGTATATTTATAACAAGACCTATCTATCAAGTCGAATTGCAAGATGACAAGTTCTGTTAGCAAAATACGACATAGTGTATATGACGAGAAAAGCTGTGAAAGGGAGCGCAATTGCTGACCATCTGGCTGACAACACCATTGAAGATTATGAGCCACTAGATTTTGATTTTCCTGATAAAAATGTATTGTTAGTTGAGGAAGAAGAAAAAAAGATAGATTGGTGGACCATGTATTTTGACGAGACAGTAAATGTATATGGTAATGGAGCTGGCACAATAACAATCTCTTTTGATAAAAAGCAATACCTGGTTTCAGTTAAGCTGAAGTTTAAATGCACCAACAATATAACTGAGTATGAGGCTTGCATCCTTAGTTTAAAAGCTATGTTGGAGCTTAAAATCAGATAGATAGATGTGTATGACGATGCAATGCTGATTATCTGCTAGGTAAAAGGAGAATGGAAAACCAAAGAAGAAAAGCTGAGACCTTACCAAAAATATCTATCCAAACTAGCAGAAGAGTTTGAAGAGATAAAATTCACCCATCTATAAAGAGAAGGGAACTATTTTGCCAATGCTTTGGCCACACTGACTGTCATGACTAGAATTGATTTTTGACATAAAGTACAATCGATACACATAGATATAAAAAAAATTCTTAACTCATTGTTGCTTAGTTGAAGGAAAGATAGATGAGAATCCTTGGTACCACGATATTAAGAACTTTATGCAAAACCAGGAATATCCTGTGGGAGACTCTAAGGTAGATAGGAAAACCTTAAGAAGATTGGCTATGGATTACTATTTAGATAAAGAAGTCTTGTATAAAAGATCATTCAATAGAACCTTGGTAAAGTGTTTGAATGAGGCTGACACTACAAATGTATTACAAGAAATCCACGAAGAAATTTGCTCAACTCACGCTAATAGGCATATGATGGCAAGGAAAATACAAAAGGCTGGTTATTTTTGGATGACGTTAGAAAGAGATGTTATAAATGTCAGGTGTATAACAATAAGATCAATACACCTCCGACTCCTACGTTTAATCTAACATCTCTATGGTCATTTGTGATATAGAGAATTGATGTGATTGAGCTTGTTAACCCAAAAGCCAATAATAAGCATAGGTTCATCCTCGTGGCTATTAACTACTTCATAAAATGAGTAGAAGCCAACTCATATGCTCATTTAACATAGAAGGTGGTGAAAAGGTTTATAGAAAAAGACTTGATCTACCAATATGGCCCATTAGAAAAAATAGTGACCGATAATACGCAGAACTTTAACGGCAAGATTGATAGTAGAGCTTTGTACCAAATAAAAAATCAAACATTCTAATTCATCATTGTATAGGCTGAAGATGAATGACGCTGTAGAAGTTGCCAACAAGAATGTCAAGAAGATTATTAAGAAAATAATAATCACTTACAAAGATTGGCATGAGATATTGTCATTTTCCCTTCACGTATATCGCACTGTAGTAGGAACTTCAATGGTAGCTACCCTGTATTCTTTAGCATATGGAATGCAGGTCATAATGCCTTTGGAAGTGGAGATCCTCTCGTTGAGATTATTGATAGATTTTGAACTAGAAGAGGATGAATAAGCCAAAGTCAAATATGAATAGCTAAACCTGATTAATGAGAAAAGAGTAGCTGCAATTTGTCATCACCAACTTTACTAGAAAAGAATGGCTAAAGCATATGATAAGAAAGTTTAACCTCGGGCGTTCCAGGAAGGTGATCTAGTGCTGAAGAAAATATTGTCCATTACTAGGAGAAGACTAAAGTAAATGAGCACCAAACTACGAGGGTCCTTATGTAGTGAAAACGGCTTTCTCAAGAGGAGCTCTAAGATTGTCTAAAATGGATGAAGAAGATCTAGTTAGATTTATGAATTCTAATTCTGTAAAAAGATATTATGCCTGATGTATCCAGTTTTCTTCCCAAGTCAACAAAGTGAAGTTTGGCCATGAATTCTTAATGTAAAGAACCTTTTATATATATATATATATATATATATAAATTGCATGATCTCACAACATTTTAAATCCTTTTCCTAAATAAAAATCCTAAAAAGAACTAGTTTTGTGCATTATTTCCAGGAATGAATCATAATATGTTCAAGATGAGATTTAAGCAATTCTCGATTAAAAGGTAACCAAACCAAACAAACCAAAGCTAACTTTGACATAAAACTCGTATATGAATATCATTTTTAATTGCATGGATAAATGGTTGGCAATCACTCTGTAATCATCGACAAGTTTCAAAAAATGACAAATTTTATCAATACTAATGATGTGTGTTTGAAATGAGGAAAGATCATCTTTGTTGTCCCTTCATTTTCTAAGAATATATCCTTTGTGGTCTTTATTTGAGCCTAAATGATTTTTTCTTTGTAAAAACCCTAACTAAGATCACACCCAGTACTAGATGTTTTTATTTAGATTTTGATTGTAAATAGGAAAAGGCAAAACAAAAACACTTTTTTTCATTGTTGATGAAAGCATCCCATAAGATAGAGTTTATGAACTAGATTGAATATTAGGAATTTGAACAAGTCTATGAATCATTGAATTGTGAAAACAATTAAAAACTTCAGCTCTGATACCAAAGTTGATACGAGACAAAAAAAATATTTAAGAAAAGAAGTTAAGAAAGAAGAAAGAAGCTAAGAATAAGCTAAATGATAAAAAAAATGAACTAAAGAAAAGAATAAAAGAGTTGAAGAAAAGAAAGAATGGGGGTTGAAAAAGTTTTCAATTCTGTAAATTTTATTCAATTCATCATAAAATTGTCTAACATGTAAAAAAAGCATATAAATAATAAAATCCTAAAACAACCAATAATTAGGCTTATAATCCATTAAATAAAAATTTTAACAAAATAACATAACTAAGCCTAATTAATAAACTTAAATAAAAATCTAATAACTTGGGCATATATGTGCCCAATATCCCAACCAAATAGCAATGGGTTGGGCTACTCTTCATTATCAAAGATGATATGTGTGCTTAAATGGTGTCTTCGGTCCGGTGTCTCCACCGCTGCAAGTGATGTTTCAGTGGCAAGGAAGACTTCGCTAAAAGTTACAGGTTCGTAAAGAGATATGGTTGTTAGGTTTACACTATAAAAAAAAAAGCCTATTAGCAACTAACTAGTTCGTTGCAGATAATATTAAAATCTGTTGCTGATAAAACTCAGCAACGAAATTAGCAACGGATAATTTCAGATGCAAATAATAGATGCTAATTTTTTAGCAACGGATTATCCGTTGCTGATCCGTTGCTTTTGTTACTGATCTGTTGCTGATTTGTCCGAATTTTTTAAATTATTTTTCCCATCTATTGAATTTTTTTTAATTATTTGTGGATATTTAAAAAATTATAGTTAAATATATAAAGAACATAAATTAATACTAGAAATTATTTTATAAAAAATAATAACGCAAATAAAAATAAATTTCATAATAAATTTCTAAATCTCATTAAACTTACATCAAAATAGATAAGTCACAATTTAATAAATATGTTCTATCATAAAGGTGGTGATTGGGGTGGTGGTAGAAACAAATCAAAACAATGCTGACCATCATAAGGTGGGATCGGTATATGGTGGTCGAGGCTTAGGTCGATATACTGGATTAGACGAGAGATACATAGGTGTCGTCATCTGTGGAGCCACATGTGACTGCATAGATGAAGCCATAGGTGTCGACATACCTTGGTCCATATTTGATGCCCAAGCTTGGTATCCCATATTACTAAGAAATTTTTTGATTGAGGTCATCTCCTGTTGTAATGATAAAATATGACCATCTCTTTCCTTTATTTGCTCTTTCAATGCCTGAATTGATGAGCTAGGAGGTGTTGACTCCATCGTATAGGATTGTGATGAAGCACTCGTAATAACCATGGATTTTGGCATACCAGGTGCACCATATATTCTACCCTTTGTAACTCCTCCTATAGCCACACACCAAGCTGCTCCATCAAATGAAGGATGATTTTCCCGATCAGCTCCATATCTTGAAATCATTTCTTTTTTGTAATTCTCCTACAATACAATAAAATATAATAATAAATTCATTTAAATTTTAAATAATATTAAATTACATTAAAAAAATACTTACAACAACTTTTTTAGACTTGTTATCTATGAATGTTTCAGACTGCTTGGCACTCTGATGCAACACCGAAAACACATCATCCCATAGAGGTTCTTTTCCACCTATTTTTTCTTGCTATCAACAAACAAAAAATATTAGAAAATATAAATATAAAAATTTGAAGTCCATTATAACAAATATAAACAATCCTCACCATGTTAGCTCGATATGATGCAAATGACACCGTACCTCCAGAATGAGTGCTTAATTTATCATCTGTTTCAGTTAGCCGATTATTTCTTGCAGATTTTGATCTCCTTTGAAATTCTGGGGTGGACCAAATTTCTTTAATCATTTGATTCCAATCGTCATTGTGTATCCAAACTGGACCTTTATTAATGCAATCCATAATATTTGTGGTATTTCTGTCAGACATAGCTCTTTTACGAGCTCGTGTCAACTGCTGGTTCAAAGCAATTTTAGTCTTATCTTCCCAAATCTTACGAACAATTGGTTCATCATCCTCAGAAAATATATATTTTTTCTATATATAAAAAAAAACAAACAAAGCTCAACATAGTTGTTAACTAGCCTATATAATTACAATCACACAATCAGAAGTAAAAAAGATGAACAAAAAATATTGATAAAATAAAAAATTCTTAACTACATCATAAAATGTAATTTAATGTCTTATATTCTAATTATTATAATATTTTTTTGGTATATACCTTACCATTTCTTAATATATTCCTAAAATAGAATTAATTTGTCTTATATCATAATAACATGACATGTTCTAACCTAATTGAAGTCGTTAGAGATGCAAAAACAATTATATATTAATTTATGTTTTCAATCAATAAAAAACTATTCTTTACATTAATTGTATCTAAGAGGTTCGTATTTTATTTTGGTCTTCACTTCCATAAAAAAAACTATTTTTTACTACAGTAATAATCCTTGCATCTAAGATATGGTGTGCATAGAAAAAAAGAATGTAACATCCTCAAATATAATATCATGAAATCTCAAACATTTATTTACTAATGTCAACTATTGAATGATATGTCTAAAATTATGGAAATTTTTTTAAAAAAATTTCAACAGAGTCTCCTCTGTTTTTATTGGTATCAAGTTATCGACAACACTTCTATTATATGTCATTACAACTCCCATCTTGATCCAATCATCCTGGATCACATCCCATCCATCAAACAATCTCTCAATACATATATTTATTAATATATTCAAGTCTCATAATATTAATTAATAAGTCAACATGATTATGTCTAAAATAAAAATGTATAATCTCATACCTT
>Ga0307517_10012260_pt1 | contig 11787 bp, 10 predicted proteins | sample 23_EM_MG_FD_194515 | JGI IMG/M metagenome (GOLD analysis project Ga0307517, IMG submission 194515) | Populus trichocarpa ectomycorrhiza microbial communities from riparian zone in the Pacific Northwest, United States - 23_EM | ecosystem: Host-associated > Plants > Roots > Unclassified | place... | reverse complement strand
CCCGACTTCAAGAGCCAGCGCGCCGCGGCCTACCGCGCGTACTGGGAGCACATGCCCTTCCCCAAATCGGCACGCCCGGTCGACGCCGACATGCGCATCACCGGCCGGCTCGACTGGGGCCGCCTGGCGCGCATCCACCTGCTCGACGACCGCCAGTACCGCGACGTGCAGGTCTGCCCGAAGCCCGGGCGCGGCGGCTCGAACACGGTCGCGCTGAAGGATTGCCCGACTTTCCTCGATGCGCGCCGCACGCTGCTCGGCACCGAGCAGGAGCGCTGGCTCGCCGACGGCTGGGACAGCACGCGGCCTTGGAACCTGCTCGCGCAGCAGACGCTGATGGCGCGCTTCTCGTCGACCGATCCGGCCCAGGGCGGCACCTACTGGACCGACGGCTGGGACGGCTACCCGGCCGCGCGCCAGCGCCTGCTCGACGGGGTCGCGCAGCGCAAGCTGGGAGGCGTCGTCGTGCTCGGCGGCGACGTGCACAGCCACTACGTCGCCGACTTGAAGGTCAACTTCAACGACCCCGCCTCCACCGCGATCGCGACCGAGTTCTGCGGCAGCTCGATCAGCAGCCTCGGCATCGCGCAGGCACGCATCGACGCCGCGCGCGCATTCAACCCGCACATCCGCTACGGCCGCAGCGACCAGCGCGGCTACATGCGCTTCACGCTCGATGCGCGCCAGTTGCAGGCGCAGATCCGTGTCGTCGACGACGCGCTCGATCCCTCCAGCGGCATCACGACCGCGGCCCGCTTCGTCGTCGAGGCCGGACGGCCGGGCGCGCTGCCTGCCTGAGCGGCGATGGCGGTGCCCCGAGCCGGGCTCTCGGCTACCATCGCCGCACAACACCACGCTCAAACCGGAGGATGAATGAGCACACCCGCCGACCAGAACCCCTTTGCCCCACCGACCGCGCGCGTCGACGACGTCGCCACCGGTGGACTCGAACTGGCCGGTCGCGGCGCACGCCTCGGCGCGGTGCTGATCGACGGCCTGATCCAGGGCGCGATCTACTACGCCCTCGCGTTCACGATGTTCCGGTCGATGATTCCCGACACCACGGGCGCCAACGTGTTCGGCAGCTTCGTGATCCAGCTCGTCGCCGGCATCGGCCTGTTCGTGCTCGTCCAGGGCTACCTGCTCGCGACGCAGGGGCAGACCATCGGCAAGAAACTGCTGGGTCTGCGCATCGTGCGCAGCAACGGCGAAGCGGTCGGCATCGGCCGCATGCTCGGCCTGCGCTATTTCCTCGGCTGGGTCCTCACGATGATCCCGTTCATCGGTGTCGTCTACGCGCTCGCCGATGCGCTGCTGATCTTCCGCGATTCGCGCAAGTGCCTGCACGACAACATCGCCGACACGATCGTCATCAAGGCATGAGCCATTTCCGGGGCATGCTCCTGACGTGATGGGCGCCTCGGCTCTCGACACGGTCTTCATCACCGAGACGCCCGAGGGCATCGCGCTGCCGCTGCGCCCGGCCGGGATGATGGCGCGGAGCTTTGCGTACCTGATCGACGCGCTGCTGCGCGTCGCGATCCTGATCGCCGCGGCCTCGGTGCTGGGCGCGATGTCGCGCTTCGGCAGCGGGTTGTTCATGATCCTGGTGTTCGGGCTGGAGTGGCTGTACCCGGTTGTCTTCGAGCTGATGCCCACCGCCGCGACCCCCGGCAAACGTGCGATGGGCCTGCGCGTGGTGATGGATTCGGGCCTGCCGGTCACCCCGGCGGCGGCACTCGTGCGCAACCTGCTGCGTGCGGCCGACTTCCTGCCGGTCGGTTATGCGCTCGGCCTGCTGATGCTGCTGGTGCGCCCGGATTTCAAGCGCCTGGGCGATCTCGCGGCCGGCACGCTGGTGGTCCACGCCACGAGCGCGCATCTCGACGGCCCGTTGCCCAGCGCCGAGCCGGCGCCGCCGGCGCGACCGCTGTCGACCCGCGAGCAGGCCGCGATCGTGGCCTGGGCCGGGCGCGCCACGCGGCTCACGCCGGAGCGCCTTGACGAACTGGCCGCGCTCGCTGGCCCGGTCACCGTCCAAGCTGTGGGCAGCAGCCCGACCGCACGGCTGGCGCGCGTGGCGCAATGGCTGGTGGGGCGCCGATGACCCCGCTGCAGTTCGAGGCCGACTACGCGCCGATGTGGGACGAGCTCGATGCGGCGCTGACGCATGTCGAGGCGGGCCGCAAGATGTGGTCGGTCAGCTGGCGCAAGCGCGCCGCGCCGCTCGGTGAAGCGCCGGATTCGGCGCGCCTCGCGAAGCTGTACCGCGCCGCCTGCGAGCAGCTCGCGCTCGCTCGCTCGCGCGCCTACCCGGCACGACTGACGAACCGCCTCGAGTCGCTGACGCAGCGCGCGCACCAGCTGATCTACCGCCGCAGCGACTACGGTGCGGCGCGCCTCGCGCGGCTGTTCCTGCTCGACTTCCCGCAGGCCGTGCGCGCCCACTGGCGCCACGTGCTGGTGGCCAGCCTGGTGTTCGGCCTGCCGCTGGTGCTGCTCGGCATCGCGACCTATGTCGACCCCGGCTTCATCCTGACGATGCACGACGCGCGGACGGTGCAGGGCTACGAGCACATGTACGGCCCGGCGGCCGAGGCCATCGGCCGCGAGCGCAACGCGCAGACCGACTGGATGATGTTCGGCTTCTACATCATGAACAACATCTCGATCGCGTTCAAATGTTTTGCCGGCGGCATCTTCCTCGGCGTCGGCAGCCTGTTCTTCCTCGCCTACAACGGCATCGCCGCCGGCAGCCTCGCGGGCTACCTGACCGCGCGCGGCCATGGCGAGACCTTCTACTCGTTCGTCGTCACGCACGGCGCGTTCGAGCTCACCGCGATCGTGCTCTCCGGCGCCGCCGGCCTGCGCCTCGGCCAGGCGCTGCTGGCGCCGGGCCGTCGCACCCGGCGCGCGGCGCTTGAGCTGGCGGCGCGCGAGGCGGCGGTCCTCGTCTATGGCGTGATCGCGATGCTGCTGATCGCCGCCGCGCTGGAAGCGTTCTGGTCATCGGCGCGCTGGGTCGCTCCGGCGGTCAAGTTCGGCGTCGGTGGCGTGTGCTGGGCGCTCGTGATTGCGTATCTGGCGGGCCAGGGTCGTGCGCGCAGTGCCGCGGGCCGAGGGGCACCATGAAGATCGAGGCGATCGCGGTGCAACTGCGGCCGCGCTCGATGAGCGAGGCCACCGACCTCGGGGTGCGCCTGGTGCAGGCGAATGCGCGTTCGGTCTGGGCCACGTTCACGCCGGTTTGGGGAGTGGTCGTGCTGATCGCGCTGGCCTGCGGCAGCCTGCGGCCCTGGCTGCCGGGCCTGATCGTGTTCTGCATCAAGCCCTGGCTGGACCGCACGCTGCTGTTCGTGCTCTCGCGCGCGGTGTTCGGCACGCCGACCCGGCTGCGCGACGTCTGGGCCGCGCAGCGCACGGTCTGGTGGCAGCAGCTGTTCTCGACGCTGACCTGGCGCCGCCTCTCGCCATGGCGCTCGTACACCCAGCCGGCACGCCAGCTCGAAGGCCAGCGCGGCGCGGCGGGCCGGGCGCGCCGCAAACAGCTGCTGAACGGCAAGCACGGCGCGGCGCTCGGCATGCACAGCGCGTTCGCGCAGGCCGAGTCGCTGCTGCTGATCGGCCTGATGGCGCTGCTCGTGTGGTTCACGCCCGAAGGCACGCAGCGCACGATGTTCGACTTGGTGGTCCGATCCGACAGCCCGGCGGTTTCGCTGCTGATCGCGGCGGCCTATGCCGGTGTCGTGCTGCTCGTCGAACCGTTCTACGTCGGTGCCGGATTCGCGATGTACCTGAACCGCCGCGTCGAGCTCGAGGCCTGGGACATCGAACAGGAGTTTCGCCTTGCGTTCGCGCAATGACATGCTGCCCCGGCTCGCCATCGTCGCCGCGCTGACGGCCATGGCGGCGCACGCCGAGGAAGGGCCACCCGCACCGGCCTCGGCGACGCTGTCGGCCGAACGTGTGCAGCGCGTCGTCGCCGAGATGAAGGCGGACCCGGGCCTCAACGGCAAGCACACCGAACACGAGCTGCGCTGGAAGAACCTCGAGCCCGACAAGCCCTCGCGCAACGATGCGCCGCCCTGGCTGGTGCAACTCGTACGCTGGCTCGCCGACGCCGGCCGCGGCCTGGTCTGGGTGCTGGGCGCGATCGCGGTCGCGTTGTTCGCGGTGTTCGCCTGGCGCTGGGCCAGCGTGCGCTCGGACGCGCGGCGCGCGCGCGCCGAACTGCGGCCCAGCCACGTCAACGAGCTCGACATCCGCCCCGAGAGCCTGCCGGCCGACATCGGCGCCGCCGCGCACGCGCTGTGCCGACGCGGCGAGATGCGAGCGGCCTTGTCGCTGCTGTACCGCGGCGCGCTCTCGCGCCTGGTGCACGATCACCTCGTCGCGATCCGCGCGGCCAGCACCGAGGGCGAATGCGTGCGCCTCGCCGAACAGGTGCTGCCGGCCTCGGCCAGTGCGTACTTCGAGCGCCTCGTCGGCGCCTGGCAGACCGAGGTCTATGCCGGCCGCGCCGCCGATGCCGGTGCGGTCGCGGCGCTGTGCGAGGCCTTCGACACGCACTTCGCGAGTCGGCCGGCTCGCGCCTCCCACCAACCTGCGGCGGTCGCGGCATGAAGCTCGGCCGTCAGCATGCGCTCGGCGGCTTCGTCGCCCTCGTGCTCGGTGCTGCCGGCATTTGGCTGGCGCTGCACACCGAGTGGGTCGAGGTCCAGGTCAACGACCCGCCGACGGGCGCGGCGCTGCGCGACAACGACGACCGCCTGAAGCAGCTCGCCACGCGGCTGGGCGCACAGGTCAGCGCGCCCGCCAACCTCGACCGGCTGCCGCCGCCGGGCGCGACGCTGGTGCTGAGCTCGACGCACTGGAACATCTTCCCCGAGCGCGCGCAGGTGCTCAGGCGCTGGATCGAGGCCGGCGGCCACCTGTGGTTGCCGTACCAGGGCGCGGTCGACGAGACACTGGCCTGGATCCCGGTCACCTGGGCGCACATCCCCAAACCCAAGCCGGCGGTCGCGGCGCCCGCCCGCGCGGCGTCGGCCGCGGATGATGACGACGAGGACGAGGACGAGGACGACGAAAAAGCCCCCGCCGAGCCGGCCCCGAAGGCCTCCCCGGCGGCGACGATCACCAAGCCGCGTTGTCCCGGTGTCGGCGAACCGGCGCACGTCACGCCGGCGTTCGGCACCCACCGCCTGTTCGACGCCTGCCTCTACGCGCGCGAAACGCTGCGCCCGAGCGTGCCGGTGCAGTGGGCGCTGTATGGCGAGCACGGCGCGGTGGTCGCGCGTGTGCCGGTCGGGCGCGGCAGCGTCACGGTCGCCAGCGCCACCATGCCCTGGGGCAACGCCCAGCTGCTGAACAGCGACAACGCCCTGCTCGCCGCCGCGACGCTGCGCCTGCAGCCCGGCCAGATCTTGTGGTTCGTGCAGGACGAAGCGCGCGCGCCCTTGCTGAGCTTTCTGTGGAGCACCGGCACGCCCGCGGTGCTGCTTGGCGTGCTCGCGCTCACGTTCGCGCTGTGGCGCGGCGCGGTGCGCTTCGGGCCGCGCGCCGCGGTGCTGCCCACAGTGCGGCGCTCGGTTGCCGAGCAGATCCGCGGCACCGCCGAATTCATCCACCATCAGGGCGGCCGTGCGCTGCACGCGGCCCAGCTGCGCGGGCTGCACGATGCCGCGCGGCCGCGCATCCAGGGCTTCGATGCACTGATCCTCGGCGAGCGCGCGCAGGCGATCGCGAAGGCGACGAGCCTGGATGCGCACACCCTCGCCCGGGCGATGAACCCCGAGCTGAACTCGGCCCTGAACCGCCACCCGAGCGCCGCACTCGCACTGATCGAGACCGCGCGCCGCCGCCTGCTGATGAACACCGCCATCCTGTCGCGAGCCGACTCCCGCTGAGGACCTCTTCGATGCAACTCAACCCTGCCGATATCACCCGTGCCGCCGAAGTGCTGGCCGCGCTGCGCGACGAAGTGGCCAAGGCCGTCGTCGGCCAGCGCCAGGTCGTCAATCAGACGCTGATCGCACTGGTCGCGTCCGGCCATGTGCTGATCGAGGGCGTGCCCGGCCTGGGCAAGACCCTGCTGGCGCGCGCACTCGCGCAGGCGCTGTCGCTCGAGTGCTCGCGCGTGCAGTTCACGCCCGACCTGATGCCGTCCGACATCACCGGCCACACCGTGCTCGACACCAGCACCGCCGGCACGCCCGAGCTCGGCGCGCTGCGCGTGCGCCGCGGCCCGGTGTTCACCAACCTGCTGCTCGCCGACGAAATCAACCGCGCACCGGCGAAGACGCAGAGCGCGCTGCTCGAGGTGATGCAGGAGTACCAGGTCACGATCGAGGGCCAGACCCTGCCGCTGACCAAGCCCTTCATGGTGCTGGCGACGCAGAACCCGCTCGAGACCGAAGGCACCTACCCGCTGCCCGAGGCCCAGCTCGACCGCTTCCTGTTCAAGATCGAGGTCGGCTACCCGTCGCTCGAGGAGGAAGCCGCGATCGTCCGGCTCACGACCTTGCTGCAGGCCGGCGATCAGCTGCCGCTGGCCGGCGTGCAGGCGCGGCTCGACCAGCGGTCGGTGCTGTCGCTGCAGAAGATGGCGGCCTATGTGCGCACCGACGACCGCGTCGTCGAGTACGCGGTGCGCATCGCGCGGGCGACGCGCGACTGGAACGGCTTCGCCTTCGGCGCCGGCTCGCGCGCCGCGATCGCGCTGGTGCGCGCCGCACGTGCCGCCGCGCTGATGAACGCGCGCGACTTCGTCACGCCCGACGACATCAAGCAGCACGCGCTGCCGGTGCTGCGCCACCGCGTGCTGTTGTCGCCCGACGCCCAGCTCGAGGGCCGCCGCGTCGACGAACTGCTCGAAGCCTTGCTCGACAGCGTCGAGGCACCGCGCCTCTGAACCGGTCGCCACGATGCGGCTCAGGCTGATTCCGTCGCGCGCCAGCGTCTACACGCTCGCGGCGTTCGCGCTGGCCTGCGCCGTCGCGCTCGTGATGGGCGTGCCGCTGCCCGAGGTGAAGCAGGCCGCGGGCCAGGGCGCCGCCGCGCTGTTCGCGATCGCGCTGATCGACGTGGCCTGGAGCGCGTGGTCCTGGTGGCGCGCGCCGCTGACGTGGCAGCGCCACCTGCCGGCCGCGTTCGCGATCGGCGTGCCGCGCACCCTGACCGGCACGCTGGTCAACGAGGGGCCCACGCCCTGGCGCGTCGCGTTGTTCGACCAGGTCGACGCGAGCTTCGATGTCGAGGGCCTGCCGCACACGCTGTACGCCGCGGCGCAGGCGCGCACGACGATCCACTACCAGGTCACGCCGCGCGTGCGCGGGCCGGTGCGCTTCGAGCCCGCCGACCTGCGCGTGCGCACACGCCTCGGCAGCGCCGAGCTGCTGCTGAATGTCGGCGCGACCGAAACGCTGCGCGTCTATCCGAACTTCGCCGCGGTCGCGCGTTATGCCTGGCTCGCGAGCGACAACCGGCTCGCCGAGATCGGCATCAAGGCGGCGCCGCAGCGCGGTGCCGGCACCGACTTCAAGCAGCTCGCCGAGTACAAGGCCGGCGACTCGATCCGCCACATCGACTGGAAGGCGACGCAGCGCCACCAGCGCGCGATCGTGCGCGAGTACCAGGACGAGCGCGACCAGCGCGTGCTGTTCCTGCTCGACTGCGGGCGCCGCATGCGCGCCGACGAAGGCGCGGCCGCGCACACCGGCAGCCACTTCGACGAGGCGTTGAACGCGCTGATGCTGCTCGCCCACGTCGCGCTGAAGGAAGGCGACGCGGTCGGCGCGATGACCTTCGGCACCGAGCCCGGCCAGCAGCGCCATTTCGCGCCGCGCAAGGGCAGCCACTCGCTGAACGCGCTGATGGCGATGCTGTACGACATCGAGCCGCGCGCGACCCACTCCGACTACCTGCTGGCCGCCGCCGACCTGATGCGCGTGCAGCGCAAGCGCGCGCTGATCGTGGTGCTGACGAACTTCCGCGACGAGGACAGCGCCGAACTCGCGCCGGCACTGCGCCTGCTGCGCACCCGCCACCTGGTGCTGCTGGCGAGCCTGCGCGAGCGTGTGCTGCGCGAGCTCGCCGAGCAGCCACTGGCAGGCGACGCCCGAGCCGTCGAGATCGCCGGCGCGCACCTGTTCGCGCAGTCGCGACGCGATGCGTTCGCGCGGCTGGCGACGCGCGACGGCTTGCTGATCGACGTTGAGCCGGCTCAGTTGCCGGCGCAGCTCGTGAACCGCTACCGCGCGATCAAGCGTGCAGGCTTGTTGTGATCAGAACAGCCCGGCCTTGCCGGCGGCGTCGAGCACGCCCTTCGACAGATCGGCGAGCTGCGCATTCACGTCGCTCGACGGCGGGGTGCTGGCACGTGCCGACCACATCAAGCGGCCGCTGACCACGTCGGTGACGCGGCCGCTCGCCGAATAGCCGTTGCTGACCTGGCCGCCGCCGATCGGCGCCGACACGCCGACGCCACCGGCCGAATGCCGGCCGAAGCCGAAACCGCCGACGCTCACCATCATGCCCGGGCTCACGCTCGCCGACGACGCGCCGACAGTGACACTGAACACGGCCTTGGCGCCACGGTCACGCGCGGCGGGCAGGTAGTGCGCATCGGCAACACCCGGCTGCATCGCGGCCACCGTGCCGGGCGCGGCGAACACCGGCCTGGCGCCGCGCGCGCTCAGCTCGGCCGACACCTGGTCCTCGCAGATGCGACGCAGCACGTCGTCCGCGGTCTCGCAGCTCACCATCACGGTGGCGCCGCGCAAGTAGCTGGAGGGCAGATCGACATTGCGCCATTGGGTATCAACCACGGTCGAAGCACAGCCGACGAGTGCCAGCGCAGCGAGCGTGGCGACCGGCGTGGCGCAGCGGATGGCAATGGGCATGATGGAACTCCTGGCGAGACAGTGACAGCTGCAAAGCATAAGCAGCACGTCGGCGCGCAGGCAATGCGGGATTTGCCGCGCGATGCGGCGTGCGGGCAACGCCGGTCACATCGCGTTGCAACTGCGCCGGCGCGGCGCGACCTCTTCTTTCTCTTTGCGCGGCGTCAATTGACCGGCGTGAGCTTGGCCACCGACAACGCCAGCCACTTCATGCCGTGGCGCCCGAAGTTGACCTGCGCGCGCGCGTCCTCGCCGCTGCCTTCGAGCGTGACGATCACGCCCTCGCCGAACTTGGTGTGGAACACGCCCTGGCCGGATCGCAGCCCGTGGCTCGGCGCCTTCGGCACGAGCGGCGGCGCACTCGCCAAACCGCTGACATTGCCGGTGCCGACGATCGAGTGCAGACCCGAGCCGCGCGCCCACGCGGCCTGGTAGTCGCGCGCGAAGCCCGAGCCGAAGCCCTGGTTGCGCGGCGTGATCCACTTCAGCGCGGCCTCGGGCAGCTCGTCGAAGAAGCGGCTCTTGACGTTGTAGCGCGTCTGGCCGTGCAGCATGCGCGTCTGCGAGAAGCTCAGGTACAGGCGCTTGCGCGCGCGCGTGATCGCAACATACATCAGGCGCCGCTCTTCCTCGAGGCCGTCGGCGTCGGAGGCCGAGTTCTCGTGCGGGAACAGGCCTTCCTCGAGCCCGGTGATGAACACGCAGTCGAACTCCAGTCCCTTCGCGGAATGCACCGTCATCAGCTGGATCGCGTCCTGGCCGGCCTGCGCCTGGTTGTCGCCAGCCTCGAGCGAGGCGTGCGTCAGGAATGCGGCGAGCGGCGACATGATCTCGCCGGTCTCGGCATCGGGCGCCAGGTCGACCGCGGCGACGGCCGTCGGCGTGCCGGCGCTGATCGCGCCCGCGTGTTCGTCGACCGGCAATGCGATCGCGTCCTTGCCGAAACCCTCCTGCGTCACGAAGGCCTCGGCCGCGTTGACGAGTTCGTCCAGGTTCTCGATCCGGTCGCGGCCTTCCTTGTCGGTCTTGTAGAACTCGACCAGGCCGGAGGCCTGCAGCATGTGTTCGATGATGTCGCGCAAGGTCATGCCGCGCGTCTTCTCGCGCATCGCATCGATCATCGCGACGAAGGCCTGCACGTTGCTGCCGCCCTTGCCGGCGAGCGCCCCGACGCTCTGAACCAGGCTGCGGCCGCTGGTCCGCGCCGCGTCCTGCAGTTGTTCGACGGTGCGCGCACCGATGCCGCGCGTCGGAAAGTTGACGACGCGCAAAAAGCTCGTGTCGTCGCTCGGGTTCTCGATCAGCCGCAGGTAGCTCAGCGCGTGTTTCACCTCGGCACGCTCGAAGAAGCGCAGCCCGCCGTAGACCTTGTACGGGATGCCGGCGTTGAACAGCGCGCTTTCCATCACGCGGCTCTGCGCGTTGCTGCGGTAGAGCAGCGCGATGTCGCTGCGCTTGGTTCCCTCGCGGTGCAGCTGCTGCGCTTCTTCGACGAACCATTGCGCCTCGGCGAAGTCGCTCGTCGATTCGCGCACGCGCACCAGCTCGCCCGGGCCGGCCTCGGTGCGCAGGTTCTTGCCGAGGCGGTTGGTGTTGCGCGAGATCAGCTCGTTGGCCGCATCGAGGATGTTGCCGAACGAGCGGTAGTTGCGCTCCAGCTTGATCACCTGGTCGACATGGAACTCGCGCTCGAACGACGCCATGTTGCCGACCTGCGCGCCGCGGAAGGCGTAGATGCTCTGGTCGTCGTCGCCGACCGCGAACACGGCGGTCTCGGGGCCGGCGAAGATCTTCAGCCACGCGTACTGCAGCGTGTTGGTGTCCTGGAACTCATCGACCAGGATGTGCCGGAAGCGCCGCTGGTAGTGCTCGCGCAGCGGCGCGTTGTCGCGCATCAGCTCGTAGGTGCGCAGCATCAGCTCGGCGAAGTCGACCACGCCTTCGCGCTGGCACTGGTCTTCGTAGGCCTGGTAGACCTGCACCTGCACACGCCCGAGTTCGTCGCGCACCTCGACGTCCTTGGGGCGGTGGCCCTGCTCCTTCTGCGCCGCGATGAACCAGGTGACCTGCTTGGGCACGTAGCGCTCTTCATCGAGGTTCATCGCCTTGATCACGCGCTTGACGGCCGAGAGCTGGTCGCCCGAATCGAGGATCTGGAAGCCCTGCGGCAGCGCCGCCAGCTTCCAGTGCGCGCGCAGGAAGCGGTTGCACAGGCCGTGGAAGGTGCCGATCCACATGCCGCGCACCGGAATCGGCAGCATCGCGCCCAGGCGAGTCAGCATCTCCTTCGCGGCCTTGTTCGTGAAGGTCACCGCCATCACACCGCCGGGCGAGAGCTGACCGGTCTGGATCAGCCACGCGATGCGCGTCGTCAGCACGCGGGTCTTGCCCGAGCCCGCGCCGGCGAGGATCAGCGCCGGGCGTGCCGGCAGCGTCACCGCGGCGAGTTGTTCGGGGTTGAGGTTGTTCAGCAGCGCAGAACGCTCGCCTGCCACGTGATCGGTTTCGAAAGACATGCGGTGATTGTCGGGCACGCCGGGTGCCGGCACCCGCGGCGTGCGCCGCGCGTCAGGACTGATCGACCACCGCCGCCGGCGCGCTCGGGCCTTCGCGGCGGCCGAGCTGGAAGAAGATGCCGGCCGCGAGCGCCGACAGCGCGCCCATGCAGAGGTAGGTGGCGTGGAAGGTGTGCAGCAAGTTGCTCGGACCGACGTCGCTGGCGATCGGGACGACCACCGGCGTCGCAAACGCCGCCAGCAGCGCACCCGCCGCCGCCACCCCCAGGCTCATCGACAGCTGCATCACGACCGACAGCAGGCTGTTGCCGCCGCTGGCGCGCGCGTCGTCCAGATCGCCGAGCGTGAGCGTGTTCATCGCGGTGAACTGC
>Ga0307517_10012259_pt1 | contig 11787 bp, 7 predicted proteins | sample 23_EM_MG_FD_194515 | JGI IMG/M metagenome (GOLD analysis project Ga0307517, IMG submission 194515) | Populus trichocarpa ectomycorrhiza microbial communities from riparian zone in the Pacific Northwest, United States - 23_EM | ecosystem: Host-associated > Plants > Roots > Unclassified | place... | reverse complement strand
CCCCCCCCCCCCCCCCCCCCCGCCCCCCCCCCCCCCCCCCCCCCCCCAAGCACACAGTAAGCATCGCTATTTTACAAGTGAGAACGCGTACGGTGCCCAATGGGTACGATAAGTCCACATTACATGCCACTGCAAGACATGAAAGCCGCTACGCCACCCCCACCACCATGGCTCGGAGGAGAGGAATTCGAGAATGGTAAAATAAAAAAAGAATACACCATCATCGCCATCAAATCCTTTCACGGGTATAATACGATTTCCTCCCTTCCCTCTTGACCCCGGATACCGTATATCCCTCCCCCCTCTTGCTCCCCCGCACCGACGAAGACACCGGCAGCCTACCTGCAGTACTCGCGGCTCAACCAAGTAATAATAATAATAATAATAGAACCATTTCTGGCACCTGCATGTTATGGCATGCAGTACAATCATACACGCATGAGAGGGTGGTTGCTATTCCAATTATTCCATGTTCCGTAGCACAAGTCCTGCAGAGGCAGGTCAGGGTACTCGAGTACAGTGGTGTTGAGGCTGAAAGAAGCGAAAGAAACATTCGTGTTCATTATGTACGATAGATTATGTAGGCAGAGCTGCCATTTTAGGAGCGCATGGAGGAGGAGGAGGTTGGATGCACGAGTATGCGCTCGAGTATGCGGGTATCCTGTGCGGTGGTATGTAGTGGTGGTGGTAGTAGTAGTGGGAACAGGAGGGAACACTCGCAGAGGTGAGCATCTGTAGGTATTTGGTACGGGATGTACCGGTATATAGGGTATGATCTGCTTGGTAAGATTTCTCATCATGGTAACGTCGGTCACGACAGGGGTTGAGCTGCCCGGGTATGTCAGTACCGTAGTAAAAAAATCGGAAAACTATTTTCTGCTGATCCTATACAGATCTCAACTTAATAGGAGACCAGGGGTTGCATCCTCTGATTTTTATAGACATATCCGAGCACATATCATAGGGTAGCGGAAAGTGTGGGGGGACGAAACAAAAAAACGGAAAAAGAAAAAAGAGAAAAAGAGGTGTGGGGGAAGACACCCCACACACATAATTATCTGCCTACGAAGACTGCCTTTTTACCTCTCCCTTCGCACCAATGACTAATGCGCTATGGTGTCCACTCTTATGGCCTGATGAATGGCTGATTAAAAAAACGTCCGAGACTTGAGGAAACACCAACCAAGTCCCGAGAATCTGGCAATCGGTCTGGCAAAAGCATGATTAATTTCCCTCTTTGTCTCTGCCAGGCCTCTCCAAGAGAGTGAGATTGAGCGATAACTCGGTCAAGTCAAGTTCGATGGTAGATGCGTGTGTATGTATGTGTCTGTATGTACGTGTGTGTATGTATGTAAGCCCGACCCAGGCGAATGGTAAAATGGAGTAAAAGTTTAATAAAACGAAATGCTGTGGAATCTCACCGCTGGGTAAGATGAGTGATCTGGGGATTAATTATATGAGTTAATATTATGTATATTTTTCGATGCGGAGAGATAATAATGATTGAGGGCCCTGAGGTAGGTGGCTTTTGGCCATGGAATGGATGGGTGCTGTGGGCTTCCTTTCCCCTTCACACAGCAGGAGTATTATAGAGAAAATGTTTCCCCCGGCCAGCCCTCTGCCGGGAGGTTGAAAGGGGGACGGAGAAAGGTTTTTGGGGCTGGATCGGCTCGCTAAGTACGGGACGGTAAGAGAGTTTCGCTCCCGCTCGCATCAGCCCGTGCGGTCCACACCCCTCGTGGCCAGTGTCGGCAGGCTAAACTTTACACTTCGGCGACACGACACAGCGGGTCGCTCGGTAGATCCGATCCGAGAGAAGCCTCTCTCTCTGGTGAGCTAAGTTAGCGGGTGAGCGAGCGAGCAAGCAGCCGGCGTGGGGGACTCTGCCAAGAAGGAAGAGGGAGCACGGGTGAAAAGGTAAGACCCTGCCGTACTGGGGAGGTGAAGAAAAAAATAAAAAAATACCAGCCATTCCCACAAGAAGCACAATTAGCTTTCGAAGTTGGATACTATTTCCATGTTTGGACACATGGTTAATTTGAGTGTTTCCTCGTGTTGCCACATTAGGATGTATTTTTACCAGAGTTAAAAATAAATAGTAACAAAGTACCGTTAAATCGGACGTATGCGGGCATATTTGTGTCATAGGGGTTTACCACTTTTGGCTGAAGTGATATATTTAGCACTAATGTTTTTTTAAAACGGATATTATTATGTTCCCAACGTCCGGGTCCTTCCCTTATGCGGTCTATTAAAACCCTTCCCCGCAACCCGATGTGGAAAGGGTGTGGCCCGTGTGCTTTTTCGTGAACAAAAATAACCATAATTATCGCTCCCCTCCCTTGAGAGGTGTTAAGTATAGACGGCTGACAGGGGTTCACACATTTTTTTCTTTCCCCCCCCTTCCTTTTTTTACCTTTTGCCAATCACCATCCACACTCACACCACATTTCCCCCCTGTCCTTCGCCGCATCCCTTGGCGATATCTGATGGGATCGCGGTGCTCGTGCTGTTGGTTGTTTCTATTTTGCACTCACACAACGCATCTTTAGCCTTACCGCACTGCACCCGTTAACGAAAATGTTACGTGCATAGCGGAGTGCTGAACGACAAGCGAACGAATCTTGTCATGATCGCTTCCGTTGACGAGGGTTTCGCGGCGCACCCTGGGGATGGCCCTGTGCTGTTGATCATTCTATTCTTTAGCCATGGTGTGTTTCAGGATCGTTTTTCGAAGTATTCTTCGCCTTGCGCGCTTCAGATTTGTTTGGATTATACTTAACTTTGATTCTTTACCGTACCCTGTGAGGAGGCGATGCTAGTGTGTAGCACCGTTTGTGCGAGGTCTACGGGTTTACGGGGTTCCCTGAGCTAGAGCAGTTTTGTAAGCGTGATGATAGTCTATGAAGGAGCCTATCACAGGTTCCATGCCTTTGTGGCTTTTGCGCCTAGAATATAGATGATTACGGTCGTAATGATGATGACGATGGTGGTGATTACCATATCGATTGCTTTGGGTGCCCTTTCGTCCTACCCACTTTCGTGGTAATGAGGGTAATGATAGTACGAGTACAAAAATAAAAGGCTCTTTTGAAACGGGCCGGCGTGTTCCTTCATGCAGCCGCAGACGCAAACTGAAGCTCAATATCAAAACGGGAACAGAATCTCATCCTCCTTAAAAGCCGCATCCACGTGCGTTTGAAGCCTCATAATCTTCATATTTTGTTTTTCCCACAAGCAAGGGATGGGGGTGGGCAGGAGGGCCGGGCGTCCGATCGTCAGAAGAGAGGTACGGGAGTGTCAAATCCGATGCGAGTTTGGTTGCGATGATGAATGAATCAAGGATGGTGATGACGATACAAGGCTACTCCAACTTTCAGGTATAGAAGAAGTATCGGCTCACCGTTGGGGTTTCTAGATGGAGGATGAAAAAAGAAAAGAGTGTTTCTTTTTTCGGAGTCGAGGAATATGAATCACCAACGCGAGCAGAGCCTCTGGGAAGAGCCAACGAAGGGGGGGGGCTCTTCGACATCAAACTCCTTGAGACGGGTCCCCGGTTTCCCCCTACCAATGTATGATATTCTTGTATCCTTTCGATCCAGCCGGGAACTTGCGCGATGTTCCGACACACGCGAAGGACGTCAGAGTGCGGATAAAGTACTAGTAGATATGGGACTGCGTGGTCCACCGCCTACAGATACAGAAGCGCAGTAACCGTACACCAGTGTATGGACCGTGCGGGAGAATAGATGCGGTAGTAAGTACCCTACTGGGGTGAATAATCGGAGGCCATTGGTGATGGTGGATAGGAACTTCGCTTCAAGTTGCATCATGCACTCGAAGGATCCCTGTTGGGGCTGGCTCGGAAAGGCAACGCTTAACTCGTGCTCTGCTCGACTTGTACGGTTCGGTAGGGTAGATCACTTCCGACCCTGGAAACCCATGCAATCTGTGTGTGGACAGGAATGGGAAGCGGCTTATGGCAAAAATAACAAGAGAGGCCCAAAAAAGAAAAGAAACTAGGATAGGAAATAGAGGGGGGGGGGCAAAAAGCAAAACCATCATGTACCGGTACCGTACTCGAGTAACCCAATCCCTCCTCCCAGCTCCGTTTTTCCCTCCTTCTCCTCCTACTCCTCCTCCTCCTCCTCTTTCCCACATTTCATGCTTGGGTACCTTCTATTTCGTACTCGAGTGCTGATTCGTCGAGCACTCATCACCGCCTTCTGCCACGTGCACGCAATAGGTCCATTTTATCGAAATTGCCGGTTGCCTCGAGTGGAGGGGACGAGAGGATGGGAGAGAAGGAGAGGAGAAGGATGTGCAACACCCCACTCACTCAATCAACCAAATCACAGCTCGTAACAGGGTTATCGTAAAAATAATAATTTGCTTTTACCGTAGTTCGTGACCGTTAGCGGGCGGGGGGCCCTGCCCTCTGTCGGTCAAGTAGTTTTTTTATTTTTTTATTTCTACAGACTCATTATCGTACCTGGTATTGGTTGATTGGGAGATAGTGGAGGTGATGATAGTGGAGAGCGGGGGGGGGGCGTACTTTTGTTTTTCCTTTTCCTTTCGTTGGTCTACCTATCGTACCGTACTTGCAAGGCAAGCGAGAAGATACGGTGGTCGAGTATTGTAGGGATTGCATCTGGTTTGAGGGGAATGGGAGGGGGCAGTACTCGAGTAGTAGGCAGCAGGCGACCAAGGAACAGCCCTAGTAAAACGGAAAAAGGGAGAGAAAGGTTACTTGGGTATCATAGTATCACAGCGAATGAGCGATCTCAGGATATAATTAAATTTCACCGTAATGCCAATGAAATTCTGGGTGTAATTTCTACGGGTACCTCAGATTAGAGCATTACAATGGTCGTTTTTACTTTTCCGGGCGGCCCTTTAGGTTGCCGATGCAGGAAAGCAGGAGGGGGGGGGATAGTAGATCGATGTTTGAGAAGTAACCAATATTTGGAGATCCAATTCGGGGTTCCATTTCTATTCTTTGCCCGCGTGGGTTGATATGCAGAGCGTGCAGTGCAGAGCGTGCCTTGGTGTGTGTAAGTGAGAACGGGTCGGGGTGAATGAGGGGGTGAAGGAGTGAATGAAGGAGTGAAGGAGTGAGTGAGTGAGTGAGTTCAATGAGGGCGGTACACTACTACCGTGGATTACACTAAACGTTACTATCTTCGGTACTTGTACATTAGACGAGAAGTGTTGGGTGTGTGAGTGTTGTGTCTACCTACAGTGTGAATGTGGGCGAGTTGAGTGTTGAAATGAAATGTATTTCTCTGACTGTCTTGACTTGTACCCTTTGGGCACGGATTTATTATTACTTTTTTTCCTTCATTTGTCTCCGTTGAGGGTTATTGCAAATTTGTGTTTTTTTTTGTTTTTTTTGTTTTTTTTGAGGCACCAGGACTAAAGTGAGGGTTGATTCTTTTTTGGGTAGCAAACGGTTCTGCAACCAGACAACCCTCTGCTTTGATTCCCCAGCAGTTGTGGTGGACAGCATTGAAACAACACCACCACCACCCTGCACCCTAATTTTCGCTCCTTTTCCTTTTTCGCCTCAACCCCTGTCCTCACTCAACCTGCCCTCCACTTCCACCACCACTACCACACACACACCCACCTCCCCCCCCCCCCCCGACCTAATCCCTGGTCATCCCGAAAAGTGAGGTGGGAGTGAATTCTGGGAGTGGAAGAAGAGGGGGGGCGAAAGGCAAAGCATGCAGGTGAATGGGTGGAGGAGGGATGAGCAGAGCAGGCCTTGGTACTCCAAACAACAAACTCGACAGACTAAGAGCTTCTCCTCGTGCATACATAATGCCCGCCGCCCCTCCCCGCTGATGATGAGCTCTCCCTATCCACCACACAAAGCCCAAATACCCACGCCTACCACGACACTTCTACAAATCGAACCCATCGCCCACCCCCTTTGGCAACAGGAGTTCGATCAATCACAGCCCTACTCAACTGTTTGCTTCAATCCATCAATCCATCCATCTCTCTGCAAACCATTCCACAGGTTGACGAAAAAAGTAATTCTGCATCAATCAACATCATCATCATATCACACCGTGCTTTCCTCCCTTCCTCCTCCTTCACATCACCATACTACAGCTTTCTAGTTGAACAGTCGCTTGCGACACCCAACCGCCAAAATTTCGTCCATCACTTCATATTCGTCTCCTCTGACGACAGTCACGATGCAGCCAAAGGCACCAAAGACTGGAAACAAGACTCACCGTCGCTCACGCACAGGTAAAGCACTTCTCGGGGATGACGCTATCCCTTGTTCTTTTACTGACGGATACGATTTTGCAATAGGTTGCTTTACTTGCCGTCTTCGCCGGAAGAAGTGTGATGAGGGGAAGCCTCTCTGCAAAGCGTGCAAGCATCTTGGGTTGAGCTGTGAATACAAGCGTCCCATCTGGTGGGGAAATGTCGACCAGCGCAAAAGGCAGAAGGAGAATATCAAGATGTTGATCAAGAGGACAAAGCTGTCCGAGAAGGTCGCCCAGATCTCACCAATTAGTGCGGATTCCCCCCCCGAACTTTCACGATCTTTACCAACCTCCGATACTCTTTCAGACACTATTGCTCGAAGACGCTCGCTCTCAATGGAGTCTGGTTTCTCACTCGAGGAGGAGATGGAGAACTACAATGAACTTGTGAACCCAGAGATCCACCACGGACACATCCACCACCCATACCATCCATTTCCTCCCTTTGAGGTCGACATCATGACAGAGAAGCAGACCTATGTGAACTCGTTCCCCATGCCCATGCGAAGAGCATCCACCAGCACCGCCTCATACACCAGCAGCCACCACATGAGACGGGACTCGGCTGCCAACGTCATGGTTCCAACAGAGGGGCTTGCTCAGTTCGAGACTTTGAATGGACACGTACAGCACCCAGCTTCTTGCACTAGCACCGAGGAGAGTCTTCCTGCCACCGCCGACTTTGGCCTTTTCGACTACAGCTATGGTCAGCCCGAGGCGCCAATGCCCTACATCCAGGTTGACGAGAGCGACAGACACCTCCTTAACCACTTTGTAGAGAATGTTCTTCCAATCATCTTCCCCATCCTTGATCTGAATTTGGATGCCAAGCGAGATGTGGTCCTCCCTGCTTTGGCCTCAAACGAATGCTACCGCCACTGCTGCTTGAGCATCGCTGCTCTTCATCTTAAGGTCACTCAAGGGCTTCAGGACGAATGGACTGATCAGAGCATTACGCGGCATAGATATGCCACCATTTCAGGGCTCTGCGATGCGTTGGCACGGGATCAAGACCATCTACAAATCCTTGAGGCGACTCTTGGAATGGTTCTCTTCCAGGTAAGAATAATATCTGAAAATCTTTTGCTCCTGAAATCTTTACTAACGCTTTCGGGTAGTGCTCCGTTGGCTCCCCTGATGACAACCTCCCGGATATCCCATGGCACCAACACTTCCAGGCTGTTACAAGCCTAGTCAACAAGATGGATCTCACCCAATGCCTTCAACACATTTCTCAGAGCAACCACTCCCCCCTATCAGTTAGCATGACCCTTACTGCATGGATCGATATCCTTGGTGCGACCATGCTTGGCCGCGCACCCCAATTCGCAGACACCTACCGTGAAAAGCATCTCAGCAATGGAATCAGTGGACTGCGGGAACTCATGGGATGCGACGACAGGGTCATGTATCTTATCTCTGAGATTGCCTGCTTGGAAGCCTTAAAGAATGACGGAATGCTTTCGGATATTGACCTTTGCGATCATGTCAAGTCTCTCGCCCACCAGATCGATCTTACTGAGTCATCTCTTGACCAGCCGGTACCAACAGCACCTGTCATTACAGCAAATGGTCAGATCGATACTAGACAACTAACCAATACCACCACTGACGCATTCCGCTTCGCCGCCCGCATTTATCTTTGCTCGCTCGTGCCTGGCTTTGATCGCCACCAGCCACAGGTCATTGAGCTCCTGAACAAACTCACACATTGCCTTGAATCGATTCCCGCAGGACCCGACGGATTTGACCGTTCCCTCGTCTGGGTGTACCTTATTGGTGGCTCCGTTGCCACCCCGGGCTCGCTCTTTATGAGATTTTTCAAGAGCAGGTGTTTAGCATTGGGAGAAGCTGGGGCCTGTGGAAGTTTCGGACGCATGGCCAGGATCTTGGACATCCTTTGGGGAAAGAGGGGGAGCGGATGGGAAGGTGGATGGCGCGATGTGATGGAGGGACACTCATGGGATTTCCTCTTGATCTAAGTTTCTTCTCCCCGTTTTACTATTTCTTTCTCGTTTGTCATTTTCTTTTGTCACGGCTGGGTCACGGGGTTCGAATGTATGTATCTAGCATTTTGGCGTTTTTGTTTCTTTTCCACCGTTTTGTTTTCGATTGTGCCACATTTTTCATTCGTTGGGGTTTGAGCCTGCTTTCTATTGCTTGTGCTTTTATTGGGAATACCGGCGTTCTTTTTTCTCATTTTTACCACGATGTTTATGATGAACTGGGCCAGATCAAAGCGGGAGTTTTTCGCTTTTCCTTTTTTAAAGAATGGGCCGGGCAAAATTTTCATTGCGCTGGGCGCCGCACATGGCTTTCTCTTTTTCTTTTTTTTCTTCTGGAGGAAACATGAGAGCTAATTCTTTGACATCATTGTAACTTTTTATATTCTTTAGTATATTTATTCTTCTGTTTTCCTCCAGAGATTCATCTTCATTTTCATCACTTTATATCCATCGTACGGTACAGGTTTTTTTTGTTTTACAAAGGGCAAATTTCTTTCGTTTGGCTGGTGGCTGTTTGTTTGTTATCGCTTTTTTTCCCTCTCCTCGGGTGTTGGGCGGTTCATTAAGACGGCGTCACTCGCTTGCTGCTTTGTAGATGGTTTTGGGTTGCTTGGGAAATGTACTTGTGTGGATTGTAGATATGATATGAGCATGATACGATACCCTTTTTTTTCTTCCAACATTATTTGTTTCATGACTGTTGGCGGAGAGCCTTTGATTCGCTTTGGTGCGTAGTTCGCGATGGGTGTCCCGCCTTGCCTTGCCTTGCCCTGGTGGTTGGTTGGGCTTCGACGAACGAGAGGGGTGAGCCGGGTTGGTTACGGTAGTTGGTCTGTTTTGTTTCTGTTGCATCCACTCAAGCACTATCGGGCTTGGTCTTGTTATCGTAGATTCATCTCAATTCTCTCAGCTGGCTGGGGGCCATTCATATAATTGGACTGGTTTTATGATGCGCAAATTTAGGGTTCTTTTTATTACTTGGATGAGATGGATGGATTTTCGAGTTTATGCTACTGTGCTCAGATGTATGATCAGGTATCGTCATGGTAGCGGATGCTTGGTACTGCCCTGTCCCATACTTACTTTAAAGCATCCTCTGTTGGACGCTGGATGGGTATCTATCTGCTTGACTGGTTGGTTGCTTCTGGCATTGCACCATACAGTACAGTGCAATATCCCGCAGGTAAACTGTCGCACCCTAGGTATTCAAGCTCGTCATACTCGGCGACCTCTTGGATAGATAGATAGATAGGTATCGCGCGGGAACCCTGGTACAGCACAATGTGGTATACTAGATTAACACATCCAGAGCAGAAGTAGGTAAATAGGAAAGCGGGAACGAAATCAAGAATGGGAATGCGGGGTGGACATGTGTGTGAAGGCAGTAGCCGAACCGAGCCTTAGGATGATGATGATGAATGTGGGGTCCCTCAGGTTCGGGCGTTTGGTATGGCAATCTTGCGGATAGGCATCGCAATATGGTGTTTTGCGGGCTTCCTCTTCCAGCTTGAAATGGGTGGCATGCATATTGCCCGGAGGGTTCATGTCCATTTGAGAAGGGGTTGTTGTGTGTGTGTGTCCGGTACAGGACAGTACTTTTGGATTCCACTTTTACTTCATGTATGTACAGTAGTGATTGTTTATTCCTTTCGTTTCCTATACTGGCTTACCCAGAATCCTCCCTTGTGTCCTCCCCTCCCGCTTCCTCCATATTTTTCGGAACCTTTGCCTGTTCCCCTTGTACCGCTGCTTGGGTTTCTGGCCCTGCGTTTGGTACTGTGCGGTACTCGCATGCATGCACGCATACAGGTGGTAAGTAATACAAAGTTACTGTTCACATCTGTGCTGTGCCTCCCCCCTCCTCTCCCTCCTGGATATGTCTGGAATGGCGGTGCCGAATGGCGGGTAGAATGGGTCTTGCATTCGGTTGGCCGGCCCACAACCTTCCGGTTCTGTGCTGTTCTGTTGATGGTAACTTAGTGGCCTGTCCTTCACTTCTTACTCTTGTGTACGCTGAATGGGAACCGGGATATCGTATCTCTTGGAGCAGAGAACGTGCGTGTCCTACGTTGTGTGGCAGACTATGCGTTGGGAATGGGGGGGGATTTTTTGGCTCTTGGATGAATGGTTCTTGAAAGGGGGTTGGATGTATGATAGTGTTCTCAAAATGGGTATGAGTGGGGGGGGGCCAAGGGTGAATATAGGGTCGTGATACTTCAGGGTGAAGTTACGATCAGCATGTGGGAAGGTTGGATTGACGGTAGGATGGGGGTGCTACGTTAAGTTACTACACTTGCATCAATTCCCGTTATTCAGAGTCTACTTCCCCCCCATCTCCGGGTGCTAGACCCGCTCTGCTGTCATCCCTTGGCGCCTGCTTAACTTGAGTCCTTACATTGTTTCGGGGTCAAAGCTTACCTGATGTATGATACGGACAAATGCCCCCCCCCATCCCGTTTAACCAGAGCGGCAAAGCCAAGACCAAGGGAGCTTAGGGTCGGGCTGGTACGTAGGACCTTCGCTGGGCCGGGGGTAGATGGGGGCGGTAATCGAACTGGCGACCGAAATCTCCGGAAAAATCCAGACATGTCCAGTTTTGTCCCGGGGGTGATCCCCTCGGCCCCCCGCTCTGGACGGCTTATATCGACTACTGAATATACTATATCGGTCCTCGAGTAGAGAGAAAACAAATTTTCACTTGTGTGTTTGCAAGGATTGCCCTATTCGTGGGGTGGGTTAGTGCACTTGCTTTTTTCTTCTCTTCGATAATATTATATTATTATTTAGGAGGTACTGTACTTATACCGTGTAGTACTAGTAAGCAAGGGGTTGGTCTGGAATTGGTTTTTGTATTAACTTTAATAATAACTGGCTATGATAGATTGGTGGGGCATTGTTCAGGCAGAAAGATATATGGATGGGCAAAAGGTTAGCACGTCTCGGAATCCAAAAAGGAAACACTTGGAATGCTCGGGAAGGGCGAGTTCCGATGCGAGCGATATGGAGAGGGAATAACACGCCCGGATTATCACAGCTACGGGCCTAGAAACAAAAGCAAGCAAGGCAGCAGGCAGGAAGGCAGGAAGGCAGGAGGAGACCATTCTCAACCGCCATCACAACCTGGGAAATGAGAGAGAGAGAAAAAAACTAGAACATCCTCGTGTAAAAGAGGTATTAGGCTCAGATGGTAAAGCTACTCCCCGCACGTGTCGGTTATACGAGCCCTTCGTATCCCCCCCGGCCCCCCCGCCTCCCGAGCCCTGGGGCCGTGATGGAGTGCATCATACATGTAGGCTGTCAAGGATTTGTTTGGGAAAATGGTGGACATTCGTGGTCTTTTTGAGCCCGGTTGCTGTTGGCTGGCTGGCTGGCTGGCTTGCATGGGACCGGACTGCCTTTTCACGTTCAGATTGCATCCCTGCCTTTTATTCCCCTTCTCACAGTTTGCGTGGGGGGGGGGGGGGGGGGGGGGGGGTGGTTGGGGTGGGGGTTGGGAA
>Ga0307517_10012258_pt1 | contig 11788 bp, 8 predicted proteins | sample 23_EM_MG_FD_194515 | JGI IMG/M metagenome (GOLD analysis project Ga0307517, IMG submission 194515) | Populus trichocarpa ectomycorrhiza microbial communities from riparian zone in the Pacific Northwest, United States - 23_EM | ecosystem: Host-associated > Plants > Roots > Unclassified | place... | reverse complement strand
TTGGTTTAGTTACTATCTCGAGACATGAAAACACAAAGATAATGGAACAGAGCAGATATGTTTGAAATGATAAAAATTTACTACAAAACTATCCAAAGATTTTGTCTTTTCTGTAATAATAGCTTACTAGTATTTCTTTTGACATCATCTAGTGTGTGTACAGATCTCATTTATGCAGCTTGTGATGGTGAAGAAAAAGAGGCTGGCTGCAAAATCGATCAAAGGAAATATATACGACTGTGTCTGCAGATATGAAGCAGCCAGTTGAAATCTTCTCAAGTTCTTATCAGTCAGGAGTAAATAAAGAAAGAGAGGGTGCAAAAATCCAAGTGTTAATGTTATGTGGTGGATGATCATCCGGTGTTGATGTTGCCGTGGAGCACCTTGGCCTTGAGCTACTCAGGCTCCACTCTTTTCTTGATGCTGAAAGAACAATTTTACAGTATTCGAAACAACAGGCACACCTAATTTCGGCCCAGCGATGGCAAAAAGAAACCCATCAAATCTCATTGAACATGAATGACTTAGATCCAATATTGTTCATGAATTAAATAATTAACATGAATGACTTATGTTCAAAATAAAATATTGAATTATGACAAAAAATATTTTTCTTCTAGGTTATTCCTCATAATTGTACCTCATTATGCCCAAAAATAAAGAAACAACGCAAATTCAAGGTCAAATTAAATGATTATTGGGTGAATCTATATAAAAATTAAGTCCAAGAATACAATTAAATTTTTAATAGGCCAATTTAATTTAATCACAGGGTAAATTAATTTTAATTATGTTTAAGAATTAATTTGGATTCAATTGAAAGGTTGAATTAGGTGCAAGAACTTAATTATACTCTAAATGGGTCAAATTAATTTTACTAGGGGCTTAATTGGTAAAACATTAAGTTTGGGAGCCCAATTTGAGTTTAATTGAGAAAATTAGAATTTTAAGAGACCAAATTTAATTTTTACCAAGTTAATTGATTGAAATCAGGGACAAAATTACAAGAAAATAAAAGTTTTAGGGTCAGTTAGGGTTTAAATTGAAGAAATTCACAGCCAAAGACTAATTTATAAAATGCGCCAAACTATAGGGTTTCATTGACAAAAATAGAGGTGAAATTGAAGGAAATTAAAAGTTTAATGGTCAATTAAGAGCTAAATTGCATAAATCTGAGACCAAGGATCAAAGTGCAAAAGGATTCGAAATTCAGGGTTAAAATTGAAGTTCTCCAGGGGCCAAGTTGCATTAAGCTGGAAGTTTATGGTCAATTAGAGGTGCAATTATAATAAATCAAAAGGTGGAGGACTAAAGTAAATTTAAAAAAAAACAGGTGACGCGTTGTCTAGTTCACTATTTATTGGCCTCTTTTTTTTTTTTTTCTCCTGAAATGACAGTTCAAGAAGCTATTTTAAACATGCACGCAAATGATTACCAGACATTTCTATATAGCCTCATGTGGTTCGTTCAGGCTGATTGACACTACGGTGGTCGTGGAACAGGTCTAAAGTGGCCGACTCAGGCAGCCTTCAATTGGTAGATTTGACAATTCATAATACCTACTTTAAACTATCAGTTGGGATCTTTATCAGTTGAAACAAGGGCCAAGATTTGGCACCATTAAAGACAACAAGTCTATCTTCTACCTCTTATAAATTTATTTGAATTTCATAGCCGGAGGAGGGGGAAATGGGAAGTCAAAGTTGAGAAAAAACCATCTCTGCCCAGTTTTTTTCTGCCATTTTTCTTCTATCTTTTCCCCCCTCTCGACCACCACTTTGGCTAGCTCTACCGTCACAACTCAGCCACCAAAAACCACTCGAAAGTATTCCCTGCAATGCCAAGAACACCTCCAGTCTCTCTTCACCTCAGGACAAGCAAGACTGCACTTCCTTCTACTCTCTTGAAACATGCTCCATAGCCAACCTGACCACCCTTAGCAGTCAGCTTTTTTAGGCCATAGTAACAGCTTGGAACCAACATTTGGGATTCTTCAGTATCGAATCAAAGGCCAATAATTGGCACCAGATAACATGTCCCCCTTCCATCCCCTATAAATATATGTGGATTCCATTCCTCGAAGAGGAAGAAATCAGTATGCAAAGTTGGAAAGAAACCATCTTTTTTCCAGTTTTTTCTTCCCCTCTGTCAACCTTAATTTCCTCCTTTTTTTCTCCACCTCCAGCGACGCGACCACCTCTAGCCACCGTGAAAGATCTTCCCTGCAATAACGGGAATGATACCAGCCTCTCTTCACTTCCATCCAAGCAAGTTTGCTCTTCCTTCTGCCATCTTGAAACCTGCCACAACCATGTGTATGCAGAAATTCTGCATGCAAATGACACTTTCTTTTTAAATTTAGTGGGTTGGATCCGTTTCTATCTCAACCCAAAAGTTTGGGCTGAATCCAGCACTGCCCTAAAAAATTTCCAAAAAAACATACAAGAGGGATTTCAAAATATTTCTTACTTTCTCGCTTGAAATTAAAACAACAAAGTTCCTTTCTATCCAATGCCCGATCTTGGGAGGAATGAACAATTCAAGTTATAATAATCAAGCAATTATTCAATCAATTGTTTACAAATATATCTTATTGAAAAACTTCAAAAAACACCCATAGATTATAGTACGAGATTCTGATAAATGAAAATCTTTGTCTTCCCAGCAGCATTACTAGTACATGCCGACATTCATAACTCAAATAACACTCGTCTATGATATTGTTGCTTCCATCCCAGTACTTATCCATCATTACTCGAGCAGCCATTAAAATTACAGAACTGATCACCATAAGTTGAGCCAGGCTGCTCACTATTGTTCTCCTGTTTATAACAAAGAAATTGTTAGAACCCATTATATATATAAAAAAAAATTAAATTAAGAGATTGTCTGACATCATTTAAGTTTTTGACTTTTGCTTTAGTTTTCAGATTTTGAAATCATAAATAAAAATTTGTTATTGTTTTTTTTTTTGTTGAGAAAAGCAAAACCAACAATTGTTGTTACAATTTTTGAAAATCACCTCGTTTAAAAATTTGAGAATTCAATTGTTTGCAGTTTTTTTTTTTTAAGAAAACAAAAACAAAAATTATGCCGCGCAGGTAATCAACAATTATTTCTTCATAAAAAATAGAAACGGGACACAAGTAATTATAAAGAAAATGGATACTTACATGCGCCCACCCTTGAGGGACAGGTAACCCTTGCCTCGGCAACGAATGCCTCGTCATCAAAAGTCTGTAGAAACGATAAAATTAAGAGGATATAAATATTCTCTGAATTATCTAGATAAAAGTTCATGAGTTTATAATATAAATAAAACTCAAAATTTAAGAAAAAAAAATTATCCTTGAAATTGAAGACTCTTTGAACTTATTTTTATTGCTTTAAATTATTTAATATCTTTCTAAAAAAATACTACTTTATTATTGTAGGATCTTTGAAACTCCAGAACTGTTTTATTGTAGGTATTCATGACATTCTTAGTAACTTGTGAGTTCTTTGGATTAACAAGAAATTCAATTCCTTTTATATATTGATTAACTAATGTTCCAAATAACTTTATCACTATGTATGTATGTATGTATGTATCACTATGTATGTAGGAAGAGAAACCGCAGCCTTACAAGTAAATATCTGAAGCATGTTGATCATAATATTCTGTTGTTCAACTATTTGCTCCAGTCGCCTACGAGTTTCTCTAGTTTGCTCCACATCGTGTTCCAACTGTTCCAGTTTTCCTCTTAAGTAGGCATGGTTTTTCTCCAACTTAGCATAATCTGCTTTCATCTTTTCCAACTCTCTCTGAGTGCCTTCTATCTCTCGCTGCCCATATATATCATATATAGAAAGAGAAAAGGATAGATTAACTATTTATGGGGTTTAAAAAGAGAAAATAAAACATGGAGGGGAGATAAGCTACTCATTCACTTCTACCTGCTCTCTCTTCTTACGTCTGTTGTCTCTTTGCCGTCTCTTTTCTTTTCTAATTTCTTCAGCTGACGGTTGGACAGTTTGATCATTCTGATCACCTGTTCATGTGTTTAAGATTTTGGAGAACAAAACTCAAATTAACTATACTAGAGCTCAAGTATATATACTGAGTTAGTGACAAAAAAAAACTGCCAAATATGTTAACCAATAATCGAATGTGTTCGCTAGCTTTTCAATATCCTAGCATTATTGGTTTTCTTCATATATTAATATCTATAAAACAGTCACAAATCAATATAATATGGGTGAATCATCCTTCCTATTACAATGCTCAATTACAATCAATGTATATGCATGTTAACCTGCTGATGTATTTGGTAATTCACCACCATATTTAATTAATGGGTTCTAGATGTAGGTACCATTACTGTCAAGATTTTCACTGGAAAAGAAGCTCTAGCCATCCGTTTGTATTTATCAAATTTATATGCTACATATGACTAATATAATTCCAAAAAAGAAAGGACTGTTATAAAACTTGTAGTCAACGGCCCCTAGCTACCTAATCAAGGATTAGTTGCTTAATTAAATTGATCTGTACACTCCACAAAAACTATGTAGAAGCTTATTGTCTTTTCTTTTCTTTTCTTTTCTTTTTTGTAATAAATTAGGGTTGATAACTCGGGTGACGAGGAGCTAAAATGTTTAACCGAACAGTACTAATCATAACTTCGTTTCATGTTTAATTAGATGATCCGACTGAACTCAGCAAATCAAGGATCACAACAGGATATATCCATAATACATTACTACCATGAATTATTGTTGTTCATTTTTCTCTTTACTTTCAACTATATATATCCCTTTTTAAAATAAAAAAAAAAACCCTTAAAACAAATCTCCTTCTAGTTATATTCGACTCTAATTGATTTTAACAGGGTAACTTTCCAAAGTGTTTGAATGACGATTCTATTACCATCTTTTTATATATATAAAAAGAAAAGATTTAAAATTTCGTGGAAACCAAACAACATCAACATGAAAGCAAAATCAGGCTAGTTAAGCATAGCAAGCTCGGGGAAAATACGTGAGAAATGATGAACATATAAATTAGAGATCTCGCCAACTAAATACTTATTTATTATAGATATATAAAAGGATTGTACTGTACCTCCGACAAGCTCAGATGAAGTACCTTCCATTGAATTGGCTGGTATCTGCAGAAAACAAAGCAATTGAAAGTACTGAAAACTCCAAACAAATTAAAAGCACAACAATCCAGAGAGAGAAAATTTAGTACTTGATGAAGTAGTGTATGAGGCAGAGTGAGAGAGATAAACAATGTCTCCACGAAATCGAGCGAGGATGCTCGAAAAACAATCGATAGGGGAAGATATGAGGGTTCTGACTATGGCATGACTATATATGTACTCGTCGCAACACGTAATAACACGATTTACTGTAGTTAGATTTCACCACAGCCGCTGGACAATCTAATTGGTCCCAATTGTTTGCTTTGGTCTCAATCGAAGTGTCCTAAAACTGTTAAGAGATAATCAATAAACAATATTTTATTGTTTGATAAGATAAAAATTTTATTCACCACGAAAAAGCTCTCGGTAAAACAAGGTAGAAAAATACATGAGTAAGTGGCAACTTGGATTTGAATAGCATTTTTCATTTTTAAAAGGGATTTTTTCTTTCTTCAAAGAAAGAAGAGAAAACAAAACCAAAGTAATTTACTTGTATACGATTTAATTATTGCAGTCTGTTAGTTTGGCTGTAGGAAAACTAGTTCGACCATGTCATAACTGTTAAGACTATTTAGTTATACCTTATCTTCTTCTTTAGAGGCCAGTTTGCTTTCCTCGACTGCACAGCACCAAAAATATAAGCTTGTTCGAGGCTGAAATGTTTTGTTTTCGTTCTCTCAAATCTTTGACGAAGTCTAGGCCATTTGGCCCAACAAGTTGTTAACTTGGGCCTTTCCCTTCCTCTTCTTCTTCTTTTTCTTCTCTCTTCTTCCTCTCCGGTCGGGCTGGGGCTGTCATATTGGGCCTTGGATGGGCTCTTTCTCTTTCCTCTTTCCCCTCCTCCTCTTCCTTAGGCCTGGTTGGGCTATTTATTTTGCCCATGTCAATCATCTGACAGTACCTGTACAGCTGCAACTGGTAGTCTCTTTCTTGCACCTTGTCATCCCAGTTCTGATGTGGTAGATTCACTCAAATCATGCAGTTTCATCTGTAAAAATACTCAAGTTGATAGATCGCATAAGCTGCTAGCCAGTTGCTAAGTCTTAAACCACGGAATTCCTTTTTCTTTGCTAACAATGCCTCCAGCATCTTCTACCTCTCTCTCTCTTTTTCTCGTCTTCGTTCCTGGAAAATATTTTGAATCAGGGAAGAAACAGAAGTAAGAATCAAGAGAAGTTGAGAAACAAATGGTAACAGACAAAAAATATACCATTCATGGCTAAATGAATAACATACAGAATATTAATTAAAGTGTGAAATGATGAATAACATACATCTGGACTCGACAGTATATAGCTTGTTCGTTTGTGCTTACACATGAACCAGCTTCAAATCAAGGGTTCACAAGTCTGTTGGTCGCAAAACTGGGAACAGCAGCAAGACTTGTGCTGCTTTGGTGGTATTTGTGGCTCCGAGGAACCATTCGTTCATATCAATATGAATTATTGACCAGACTTAAAATGTTAACAAAGACTCGAGAATTAAAAATTAAAAAATAAAATTGACGAAGACTTGCAGAAAATATCACATTATATATTACGGGTCCACCACGTGAAAGCCCACTACCATGTAGTGGCTGATAAATTTCTCGTTAATAGCAAAGAAGGGAGAGAACATCAACTGATCATTCAAAAGTTGTATCACAATGTAGCACTTGAGGGTCTAGCTGCTGTAGTCAATCATGTGATTTGTTCTATCCCCGTCCTGGGTTCGACCCTCTATGTGCACACCTGTCATCCCTGCGGTGTCTTACCTGCTCCTGAGCTTGCAGGATGTCCAGTGGGCCGTGGGGAATAGTCGTGGTACGCGTAAGCTGGCCCAGACACCCCACGTAAATAAAAAATAAAAAAAAAGTTGTAGCACAATATATAAAATTATTATCAAAATTAAAATCCCTTTGTAAAGCTCCGTTCACTCTCACTAGCACAGATCATTGAAACAATGTAATGACAGTTTTGTTATTCTCACCATAAAAAAATATTGAACCGGTTATTAAGGTTATTAATGGCAGTAGTTATTTAACAAGACATAGTACATAGGAAACTCATTAGGATAGTCATTTAAGAAGCTTTATTAGTCATTATTAAATTAATAAAAAATAAATAAATTTTTTTATATTTTTAAAAGAACAATAAAACAACTAAAATACTATTAAAAATAAAAATATATATTAACCGGCATTTAAAGGTGTCTTTGTATTTTCATGCTCGTTTTTTCCATTATTATTAAGTTAGCTAAAGAATGCTTTGTTATTTTAATAAATATATGATAGTATTAAAAAATAAAACATGGCTAGTGTGTGTAATCTTACGTGGGAGGCACAACTACCTTTCGGTGGTGCATGACACGTCTTCCAGCAATACAACATCAATTCTTGCTATGTCATTGAAAGTGTCACGACATCCTCTTCCTTTTGTGACAACGTGTGGCGATGCTAATATTCTAATTAAAGAAATGATACAAAAAATAAATCAAATCAACTCATATTAACATGTTAAACACTATCACTAGATCATAAGATTAAGATAACCTCATAAATAAAAAACCAAAACAGATCATGAAATCTAATTTTCAATCAAACACAATATTAAATGATAAAATTGAGAAAAAAATCAATTAAAAAAAAGTAAAATAACTAGTTTAATTAGGTTAACTCGTTAAACTAGCGACCCATGACATGAGATGGGAATAGTCTAATAAAAATAAAATCCAACGTTGAAGGAATCGTGACCCGAGTTCTAAAATCAATATAAACTCTTATAAAAAAAATAAAAAACCGACCTAATTTAATCGGGGTTAAAATGTCAAAACATGCAACCATGATAATGAGACCAAGATATCCTTACAGAAAGCAAGTAAAAAAAAAATTATGAAACTCAAATCTTAACTGGCTTAGTGTTGAACGATTAAATTAGAAAAAAATCAATTAAAAAACGACACAAAAAACAACTCGAGTATACTCGGGTTAATCCGTTAAGAATTGTTCTCGGGTCATTAGGTTGAAATAATATAATAAAAAGTAAAAACAAAAACCATGAAATCTAATCCCCAATATTAAATGAAAAAAATTAAGAAAAAGAAAAACTTGAGTCAATGAGGTTAACACGCCAAACAGAATTAACCTGCCAAACTTATAATCTATGTCATTAGAGTATGATAATTCAATAGAAAAAATCTAATATTAAAAGATAAAATAAAAGGAAGGTATTAACTGAAAAAAAATTCAAAGAAGAAAAGGAAAAAAAGAAGAAGAAGAAGCAAAGCACTAATCAAATGAATATTGCTTTACGAGGAGGGGTACACTAAAACTCCCTTCTCTTTTAGTTTATAGCTAACTAAACTCCATTTGAACGCGTTATAAACTTGATTTGAGTTGGATTTTTTTTAGAACTATTTTAAAAACTGACTCATGTTAATTTGAATAACCTTATAAGTTAATTTATGATCTGATTGATCTGAACAAATTTGGATGAGATTTGGCTGCTTTAGGAATTATATTTTTAATTTTTATCCAAACAAATAACATTTTATTTTTTAATTTAAAAAAAATATAATATCATTTTAATTTTATAAATTCAAAACAATATAATTTTGAGATACATCTGGCACCGACCAAACTCTAGACCATATGTAACAAGTACGATGGATAAAGACACGCCACGTGTAATCTTGCATATTCTGAAGGCTTGGTTTTGATTGGCATTCTACGCGGGCGGCGGGCCATTAGCTTTGATAGTTTTTCCGGGCTTTTGAGGCATGTAACCCCCAACCATGTTATCGGGCTCAAAGCCCATGTGTTTTTCAGACATCCTGTGTTATGTCTGCTCTCACGTGTCCGCAATCGCCGCCAAGCAACAGGGGAGGAGAACTGCAGGAGAAGAAAGGTATCACGCTCGTCGACACTATAAACCCCTAACCATATGCTCTCATTAGTGATGATTGTCCATCACTTAAAAAAACACACACACAGAAAGGAACAGAAAACAAAAACAAAAATATATAATTGGTAATTGATTAAGAGTTTTATAAACTTCAAGAAGTAGATTTAATGGTTAAAGTGATTTTGTTTTTTTAATTTTTCAATTATAATTGTAGATTTAAATTTTTGAGCAATAAAAAAGATGAGCACATCAATAAATAAATAGCTAAAAGGCTCCGTGTAATTTCATCAGTAATTTCTTTATATTAATGATACGCGAGACAATTAATTTTAATTCCAAAAACTTCAATTTAACCACACAACATAACTTATTAGCATCAGAGCACTTCCAAACTCAAAATAAAGAAATTAAAACAAACAAGAGAAGCGATGATAGTATCTCCCAAAATCTTCAAGAAAAACTAGAAAGAAAATGCAACGCCTGTAAACAATCTTCCAGTCCCTCTCCTCACCATTCAGCTGCTTGTTGTCTCCAATTCCCGAGTTTCTTTGTTATCACAACACAATAAATCACTAGGGATCATCAAGCTCCTGGCCCCGGTTCTCCTACGTATGTAAAATGTAGAATTACCAATGTGATAATTTATTTTTGGATTATTTTTTAAATTTATTTTTTTTCTAAAAAAAATAAAAGCTAACAGCATGGAAAAAACAGACTGAAAATTGTACGCATGTTAATAATTTTCCATGAATATTTTCTAGATGCTGAAAAATATTGTTTGTCATAGTTCAAATTCAAATTTAAATTAAACTGAAACAAAAGCATTAAGTTCTTGTTAAGTAAATCTTATTTTTAATTTTAAAGTAATCTCAAGAAATTAATTACAATTTCAATAATTTAATAGTGAAAATTATTTTTAATATTTTGAAAGGACCAATCAAAATTACTGTCAAATAAAACGAGAATTACTTGCATTAAAAAGATTCTTTTTAAAATATATATATACACGATCCAAATCTGAAAAGATAATATACTTTTTAGAGAAATCATTTTTTTTGTTTTTAATAGATATATTTTTTGATATGGGATCCTTGCATGATTATCATATTTATTAAATCTAAATCATTAAATCCAAATTGAACAATAATCATGATTTGGTATACAATAAAAATTATGTAAAACCATTAACCCTATCCTTAATACACCCATTAATCATAATCTAAATATAATTATTTTACTTTATTAATAATTAAATTGTCATAAAAAAGGATTAAAATTAACTATTTGAATGAACCAAATGGAATAAAGAAAGAAGATTTTTTCCTTTCCTATTTTTTTTTTTGTTTTTCATATTAAGGAAATAGTGTGATTTTGTCGAAAGGTATAAAAAGTTCACTGAATTCTAAAAAATTAGCACCAAAATATAGGAAAATTTCCAATCGTCAACGCACGCACTTGGACCAAAAATTTTGCATTAAAACTTGAAATCTATTCTTCGTACACATGTTAATCATTTTCCATTTCTTGCATGGCTAGCACAGTCACGGTATAATCATAAACAGTGTAATCCGTCAACGTGTCATGACCTAATTGGTTATTATATTGCTAATCCAATTACCTTGACCTTAATTGCCTTTCACATATTTCATTGCCCTCTCCTTGCCAACTATATAATGATTCACCTCCCATCAACCTTCCCTCGTCTCGCGGCTCTACACCATATAAGAAACCCAGAGGGCAACCTTTAGCCGAAAGGATGTCTAAGCTTACAGCCCTTTTCACCATAGCCCTTCTCCTCAGCTTTACGCTTACTTATGCTGCTCGTCCCCAGCCGGTGCCAGTCCTATCCGATGAACCTCTGGTGAAAACCCAACTTGGTCTTTATGTTTCTCAATCATCATGTCAGTCACCATTTTTATTTGTATTGATAGACTCTAATTATACGTTTCTTTGTTGTGATTTTGGACTCTTGTTTTTAATGTGATACGTAGGATGGCAAGGAAGATGAGGCTGCGGTTGTTGAGAGCTGTGAAGGACTGGGGGTAGAGGCATGCTTGGCGAGAAGGACACTCGCAGCTCAAGTGGATTATATCTACACACAGAAGCATAATCCATGAGCTAGCTATAGTGCAATTGTAAAATCAATAAAGATGGAAGTTGAAGTACATCTGTTGGTGATGATATATTAAGAAATATGTCCTACTTCCCGCTATTTGTATTACAGTCTCAAAATTCATGGTGATCAACTCTGTTACGAGGAATTAATTCATTACCAGAATCAGAATAAGAATATAAATCAAAGTTATATTTTAGCATCACAGTGTGCAATCTATGTGTAATTTCTTGCTACTACCGATCTGTGGTTGGTAAAGGGCTAGTGGCTGCTGAGAATTAAAGTTTCATGACGATTACATGTTTGGGAAAGTAAATAAAAACATAAATTGTTTCGGTAAGACTTGTAATATCACCCCTATGTGTTAGAAAATTCCAATCAAATTTGTCCAAAGCAAGTCTTAAAACCTAACTTGACTATCAACTCGATGATTTATTGGCCTAAAGCCTAGCCTAGGTAGCTTTTACTTTGAATGAGTTTCTTTTTTTTTTTATCAAAACAATGTTTTTTAAAAAGAAAAAAACACCTTTAAAAACGATGTCTTTCAAGGATTCTTGGAAAAAAATATATAGCTTGGGTTGACCGCCTAACCCATGTTTCGACCTGTG
>Ga0307517_10012256_pt1 | contig 11788 bp, 6 predicted proteins | sample 23_EM_MG_FD_194515 | JGI IMG/M metagenome (GOLD analysis project Ga0307517, IMG submission 194515) | Populus trichocarpa ectomycorrhiza microbial communities from riparian zone in the Pacific Northwest, United States - 23_EM | ecosystem: Host-associated > Plants > Roots > Unclassified | place... | reverse complement strand
AACACCCCCACTTCCCCGAGGTAGATATCGTAATATGAGAGAAAGAAAAATCAAACAAGCAGTTAGCCACGACCTCATTAAAAAACCTGGTAAGCAAAAAACCCTGTGGGAAAAAATTGGCTTGACAAGGAAAAAGAGTGTCGGGTATACATGTAAAAATGAAAACAAAACGAAAGCAAAAATTTGCCCATTCTCCTGTTTACTCAAAGACTATCATTCCCATTCCTTCCATATGGCGCTGATGCTTCTCCCGCATAAGGGCCTTGGTGAGTATATCGGCAGTCATATTCATAGTTGGTATGTAGGCGACTAAGACTTCATTCCGTTCACGTGCAGTGCGAATATAGTGGTAACGAATATCGATATGCTTCGTCCGAGCATGGAACTGTGGGTTGTCGGAAAGCTTGATTGCGCCTTGGTTGTCGGCATAGATCGTTTGCGGTGTTGTAGATGTTAATGTAACCTTATGGACGCAATCATTGGTGATCTCTTTGGGTCTGGTGTCTAGGGACTTCCACTGCTCGTTGAGTAGTCGGAAGTGATCGCCTGTGATATTGAGTGTCGTATCAGGTGATACCCGTGATTCTAGTTCTATTAGCAAACGCCGTAGCCATACAGATTCCTTAGCTGCTTCAGTTAATGCCACGTATTCGGCCTCAGTGCTTGACGTGGCTACGACATCCTGTTTCCGAGACTTCCATGATATTGCTCCGCCACAAAGAGTAAAAACATATCCACTGGTGGATCTTCGTTGGTCCTTATCACCGGCCCAGTCAGAGTCTGAATAGCCGACCATTTTCGGGAACACTTGAGGTTCAGTTTTAGAGCGTTCGTATCGTATTGCTGTATACTTCGTTTGTTGTAAATAACGAAAGACACGTTGTAGTGCTGTATGGTGAGAGCGAGTTGGGCGATTATTGTGTTTGCTAAGGGTGGAAATTGTGTAGGCCAGGTCCGGTCTGGATCCTAGCATAGCATACATGATACTGCCAACTTTCGACTGATACTCAGATGCATTAATAATATCGGTATCATTAAGACAAGGTGATTGGTGACTATTTGATTCCATTGGGGTCGCTATTCCCTTGCAATCGGCCATCTGAAACCGGGTAAGAGTCGTCTGAACGTAGGGCGATTGGTGAAGGTCAATCCGGTGTAGTATACGATCGCGTACGATTTGCAGACCAAGGAATTGTCTAATCGGCCCAAGGTCTGTCATCTGATAGGTACTAGAGAGCTGCCTTTTCATCGTTTCTATAATCTGTAGATCTTTCGCGAACAGTAGTAGATCATCAACATATAGGAGGATTATAATATCGTTTGAGAAATACAAACTGTGGTCTTCGTTTGACCGAGTCATTCCCGCTTGGATAAAAAACTTATTGATATTTTCGTACCATGCTCTTGGTGCTTGTTTTAAGCCATATAGAGCTTTCAAGAGTCGTAGGACCGGAAATGTACTATTTGGAGATGGCATGTGGGAATATTCGGAGTAGCCTTCTGGAATTGCCATGAATACCTCCTCGTTCAGAGCTGGATGGAGGAAGGCTGTTTTGACGTCCATCTGCTCGATTTCCCAATTGTTGTGTGCAGCAAGGGCGAGAAGTACCCGAACTGTAATGAACTTGGCAACGGGTGCAAAGGTTTCATGAAAGTCAATACCATGAACTTGCTCAAATCCACGAATCACCAGTCGAGCCTTATATCGTGTAGAGCCATCTGCATTTGTTTTCAGCCTAAACACCCATTTGCATGTAATAGGATTCTTTCCCGGAGGGAGCTCAGCAAGCTCCCAGGTACCGTTGTCAACATGAGATCCAAACTCTTCTCTAATCGCCTCCCCCCACTTGCGATATTCTGGGCCCTCAAAGGCCTTCTGATAAGTCTGGGGTTCCTGGTGCTCACTTGCCCGCGCAGCAAAGGTGACACTATCCCGTAACCAGAAGGAAGGCTTCCGAGCTCTGTTGGACTTGCGTAGAGCCGGAGATTGATGCCCATCCGGAGCCGTACCGTTAGAGGCTACAGTCTCCCCTTCCTCCGGTGCCAGACCGTTTGAGGTACTGGGCCTTAATGTGCTCACGTCCATGGGCATAGTGGAGTCATCATGTCGAGTACCAGGAATCGGCGCATCAGACTCACCGACCCTATCCTCTACAGCATTCGTAAACCTCCCACCAGAGGTATCATCTACTTCCCAAGGACTCCCGTAGCAGGTAGGCTGTTGGGTGTCATTTCGCTCGGGGACGAATGCATGTGGAGTGCCAAGTTCAGAGATCTCTTCTGCTGGATACTTTTGTATGACTGGCATTGTACTCGATAGTGAAGAAGCATTACTCGTAACTGTGTAGTCAACTTTGTCTTTCAAGAGTATGCTTAGAGGAGGACAGGATTTGGAACGGGTTCGTCCACCGAAGCTTTGCTCATCGAATACCACATCCGCTACATGGGTCACTCGACTGCTTGCCAAATCCCAGATACGCCAAAGCTTGGTAGTATTGTGGACGTATCCCAAGTGAATACAACGGCGGGACTTTGGGTCGAGTTTCTTTCTTCGCTCAGCCGGCACATAGACATAAGCATCACACCCAAAACGTCTCAAGTGCTCAAGCGGTGGTTTGGAGCCATGCCAGGCCTCATATGGTGTGGTACCATTCAGGGCTCTTGTGGGACTGCGATTGTGAAGGTATACGGAGGTATTTATAGCCTCTGCCCAGAAACAATCTTCAAGCTGTGATTCGAGAAGGATTGTTCGAGCACGCTCCATGACAGTTGTAATCATCCGTTCGCTGACTCCATTTTGGTGCTGCGTATATGGGGCAGATGGTTCGTAGGTTATGCCATGACAATCTAGGTAATCTTGAAACAGCCTGTTATCACATTCTCCACGCCCGTTATCACACCGAAACCGAAGGATTGACTTTCCCGAGTGCTTTTCAACTAGCACCTTATATGACTTAAATATCTCCAGCACTTCTGATGCAGACTTCTGTCGTAAGAAGTAACACCATACCATTCGAGTACAGTCATCGATGTAGAGAAGAAAGTATCGCGCTCCTGCAATGGAGGCAACCGAAAAAGGGCCACAGGAATCGGAGTCAATAAGGGCGAGCTTCTGATCCGTCGGACATGAGGCATTCTTTCGGTTGAAAGAGCGCTGCTATTTACCTTGAAGGGAAGCAGGACAAACTGGCAATCCGGACTGGGGTTGATTTATTGACAGACCAGTTGCCAGCTTGGCTAGTCGTTGTACATCAGCAACGTTCAAGTGGCCTAGCCGTTGATGCCAAAGTTGTAAGTTATGTCCTGCGTGCTTGTTGGCGGAAATCGTAGATATGACGTTATTGCTCTGGCTATTCTCTGCCATTTTGGAGTGTGTTGGGGACTTGATCGGGGTAGCCTTGCTGATGTTCGCATGATACACTAGATCCACCTTGAAGAGGTTACCCGAAGGTGAGGCTGAGAGAATATTGAGGTTATCTTTCCAGATTTTGCAGCCCGAACAATCGAAGATTATCTGACATCCGAGTCGGGTAACTGCGCTAACGGATAGGAGCCTGGTACCCAACTCTGGTACAAATAGAACACGTTCTAGAAACACATGGGGATTAAGACAAACAGTGCCAATCCCATAGGCATACACTCCCGTGTTATCACCCAGAACAACTCGGATTGTTGGGCATAATCTTTTCAGAGAAATGAAGTCTCCCCGTTCATGGCTCATATGGTCAGTAGCACCAGAATCGATGAACCAGTCCCCACGGGTATACTCAACTGATTGTCTTTTGGTAATTAGGGCATGAGTGTCAGCAATAGAAACACTAGCGCTAGGCCCTTGATGGTTCGATCCCTTAGCTCCTTGTCTTCTTATTCGCTCTCTCCTCCCCTCATCCGCTTTCTTCTTCACCAAGCACTCATTCTGTGAATGCCCCGCTTTCAGGCAATACCAACATGTCCGGGGGCTAATCTCGGAGCCTCTCTGCTGGTTGTGCCTACCAGCGCGAGCACGGCCGGAGTGTCCTCTTCCTCTTCCTCGGAGGCCATTACGGTATCTTGCAATGGTTAAGGCCTTCGTGGCCTGAGTTGGTGTATCGGAGATCTTGGCCTCATGGCTGCGCAGAGCACGTTCGAGATCGTCAAGGGTAAGGTCACGTCTATCGTCAAGGGTGATAAGCCTTTGTTCCCAGCTTGCCGGCAGAGAGGTCATGATTCGGTTCACAAGTTCGTCATTCGAAATCTCATTATTCGTTCCCTGAAGCTGTTGTTGAAAGGCTCTAAGGCGGTTGATATAGGTCGTGATTGGTTCCTTGCCGTCATAGGACATCTTATAGAAATCCCTTTTAAGGGTGCGTTGAAAGCCCCAGTTGTCGACTAATGTAAGCTTGTTTCTAAGTATCTCCCACATTTCTCTAGGGTCAATCGTATCCTTAACATAAAACTCAATTCCAGAGGAGAGGGTAGAATTAATTATGGATGCTGCTTTCCCAGCTCGTTTTGCGAAATCAATAGACTCAGCTTTATACTCCTTCATGGCTGGAGCATGCGCAGACTCGGCTGCTCGTGAAGCACCTTCTACCAGGACAGGTGAAATCGGTACTTCCTCATCTCCGACAACAATCTCCCAGCAATGCTCGGCTATAAGACCCATTTTGATACTGCGTTCCCAGGTTGGATAGTTCTTTTCTGTCAGGAGAGGACAGCGGAACCTTTTGTCGGTATAGCCGTTATCGGTAGTATTCTGAAACATCTTCCCTTTCTGACTCCAGAGCAAGACAAGAGAAAATAAAGATATTCAAGTTGGAAGAGGTTCCTTTTTAATGGATTCGTGATATAGGATTGAGGAGCGTCAATCCGGGCTCATAACCTGTTAAAATTCAGGCCGAGTAAAGCGAGTAGAAAATGTAGAGTAAGCGGTAGAGAGATGAATTAGAATTGGGCAGTTCACTGGCACTTGGGCATATGATAGACGTTCAAATTCGCATAACATTTTCTAACTAGACTATCAGGTCCTTTATCATAGGATCTGCTTTCCTGAATGCCATACCTGTGTGGGTGAGAACTCGGTCTCCATCCACACGGAGGAAGAAAACTTTCTCTGACTGAAACAAGGAAGAAACAATTAGAAGCAAGGAGATAAAGTTTTTTGATATGAGACGAAGGGAGATGCAGTAGAGCGTTTCAAGAAAGGACTAACAGGAAGAAATAAGGTTAAACGATATCAAGCATAAGGGGACAAAATTCCAACAGGTCCATCTACGGACTATGCCTATCAAAAGCACTGAAATATTGATCCTCCGAACCTCACTGCCGAAGATTTCAGCGCAAATTGTTTCAAGAAATTAGGAGGTTCTGGGGTGTCTCAAAAAAGCTGTCAAGTACTCGGGCTTAAAGCATCATCCAGCGTAAACGATCGGCGATAGTGATCGAATACCGCCCCTCGAGTGTCCAGAATAAAATTTCTAAAATTTCTAGGACTCTATCCACCCCAAGAGGAGTTGCTATTGGAAGTGTACTAACAAATATTGCTCCCTTACATCGGAAATGGTCACTCTGGTTTTGCAATGTGATCAAATCACAGAGCGCTCTCTCATAGGCGACGGAAATCTAGTGAGTGGGGATTTGGGCCTACGAGAGGTCATTCATTCAGGGGGTAACCACACTTTAAAATCCCATCCCGGCCAGGTTGACTTATCTTAGTTCACAGGCCATTAAGCCTAAAAACCCATCCGCCGGAGGGACTCTTAGGAGAGCTAAGCTTGTCACGCTTGTGGGCAGAAATATTCCGATACCGCCCTTTTATTAACTAATACTCGCAAGACCATGTCTGTTGATGACATATAGTATGTCTACTCTCATCAACCGAGGAAGCGTGTCGGAGACTTGCGCTCGCAGGTCCCGCGGCATTTTCGGATAATCCAGACATAGTACCTGTCTTGAAAGACACCACAAAGAGATATTGGACCATAATCAGAGTCACGACCACAGACCCAAAAACATGTTGCATGTTTCAAGAAGTAACTGTGCTGGGTTTATTCAAAGAATTTTATCAAACAGCCCCTCGGGGGTGCTGCCCACTAAACCAGTAATCGGTCCCACCGCTGCAAACGTTTTACAAATTAACAAAGACAGGGGGCGTAGCACAAGAGGCGGAAAACTGCTTGCTGTCAGCCCGGCCCCACCTCCAAGATGGACTGACTTGACATTTCTGAATTCTGGTTTATGGATTGGGAGGTTTATCAGGAGTGAGCTAGAATATTCAAGACTATAGCCGACATGAGAAGGTTCTAGGTGAGAAAGGGGTCTTGTTTTCACTATTTTTAAGAACATAATATTATTATACATAAGGATGTATAATAGTAGCGACAGGACTAGGCGCCGGATGGCGCGGAAAGGGGATCACCGATGATCACTCGTACCTTTCCCAGCAGCACTGTTCATCGGTTTTCCCCCCCGCAAAGCACTAACTTACCCCGGCCTCTTGCGTAGCAGCCAAGTACCGCCTCCGTCGTCATCCGTCGCCCCTTAGAGTTCCCCCATATTCTCATACTCTATTCTTCGGCATCATAAGTATTTTCCTCACCCCGAGTCCCCCACAACCCTCCATTCCCAATAGCCACTGCCGCTGACAATGTCCATTGTGCAGGATCTGGCCACCGAAGTGAAGCCAACCATCCGCCGCGCAATTCTCCCTAATAAATGCGGGGCTCACCAGCCTTGTTCAGTCTTGTTCCTTCGGAAGTGCCTTACCGCCCGCTTAAGAACCCCAAACTCTTCAAAAGACTACCACCAATGATTCATTCAGATACATCCAGCAGAAAATCATCCATCCGCTCCTCGTATCGCTTTAAAAACCATTGCCCAGACACTTTTGTGCTGCGCGCCGCCAAATTCTGTACCGCATATTGAGTTTCCGGCCAAAGCGTCAATGGAAACAATTCCACTATCCGATTCCCTCGTCGAGCGATCGCCATTCCAATGTCCCCCGATACAGTGAATATTTATAACAGAGAAGCTGTTGACGTGAAGCTTGGGTTTGTGGAGAAAATGACGGAGGTGCAATACAGGGCGAATAGAAACGGAAAAAAATTGGTTTCTGTCCTATATAACGAAGCCCAGCAGAGAAATCCATCACAACCAGTAAGCCTCTCTGATCCTCCCCTCTCTCGCTCTTAAAAACACCAAGCCTTTTTGGAAAGATGAAACAGGCCCTCAGCAATTATGCAACCCACCCGGGGACTTGCAAGCCCAATCGACCACCGATCCTCTCGAAACTCTCTCAAACCTCCTCCACCCGGCCTGATCCCCCAAGACCCCTATCACGGGATCAACTACGCTCTTTACGATTCTTGTGGCTCGGTAGTCTATAGACATGTCACCCCCCGCATTAAGCAATTCCCCCACCGCGCCTACACTGCAGGAGACCGGAGAATCAAGCGAAGACCCTATGAAGCAACTCCCGCTCGGCAGTCACCCTTCCGTGCCTCAACGTGGGAACGAACTAGGAAATTAAATGAGTGCTGGGAGGCATAACAACTGAAAAACAGTATTACTGAGTGGGGCTTGGGGGGCTTGGGTCGGAACTACTGTTGAGAAATGGTCCTTTGGCTTGAGGAATGAAGGACCGGTGTGAGCCGCCCGGTCGCTATTGCGGATATGAGGGTGGGCGTAGAGATTGTGATTCCACCCAATCGCTTGCCTCATCAAGCTGGCGTATATATATATTGTTAGTGTATACTGTAGTTAGGTAAAGAACTTAATCAGCGATCTTCTACTACAAGACAAAGCGTTCAATTCCTGACGACAACTACCTCTCTGAAAGCTCCGAGTGGGAAGAATTAATTTTCATCACCGTGCCTAATTCATTCTACTAGATCGCCACACTTTACTGTATGTCCTCTGGGTTTCTTCTGACATGCCCACTTTTTTCTATCGGTCGCCCCCCGCGAAATTCAAGCAGCGATAAAAGCCCAGCTTAGCCAGCAAACGTGGCCTATAGCAACGGGTAGGAAAGCGCAGGAAAGCAGCAGGGAAGCCCACAAACACTAACACCAGTATACCAATAGCTTGGTGCTAAGAATTCTTAAGCTCCACCTAGAACAAGCAGAAGCCTCCGCATGCCACCGGGAGCCATGGGAAGCGAGAGACTCTACAAAAAATACTATGTCAGTCTCGAGTCAGTATGGGCAGTCCATTGGTGAATGGGTAACTCCCATACCCAACCCTTCAAATCTTCCCTAATGTTGGCACTAAGATGGTAATTTCGGACCTTGTTTCTTCCTCACTTGAGTCTTGTGTTTGCCGTTCTCATTTCCAGGAGGACCCAGGGAGATCCCTAAGATAGTTCGGCAGAGGGAGGATAGCCGGTGGATAGAATTATTGGGAGCTCAGGACTCTTGATGTCTCATACAAGTAGCTCCTGTCCAGTTTTCTGGATCCCAGCCAGCGGTTTCTTGGTTTTACTAGTCGCTCCCCCTCCCTATTCATCGTTAGATACACTAAATAAAATAGATAATAAGGTGAAGAAACCTTTATTGCATCCAGAAAACTTTCATATGACTGGAAGCGTGATGCCACAAGGTGCCCACTGTCCTGCTGAAATAAAACACCCAGCTATTAGCTCGACTAGCGCCCCAGATAAATTTATTGCGGTGAGCAACTTGAATCTGGAAACAAGAATCATGAATCCAAATCGACATCCCCCCGACCGAACCCTATCCTCGCCGCCTAGAAAGAACGTAGGGAACAACGAAATCCTGTAAAAAGAAGCGTACCCAGCATCCATATTTCCACCGCCCAAAAGCACCGGATAATTCCATTGCTATTCTTCAGCTATACTGCTCAACCCTGTGAGGCTTAAAGGTGGCTCTGACAAGAGCCCTTTACAGGCTTCGTGAATTCGAAGGAATACTAAAGGGACCGATTCGTGCTAACTATCTCCGCAGCGCCGAATTTGCCACCGAAAAGTACCGTTATAGAATAAAATATGGATGAACGACCCTATAGCTAGAGTTAGGTAGCTGAACTCTCCAAAAAGCATACAATTCTCCAGAAGGAGTTTAACCGCATTCGGGTTATCCACTTGACGTACTCGAATTCTGTGATCCGGATATATCCTCTGGCGGTCCTGCGCCAGGTAAGTTCCGTAATGTGCATCCTTTAGTAGCTAGTTCGGTTAACGAGGCATTTAAGCTTGCTAGGGCCTTATAAAAACTTTCCTCCTTTTAAAAAGCGGAAGAAAGGCTTTTTGAGTATTTAACAGGAAGACCTTCTTGAGAAATCGGGAGTGATGCAGTAGAGGTAGCAGCAGAGTTATGGTATGGGTGAGGAAGAATAAAATATCTGCAGGATGTGGACAAGGTAGAGGAAGTAGTGGCAAAAAGCAAGAAGTGAGGAAGGGCAAAAGAAAAAAGGTCTGTCCCAACTCATAAGCGCAAGAGTGATTGTATAATAGGCGGCCAGGTAATTGCACCAAAACAGAGACAAAGAGTGCTCATCTCTAATAAGAGAATTAGCCCATAATCTTATTAGTATTTTCCATGAGTTCTAAATAGCCAAACACGTAACCAGCTATGGAGAATAGCAAAACATGCAAGTGACACCGTATCAAACTACAAGCCCATATTATAGAAGAAAAGAAGAAATAAATCCAATAAATTAGACAAGCACAATCACCTCCAACATCACTTGGCATATTCATGCACTCTCACTCGACCTTTATGTTGGACTTAGTTTTATCCGCCGTACAGGAGCAGTTCTTCTTTATTACTCTTGTTCGCTTCCTGAGTCTTCCTTTTGCTTCCTCAATTTCTAAGCTGCGCATTGTTGAACTTATACTTTCGGATATGTACTCTCTATCTTCTTGAGTACGACAGTACTTCCTAGTTCATACTAGTTTCACTTCAATGCCGTCAGAGTTTAAGCTCCATTTATCTGTTTTGGATCTTTCATTTATTTTGCTGCTCAATCAGTCAATCATAGATGTAACTCTATGCGCATTAGATTTTTTTCTTTCGTCTTCTTTTGTTTTCTTAAAGTGGATATGTGTTCTTGTTGCGCAGCATAAATAGCATGCTCTCCGCTTCCTTAGAAAAATCAAGCTTATTTTCTCTGGTCCCAGGGGAACACATACATCAACACTTTATGTCCAAGCCCTATACAAAAACAAAACCTGCTTGACAACCTATTATACAAAGAATAGGGTTGGAGATTTTGAGGATACTAATTGCCTACAATAATATTATTCAAATTATTATTATTATTATTAAAAAAATACTACAGAAGGCTCAATACACCCTCAACTTGAAGGAGCCCAATATTAAAAAAATTCACTAAAAAAAAATCGGATTGTTCTCCCACCATCCAGAAATCTAGCTGCATCTACCAAGAGGAAAGACATATAGGTTACCTTGCAACTAATTAAGGGGCTGTTTGAAGTAATATTTCTGTGAGATTTGAGTATCTACAAGTTATGGTTGCACAGCCATCATTGAAAGCACCTCATATGATACCCTATATCAGTAACAGTCAAAAAATTGGTGCTCATTGCTGTAAACCATGATTTGTAATTTAAATCTACCAAATAGTCCTGTGGTTATGATACAACAACAGTTTCAATGTCCAAACCGCTCATACCAAACAACACGTAATTCTTGTTCCAATATTCAATATTCTGGATTTGGTAATAGAAAATCGCTATAAATATTATCTATCTTATTTTCAAGATCTAGAATATAGAAAAATATGTTAAATACCTCAATTTCTCAGCAGGTTCTTCCCTGCAATATCGATAGTAGTAACAAACTTCCCTTCATTCAAGTTGCACTAACACAAGATGTGCACTAAAAAGCTAGTATTACACTTTCACAGAAATGGCAATCAAGTACCATAAGAACTTGTAATAATTGAACCTGACACTGGAATGTTGGAATAGTCTTTGTTAGTATGGTCTGACTCATTTTTCTTTTTTTCTTAAGCTTGGTCTGAGGAGGTCACTTTTCGCTGTATGCTAACACACTCTATCCAAGAGAGGGAATTTCCAACGCCTTAGTGCGAGGTACAATTATTCCCTGTAATCTGAAAGGCATTTTAAACAAATCTATAATACAGGCATTTTTCTAACATGTGACTGAGTGCTGGGCCAATTATGAGAGAGATATTTGTTCTGAAGTAAATTACAGGTGTAGGGCATGGACCGTCATAGGGTAGTTTGGCGGTCACATGGAGAATTTTCTCCTACTCTGACCTGCCCACTTTGTATCAAGCTCATTCTGTATCCTTCTCACTTTCTTAGTTAAACAACAACAGCAACAACAACAGATGGATATCAACACCCTGGCAAACAACCAATAGACAGTGTTTCCTTTCTATTCCAATCGGGTCCAGCTCTTCCTCTTTTATTCTACCTGTACGTCATCAATTAACAACGAACAACCATATCAAGGATAGCAAGCCAATCAACAACCTTTCCTTTCCTTCGTTCAAGGTTCACTCTTTTCTTCTTTTGTCTTCAAGTTTAGCCTATCAGTCATGTTAGTTAGTTCTTCTGCCGAGCTGTATTTGCTTAGCAAATCACGGATCACAGAGGGATTGACTATACCTGTAACAGGTTTATTCCTGTCTAACAAAAATACAATAGGACCAGCGATAGACCTGCTAGCGCTGGTACTAAGGGAGGCTTCAAGGGACCGGAGGTAAGAGATAATAGTTGAAGGACAAATAGAACTCAGGGACTCAGGGATTGCCGTTCAACCAAGTGTATTCTTAGACTGAAGGTCTGTCGAAGTCTGCTGTC
>Ga0307517_10012255_pt1 | contig 11788 bp, 13 predicted proteins | sample 23_EM_MG_FD_194515 | JGI IMG/M metagenome (GOLD analysis project Ga0307517, IMG submission 194515) | Populus trichocarpa ectomycorrhiza microbial communities from riparian zone in the Pacific Northwest, United States - 23_EM | ecosystem: Host-associated > Plants > Roots > Unclassified | place... | reverse complement strand
TGCCACGGGGGAGGAGTCAACGGTTCGTGATCATGCTGAGAAACCTGGGGCCTGGGTCCCTGCTAACATCCTGAGGGACTATCAGATATTCTAGGAGACGAAGCACATGTAGATTAGTGATGGAAATTAGGGTTCCGTGAGAAACTCCCCCGAGTTTCTAACTAACCGTTACTAACAACCACCCGACGTTGCCCATTTCTAACTAACATTCTAACCGGTTACTAACATAGGTGCTAACCTCACATGTGTGGTCCGATTCTAACAGTTAGTTGATTGTTAACTACGTTAGAAATGTTAGGAACAGTTAGAAAGATTATATAGCGCAATCACATATTCTCCCACTCGTCCTTAGTCGGTTCACGGTCCCTCATATCCGTATGTGTAGCAATCGCGGGGGCCACGAGACCGTTGAGGTCCGGTGCTGGCCGTTCATCCGAAAGCATACTAGAAAGAAAGGATGATGTAAGATCAACACCACCGTCCAGATCGAACCCTCCACCCTTGCCCACAGAGCTTCCATCCTCATCCAAATCGTCCTCGTCTTCGCTGAGATCTTCAATCGCATGGTCACTGGCTCGTTGCCTTGCTTTTGCGTAGATCTCTGCTTCTATGTCATAGAAAGCGACTACTGGCCTCTTTAAGGGCTTTATCTTCTTGTTTTGCTAATATATCCGAATATGTTATTGGGGCCCTCCCTGCATGCACACGAAAATATCTTACTAAGTGAAGGATCCACTGGCGGATCTGGATCATCCAAGCGAGAGTCCCCACGCTCTGCCAGTTCCGTAGACTGGAGTTGAACCACGTGGAATTAGATACTGTCCGTTCATCCGCCATTGAGTTGACAGAGGTGGAATATATGCGAATCGCGAGAAACTGATGAAAACAATAAGCCTGAGTTGCGAGAACCGGTGTGATCAACAAACCGCTAAAACGTTCGCGTCGGAAGTCTCGGAGAGTGTTCGCCACCACGAGAGTGTGTCAGAATTCCGACGAGAATTGAACGGGGCCTCCCGTCGCGCATACACCTTCAATTGACGGATCAGCTCTTGGAGAGCAACCCACGATCCCATTTTCAGTATAAACTCATCGTTGGCATCTGATAAGTTGTGCAGCAGCATCTTCAGGAACTTCTTTGCCCGTTCGAAGGCAGCAGGGTAAGGCACTTCGTTAGGCCCAGAGTGTTGACGGGGTATTACGATGGTGGGACACACTGTAGTTGGCCGTCTGAGAATTTTGGATTGGTTGTAACCTACTCTGTAAGGTTAGCACAATTTATTGCAGAGAGCCGAGACTTACGTGGGTTGAGGAAGAATGCGGTAAAATCAATGAATTCCTTGTACCGCCTGTTCACGATTGCGGTTACTTTCCCAGCCAGGTCCTTGTTGATATCCCCATCGTGCAAAAATAAATTCCGAAGGGAAGCCGCGATTGAGAGCCAGAAGATGTAAACATCTGCCGCATTCGCGGCGCGTCCCTCAAGTGCCTTGATGGAATGCGCGATTGGTGCCATGATGGCCGTGTAGGTCGCGAGCTCATTGGTATATGTTGTAGTTGCCCTGGAGTGCTGTCGTGTAAAAAGCCCATCATCCAGTCCCTGAGATAATGTCAGCCACTGTGAATATGGAGTCACAATAGATATAATACCTTAATAGCAGCAGAACTGTCTTTTACGAGTGAAGAGATAGATGATATGTTGCGCTCAACAGACAGTGCCGACCAGTACTGGGTCGCAAATCTTGTTTTCCCAATCTTTTCAAGGCCACGTGCAACCCCAACTTCACGTCGCACCTCAGCTAGCCTGTTTGCGTTATGCGTGGAGTGTGAGAAGTAGCTAACAACTTTTTTGGTGGTCGAAAGGGCCTAGAATGTTAAGAGCTGAGCAATGACTGCCAGACATTGAACACCGAACATTATCGTACCTTCTGAAACTCTGGAAGTTTCGAAATATCCTTGGCGGTATTTGCGAGGTGGTGGCATACGTCGGCGAGATTCACAATTGTAGGGAACCTTTCCGTGATGTTCCGTTGAGCCTTCTTGGTATTCCCGGTGTTATCAGAACATATTGCAACGAAGCGTTTGGATCCAAGTGCGTCTATGACCTGCGAGTTTACCCGTTTGTCAATTACATGGATATCAAACTGCCGAGTGTTCAGATTCCAATTCTTACTTTGGTGACCAGCCCCTCAATGTACTCTGCTGTGTGACGTTCGCCAGTTGCATCACAACCGTCCATGAAGAATGTCTCCCTTTCTGCGGTCGTGATGTGGATTGTGTATACTGAGGATAGCTTTCCGATGGATCCACCATCAAACGTCAGTGTGAGGTTGAGACAGGTGCGGAGAAAGTCGGTCTGATATTTGCGCACGAGGGCGGCTTCTGCCGGAATCAACTTTTCCGTTAAAATCGTTGATGAGAGGGGGTTGCATTTCGAGTGCGTTGCTACACCCACAAACTTCTTCCACTGCGGTGAGTCCAAAATGCTCGCCGGGATTTCGCTAACAGCAAATAGCTCAACGATGGCAAGGTTGACTTCGTCTTGATATTTGGTCCTTCCAGTAGTGGTCGCAATGTTGGTGAGCGTTTGCTGCACTGTCTTCGCCTTCTTATATGGAGCCCCCTGGTTTTCCGCATCAACGTGGACTTCCTTCGGGTTGACTTTTGCGCCCAGCGAATTTTGAGCGATTGCGGCATCGTTTGCAAAACCTTTCAGTTCAGCTGTAAGGTGGGGACACCCCATTGCGTGAAAAAGGATTCTTGTTTGTTGACGGTTTCCTGCCTGGAAGTGTTTGCATCCAGGCGCAATGCATCTCCAGTATAGCTTGTTGGTCTTTGTGTGCAGGCAGGCAACAGACAAACGTTCGGTTGCCGGCTTCACCTTTCGCCCTGTTTTATTCCCTGATGGATTAACATCAATCAGGTCCCTGAACAATACCCCTTTCTTTAAAACGGACGTGAGTAATTGACTGCAGGCCCACAAGGTTTTCATTTACCGGTTCGTTGTCACCCAGATCATCATCAGTCAGATTTATGATCTCCGCACTTTCAGAAAACTTCCTCTTCTTGCTCGTTTCCAATGTCCGAGTTGTGAATTCGGGTGGCTGTGCTCCAGGTCAGCTTCATTGTCATAGTATAAGTGGGTGCACCTTGACCTTTTCTCCTGCCTCAGTGTATAGTTTCTCTGCACTTGAGCAGAGGTTCTCGATCCAGTGCAATGCGTGCATCAACTGGATGGCATTTTTCAAGGAAAGATACCACGGTGTGAATGCCTGGTCCTTGCTCTTTAATTAGCACAATCCCATTTGTGCCATGGCGGGAACCAAACACAACCTCCAGTCGATGGTTAGTTGCGGAGGCTTCATCCCCATATTCCTCAATGTCATCCCCGCTGATGGAGAAAGAGTAGCAGGTCGACCCAAGGTCATGATATGGGACTGACTTTGGGAGGTTCTCCAGCAGGTGCTGGAGACGTACAAGCTGCTCACCCTGGGACATTCGTCAACGGGGTGTTTAAGACGGAGAGCCGAGACGTTGAGGGCTGGGTTGGTTCCACTTCCGGAGGGTTCAGTTCTCCGTCTGATCAAACTGAATTTCTGTCAGGCCAGGAATCCATCCCATTGGCTGTAGACTACTCAACGCTTAGTTATGTATTACCCATGATAGACTTCCAATCCTTAACTAGTGCAATGTGGGTTGGGTCAGGCCCGGGGATAGCCGATGTTACTAACAGCCCTTTTGAACCCCCATCCCCCTACCTGTTAGTAACACGTTACTAACAACGTTACTAACGTGCCTGTTAGAAACTCGAGCGTTTCTCATGGAACCCTAGTCTGAAGAATATCTTCTCTGGTGGGTTTGTTGTTCTCAACCAACAGTTGTGATAATGCGTGTTTCTTGAGGTTCCAGAAAAAATCCTAAATCTGTGATTAATGAATGTTGGGCAATGAGGACGTATATCCACTTACATTAAATAGAGGGTCTGACTTGTGATCAATCATCCAACTATGAGCAACCTTGCTCTCCTTCCAAGGCTTTGAAATAATGTATGACTGGGTTGACAGGAGGTTTGGTACGGCTTCATTGGCAATGCTGGAGGCATTTGTCTTTGTCTTCATCAGCCTTCTAATCAGCCGTTGACATGCTTCTTGGCTACTGATTGACTTGGCAATCCGCCGATGGTTTGTACGAGCATAGAAGTGTTTGACACACCGATGCTCACACTCTCCCTGATAGAATCGTCTCAGCAGGTAGGTGTATTAATTGAGGAAACTCTTACCATCTGTGTACTGTATGGATCTGTTGTCCCTTGCTGACGGATGGTCTCGACATAATCTCCCAGGGCATGGAGTTTGTATGTAGAGAGATTATACCTGACTTTACTGAGCGAGGTTTTCTGTTTTCTTGACTTGCTGAACTTGCCTTTGTCTTTACCCCTAGCTACCTGTCGTTTCCGGGCATCGGCCTCCTTTGGCAATTCCTTGGTTTCGAAGCGATCACTAAACTTCCCAGCAAAGTGACAGAGAGCAGCCCCAAGGGGTTTTGTTAGGGCATCAAAGGAGGCTAGTGTGTGATTGGTATGGAGTCAGAGTTTGGCATAGGCGTGCCAAGTGGAAAGAATGAAAGTGAGATCGAAGGCATCCTTCTCATCCTTCTCAGGTAGAAGACCTTCGATTACTGGAGTGATACACTACAGTATCCAAGTGAATCGCCCGGAGATAGGCCCATTAGTTGTAAATGTACCTGTAGAATATCCTCAAAGTCTCATGCAGCGAGTTTTTTCATTGCTGAGACATTGTTGGAAAACTTTCGGATCGTATCAAGACCAAATGTCGGAACCTGTCGGAATCTACATGGGATAAGTACCAGAAAAATGGGCAAAGGGTGATGGTTTACTTACCGACGATCAAATTCCGCAACAACCTCTGCCCTGAGTGTAGAGTATCCAGATGAGGTGTGTAAACACACCCTTCCAAACACCCAGCTCAAATTCATGCATGAGATCTACAACAAAGAGGGAAAAAAAGTCCAGCCCGAGCTGGGAAAGTGCTGAGATGAATGCACTCTGTAATGTAATTAATGACCACATGGCTTATAGATAATTGGTTTAACTTACACGTGTGGGGGTCAATGATTCTGATCCAATCATGTGGTCGACAGCCTTTGAATTGATGACATACCCTTTTCATAGATGATCTTCCATGCAGTTTCAACTTTAGCCTTATATCTATGATCGCAACTCCGGAGTTTTGCTCTTCTTTGACTGTCAACCATAGTTCCAAGGCCTGGGATGTATTCTTTACAAATCAGGCATCGTGGACATGGGCAGATTCCAAGATTCTGTATGCAAGCCAAAAGCACTCTGTTAAATGCATATAACGTTAATACAAACTTGAGAGATGCGCAAACTGATGACTTACTTCTCTGGGTAATCGGCCATATACGCAAAGAATCGAGGGAATACACGGCAGATGACTTGGTCAGCAAAGAGGATGAAAATGCCTTGTTGATATGCTTGCACAAAGTCAGGAGTGCTGAGAATCAGCAGCCAGAGTGCCTGAATAAGTTCCTGTTTGCAGTGCATGATTGTTGCCTCTGATGGAACTATCCCAAACGTATCCTGATACCAATCGGAAAATGAATCAGGAAGCTACACCACGCATCAATCACTGAATGGTCAACAAATGATGTAATGTAAACAAACGTACCGAAGGGAAATCAGCTGTGTGATGTGCTGCATGGGAGGAAGGTTGACAGTGAATATACTTGGAGAGATCTCCGAAATAGATATAGACCGGCCAGAGAAATGCGGTTCCAAACTGTGCAAGCATTGTAGTGTCTGAGTAGGGAGCCAATTCAACGACAATGTTCTCGACATTGGGGTGATCTGAATGTGATGACATGTTCTGGACCTCCTTGTACATGCTGATCATTTCATCTGACATATATGCTTCTCCATATAGTCGGATTGGTGATGCAGTATCCGATGGCCTCCACATCTCCTTGAAGGGTGTCATGTGAAAGGAGTCCATTGTTGTCTTGTCCTGGCATGCACTCTTGATGACAGCTGTTAGATCCCGATAAAGGAGACCCTCAATCTTGAAATCCATGGCTTTGAACTCGGTAACCGCTCCCTTAGGACATGGCACAGAGATCTTTACGGTACCCTTCTTCCAGCCCTGATCTTCAAGGCTTGACTCGAAGGTATCCAGCTTCTTCAGTTCCCTCACCAGGTTGACTCCTCGGAGGTCCTCAGCTTTAAAGTCCTCATGCAGGATGACATCATTGACCAGGTGTTGAACATCGGCTGTAGATTTTTGACTGGTTCCTGAACGGAACCACTGGATGAGGAGAGCAACGGTCGCATTCATGAACGGGCCTATCAAACTGGATAGACCCATTATAAACGTGACCAGCATCCGGAGTCCAGAAGCAATGTTCTCTGGACGTCCCTGGTGAGTTTCTTCAGATTCAGCAAAGTCGTTGTGATCTGGTGGGGGTTCATTTGAGGGTTCTGATGCAGGATGTCGATGATAGACCCTGAAACGCCCAAACTCATCTTCCTTGGTTCTGAATGTCTCAAGTTTGATGGGAGGAGTTGGCGAGTGAGGGGGTGTAGGTGAGGGGAGTCTGCGTCTCTCTGCCTCAGCTATCTCTGCTTCTTCCCTCTGTCGCTTCTGTGTTTTGAAACTCGGCATGTGGGAGAGACTTGGTCCAATCTCACGCGAGTTAATCTCCATGTCTTGATACCTCAGTGGTAGTTGACGTATACAACCAGAGCAGCTCGTGGAAGGTGTAGGTCCATCAATGGGTGGCTGAGGTACATCCATCAGAGGCAAGAAGTCCCTAGGTTGATTGCTATTCTGATTGTTGAGCAAAATATATATTCTGTATATACATTTGTACTCTACCTTACCTGGTAAAGAGCTTGAGGGCTATTGAGGAACGATAGTGGTGGTGGTGGTGGGGGGACAAGAAGCGATATCATATTAGGTCGTCTAAGGACAGGTATATATACTAATATGATGGTGCGCACAGACCATGTTTGGTCATGTTTGATCCTAATGATCAAAGTGCGCAGTCTATAGTCTGGGCCAATTACACATGGTGATATCGTAACTCCGGAACATGGAGCACCGGTCTGGGACAGTTATACAGCGTCAACCGTAACTGGTTCTGGGAGTCGTGTGTTCAACTCCGAGTTGTGCGCATAAAGTTTCAACACTGATAAGATAGCCAGAGTCGTAAGATGTCTTTCTTTAGGTTTGTCATTCATGGAATCATCAGCAAAACTCACAATCACTTTTTTCACTTATTTGCACTTATCTCTAACTTATTTTTTCTGTGCCACTTTTCAAGCGTGGTCTACATCAACTGTAGCAGCACTGGGGCACAAGTCCCCACCATTTTTGGTGGGATTGAATAGACAGAAAGTGTATCGTAGATCTCCTACCGCACGGTTGAGGGGAGAATGGGTTGGTGCACCATGTAGTGGTACATCTAGGGAGGGGAACCAGTTTCTTTGTGTTTGAGTAGTCGAGTGACCGTCAGGCCTTCTGTGGCGTGCCAACTGCAGCACTGGGGGGCTGCTAGTGTCCCGCACGAGACCACATTGTTCATTGAGAGTACTTGGACTTGGGCAAAGGAGAGGAGGGGGAGAAGATCAGAGTGGTCTCACACTCACTTTGTTGTGATCCCAAAAAAAACTGCCACAACACGATCCCCTCCCTCCTTGTTTCTTCAACATTGCAGGGGGTGGGATACCAACAGTGTGAAAACGGCGGAGACAGACGAGGAGGACGCTGTACACCCGAGAGGAAGATGGGGGAGCGGGTGCGTTGCTGGGAGACTTGCAACGCTTCCCGGTGATAAACCGGACAATTGGCAAGTGCCACCGAGCACAATGGTGTTGCCATTCATGGCCCCGAACCCCCATAAAATCAATTGGAGGGCTGGACCTGGACAGTGGGCTGAAAACCCCAGCTCGATCCCCAAGTAATCATCTGTCTGAACCTAGCTTATTAATTGTCCTCCTCTGGCGTGCTACTTATTCACAACTTTTATCTTTTCGCACTTATCTGCCTTTTTCGGCTACTTATTTCGCGGCTTTTTTTACATCAAATAGACCTAGCTTAAAAAGTAGATACTTATCCGAACTTATCCTACTTTTTTCCACTTTTTTCCACTTTTTCTCACTTAATAAGTAAAATCAATGTTCACTGATGATGTACCTCAGGATCAATGTCCATGGGCTCTTCAACCTCTGGAACAGCCTCCAAATGTTTGAGGAATGAGATCTGCTGTTGTTTTGCCTGCCGATGGTCCAGTTCATGTCGCTCGACCTCTCCAGCAATCGAGGCAAGCCTAGTTGTGGCTTTTTTGCACTTTCTGAGGTGAACAGTAAGTGCTCTGTCATTTTTCATTGTAAACTTGCACCCTTTGGCAGGGCAGGTGAGCATGATAGAGACACATTGGGAGGGGAGAAAGAGCTCTCTTCTATTGTGAAAAATTCCTTGCCTTACACAGTACTGTTTTCTCTGATTTCATTCAATCATCACATTGTCTCTCTTCCTCTCCCTTCATCTCATCTCTTTCCCCCTGTTCTCAACCTCACTATCCTTGACCCTATTCACTATCGTCTCATTCTCTCTAATCTTGATCACCCTGACCCCACCATGGTATGGCATCGGGGATCAAAAGAGATCGCTGGAAAGAAGCATCCGAGATGCGCCTTTAGCCTCATGTCACTTGGCACAAGGAACAAAGGGTATGTACATCAAAAACCCCACCATTTATATGGTAACATGGTTCTGATCGGTGGGATAAAAACCCTCCACCGAGGGATTGCCCATATGGTGTGTTTGGAAAGCACATGCAGAGATCAATAATGGGATTCGGATCCATTGCAACTGCCTTCTATTCGGGCGAGTTAATCTCTGAAGCCACTCTCAATGCAAGCCACAGTACCACGGATCAGGGCAAAAGTGATATGCGCTATTTTCATCAACGACTGGAATCACATAAGTACATTTGGGCTCTTCCCCATGAAATGCCACACTGCTGACACAGACATCCCTAGGGACAGCATTACTACAGAGTACAAAACTATGAGTAGGGCCGTCACGATCTTGTTTCACCAGTTTCCATCAATCAAGCGTGATGTCGCACGAGCAAATACAGATACAGAGCTGCTTATTTCAAAGATCAGAAAGGTATGTAACGTCTTCATGCTTATATGCAACTATATGTGTGACTATATGCGAAAATCTATGAGAACTCTGACACTTATTGATCACAGATTATGAAAGGCGCACATGCAGCACGCAATGCCGATGCAAACGTGATAAGGCATGATATTTTCATCCTTTCCCATGATGATGCACAGAAACGCAGTTGGTCAATGCCAGCAATGGTTGAAAAGACCAGCCGTGGCATCAAGTCTGAGTGTACAGCACAATTTCTCCTTCCCTTTACAGAACATGATAAGTACCTTAAAGATCCAGTGATGTAAGTCTTCTTTCCACATTGAATTCAATTCCGATAGATGATTCACGAATTTCACAGTTATTGTGAACAGGTTGAACGAAATCAGATAAAGATATCATTGTCCGGCACATGGTCCACTATCCTCTATGATGAAAGCATAGTTGAGGTCGACAATGAGCTTTCTGGTTTGTTCAGGAGTGAAACACTCCTTCGGGTCTGTTTTTTCGTTCAGTTCATCCCATTTGTTAACATGTTCTGAATTCAGTGTGGGATCACCATCCTGTGCTGTCCCTCTGCAGGACGAGAATGGAAGTATGCTGAGCCAGGTGCCCGGTCCTTCTCTGCAAGCCAGAAGGAGTCAAACACCGAGATCAATGGAATTAATAAGATAACCCCCGAGGTGATCGCATACTTCTCTACCTTGGTATGGCATTCTACTCTCAGGTTTTGTAATCAAATGCACCTTCTGATGCAACATTCTATAGGTTGTTTTTGCTGTCCACGACAGCAAATGTTTCAGCCATGATATGGGGGGAATTGATCTCTCTGAGTTGTACCATGATGCAATCAGCGTACTCAGAATGAAGATGGAATGGGCAGTTGAAACATTAGAGTTTTGGAACAAGTAAGTGGGATACCCGATTATACCTGTTGTCACACCTAACCCCAATGCTCTGTCAGGATCTTCTTTGGGGAAAGGGATGAGGAAGAGCTTGAACCTGTCAGGGCCACTCTTCACCCTAAGCTCTACTGCGCCAAAGGTGCTGATCTGGAGAACAAATCAATCCAGATACGAAGCACAACTACACACTAGTAGTTGCTTCTCCGGTAGGTGTTCCTGTAGCACAAAGGGGTTAACCCAGTAGGACAATCACGAGCTAACTTGTAGATGTGAGCCTCAAACCGAGGGCTTATCTCGAAGAGCGTTGGTCTTGACTCGAGTGTTGAGTGAAGGGATACAATGATCAAGTGATACAACTGAGTGGAGGAGAGCAAGAGGAGTGCTGGGGTTTCTTCCAAGGAGAATAATCTCGCTTGTCCGTAACAGCGCAAGAGGGCTGAGAAGGGGAGAGGATTTCCTGGAATTGCAAAGCTAAAGAGACACCTGTTGAAAATGGGTGTTTCCGTTCTCTTCGGACTTTCCCCTTTCGTCCTATTGTTGTTCCCCATTTGTCCTCTTGTCGTTACCTTAAATAGTTGCCTCCTTCGTTTCGTCTCCTCAGTTCTTTCTTTCCTTCTGAGGAGTACATATTCTCTCTTTTTCCCTCCCTACACCTAGGCTTACCTGTATGTAGTTCCGTCTCATCTAGGCTTCACTAGGTATAATAGAGTTCTTTCTTTCCTTCTGAGGATTCTGTCTCATCTAGGCTTCGCTAGATTTCAACAACACCAGCCACAATCCATCTATCTATATAGGAAGAGTGGTTGTGACAGTGACAAGTGTAACCGGAACAATGCGAAACCAGTGTGAGGGAGAGAAAGGAGGGAAAGAATAGAAACGAATGAGTGTGTGAGAACTACCAAAACCTAAAAGGGTAACAAGTACCAAAAACGGAAAGGTAGGGGTTGGAACTGATAAATGAATGATCAGTATGAAACAGGGGTTAAAGATCAATGATGCTGATGAATGTGAAACGTGTAGGAGGAATGAATGTGAAGGGGCATCGAAGACGAGTCCGAAACGAGTCCATGAGAGTCCAGAGTGAAAGTTCAGGTCATGATGTCATAAACGTGTCATGATGATGCAATGGATGAGGAAGAATGATGCGATGATGTCGTGTAATGGTGCGATAGTGATGTCAGATGTTGACAGAGGCTGACTGAGCTGAGCGGCGTATGATGTCATGGGCGGTGATGAACTCGTGTGAGTGGTGATGCGAAGTATGAGTGGTGATGGGGGAATAGAGTGGTGATGGGGGAATAGAGTGGTGATGGGGGAATAGAGTGGTGATGGGGGAATAGAGTGGTGATGGGGGAATAGAGTGGACCCTTGATGATGGAAAGAAGCTTCGGGCTGAAGGTTGAGAAGAGGGGATAGTTGGAAAGCATATAAGCAGGACGAGTATGCGACCAATCCCCATCAAATCTTCTTACCACCTCACCAATCAACAACTGCTATACCTTTCATGTCTATCCGCAATGCTGCCAGCACTGATAATTCTGTTGGTTCTCGTGCCATGTACGTCACTCCCGACAATCGGGGAGAAATCACCTGTTGTGACAATCGAGGCCATACATGGAGTCGGATCAATCCAAATGCCACCTATCCCAGTCCAATCGAGGCTAGTATTCTCCTATTATTTTT
>Ga0307517_10012254_pt1 | contig 11788 bp, 14 predicted proteins | sample 23_EM_MG_FD_194515 | JGI IMG/M metagenome (GOLD analysis project Ga0307517, IMG submission 194515) | Populus trichocarpa ectomycorrhiza microbial communities from riparian zone in the Pacific Northwest, United States - 23_EM | ecosystem: Host-associated > Plants > Roots > Unclassified | place... | reverse complement strand
CCCCGCCCCCCCCGGAAATAACACAGAGAGAAGAGCTTCAGGTACTATACAGTGGGGTGAGAAAGGAGGGCTGCCAGACTATACGGAAACAAATTCTGTGATACTTGGACGTGTGCGGGGTGAATCATCGATCGTGGAAAGGGTATCGAAAAATAAGCTTGCAAGCTGAGAGGGCCGGGAAAAATATGACACAAGGTGGGTGGGTTGAAAGAGAGGGATCCGGCGAATCGAAACAGAAGAACGAAGCTTCAGAGAATAAGGAGACAAAAGGGGCCAAGTGGCCGGAATAGATGTGCACGTAGGGATACAAAGAAGGGAGGCTCTTGAATGTGGAATTAAATGATGTCACGGAGGCTCATGGGGACTTCAGGCTGTGTGCGGAGAAATTTTATCAGTGGATCAGCGAGGTGAAAGTAAGGGGGCTGCGGTTTGACGTACGCATTTGATTCTGGAAAGTGTATGTTAGTCATCGATCGCATCGAGGATCAAAAGGTAAACACTAACTTATAGAAGCATTCTATGGATCGCAACATCTCGACATCACCACCTGTAGCGGTGACAAAGTTGATGACGACGCCTGCGCGAGTGTAGCTCGAGGCGATTGCTGGCGCAACGCTGTGAGGAATGGTGAGTTCCGATTGATCTCAGATGAAAGCCGGATAACCAACCGATGAGCGTATTCCTCGACAGCTTTTGGAAGGTCTAGGGTGAGGGATTCGTGGGTTAGATACCCGTATGTGGAGATGGAATGAACCTCCAACCATAATTCAATACCAACGGTACCTGAGACACTTCTGGGGTCTTGACTTGTACATCGTACACAACAAGGACTTTGATCGGGGTGGGCCTTAAGGCGGTCGGACTTGCGCTTCTAAACTTGTTCAAGGCAGCAAGCTTGTTGCTCGAGCTCATATCACTATGCTACATCAAACGGTCAGTTGATCGCTACGGTCAGAGAGGGTTCAACGAGCTGACCAAAGGAATTGCCTCCAGTCCTCTGCTAGCAAGTTTGTACGCAACGGCATCAAGCGCAGTTATTCCGCCGACATGAACGATAGCCTGAGGGACTTCGATGTCGCTGAAAACATCAGCCAATGCATCCAGCTTCCACTCCCGGGCCTGGGCGGTCTCGGCACTGGAGGCACCACGACCGGAACCGATGATCCCCAACCCGGATGTGGGCGAAGGAGCATCAGACCTTCCCCCAGCGGTGAATGCGAGATACAAATAATATTGGCGCAACCCTCTAGCGCTTTGCCCCGAGTCAGGCTGGACATTCCCATCTCGTCTGACCAGAACCCGTACCGGCTCCCTCAGCTGAATCGCGTTCGCGAGGTTTAGTACGTCTTGCGGGACGGTATTGGAGAACAGTGCACTCTGTCTCTCGATCACGTTAGGGGCGGAAGCGCTGGGGTCGGAGGCTTCGCCGATACTTGAGAATCTGCGAGGTAGTGAAGAACTGGAGTCGAGCGGTGGTATCAAGGATGAAGTACTGCCATTAGAAGGTCCATTAGGGAGGGGCCGGGAGCGGGGTGGGGGGAGAAGCTTGACAATATTGAACACGAAATCGTGAAGGTTGCGCGCGATCAACTGATCGACCTCGTCCAACACCAAGAATCGGACCTCAGAGCCGGAGATGCCACCGCTCGATGTAAAGAGCGCGTGCAACTTCTGAGGAGTACCACAAATTATATGCGGCATATTCTGACGGAGATTGCTGAGCTCCTGAGCGATATCGCTGGCATTGGAGGCAGAGCCGACACCAAGGGCGGACCTGACTCCGATGGGTCCGCCCAAGTCACGAATCATGCGTTGTGCTTGAGTAGCTTGATCGACGGTCGTTGAAATCATGACAACCAAGGGGCCTCGTGGGACGCGGCCCATTGGAACCGTTAGGGCGATGTGGATGGCGGGGATGACATATGCAGCAATCCGTTCCTGAGTAGGTGGTGCCTGGGCGATGATATCTGCACCGCGCAGTAAGAATGGAAGGGCCCGCTGTTGGATCTTATTTGGGGGTCCGACACTGAATGATCGAAGCAGTCAAAAACTGTACGTTCGACGGGCCGAGAAATCCGCATACCCAAATCTGACCAAGGAACGGAGGAGCTCCGGGTGGACCGCCAGCTGATCCCACTTGGTCACTGCAGGTCCGTTATCGCGACCATTTGCTCCACCCAAGCCGTCAGCCTATCGATGGTTGAGGTTAGTGGAGTTCAAGAGCGGAAAGGTGACGAGCATACCCCAGCGGAATCTCGACGAAGCAAGGCAACCGTAGAACGACGCTTATCACGAAGTAAAGTCTCCTGTCTTGTGGTGGTAGCGGCGGAAGAGTCTACGCTACCTCGGGGAGGGAGCTCCAGACTTCCAGCCGACCATGTTCTCATTGGCTGAGGGGGGTGACGAGGTGAACTACGCAAATCTGAACGAGTGGACGGTAAACCATTCCCGAGCATATGCTGGCTCAAAGAAGGACCAATTGGCTGGGTAGTAATGACATCAGGAGAGATACCAGACAAGCTTGACGCGGTTGGCAAGCTTGCGCTCGTAGCTTGGATTTGCTGTGTTTGTAAAGCGAGGAGTTGACCAACCGATGAGGTGAGGACGTTCAGACGTTGGGAAATCTGTCCAACATCGTCGGGTGCCGAACCGCTCTGGGCCAGGATCTGGTTTGGAGCAATGGAGTTGGGCGGGAGCTGGTGGGGGGCGAGGGCGAGGGAGGGTCTTGAACCATTTAAAGTCGCAATATTTCCGGGAGCGAAGGGATCGTTGAACTCTGGCGCGTTACCCCCAGTGGACTGATCTAGGAGTGCGTCGACCTTGCGGTTCACCTCGTCGAGGTTGCGCTTGATTTCTGCGAGGTTGCTCTCATACCGGATCAATCGCTTGACAATGTCATTGATTAAGGGTGATGCCTTGAGCTGCGCGTCGAAGCTGAGCTGGTCCATGGCTGCGTTGGAGAATCCAGTCGAATCCAAGGATGAAGAAGGGGATGTCCTGGGCGCATAAACGTTACTAGCGACGATGGTTGATCTAAATGTATCCGAGTCGCTCGAAACGGGCGGGGTGGCCAGTCTCTCGCGGGCGGAGGCAAGAACGCCAGCGGGAAAGAACGACTCGCGTGCTTGACGTGTTCCACTGGTGATAATACCGCTCTCGGTAGCTACACCTGGAGTTTCGGTCTCCGAGTAGCCTCCGAACTCCAGGTTGGCCGCAAAACTGTGTTCTCGTCCGTTCCTCATCTCAACGTTGGGGTAGCTTCGACTGGCCTCGAAGGCGCGAATCGATGGAGAGCCGCGAGAGCCTTCTATGGACAATGTGGGGGAGTGCCTGAATGCGGTTGGTGAATCCTTGTCGCCACCGTTGGTGTCCTCTTGAGGGGGACTTGGAGAAGAGCGAACGGAACGGAAGTCGGAAGGAGAGATGGACAGCGAGGATGATGATGTAGAGGCACGATCTGGATCCGTACGATTAGCAGCCTGTCTGAGAGACCCAGATCCTCCTTCGTCCTTCCCAGTTGCGGCCCCGCCAGGGAAGAACGGCGTCGAAGAGGGATTCAGACCAGGGCTTCTCATCATAGTTTAAGAACAAGAGGGGGAAAATAAGGAGACTAAAAAGAGCGGCATCAGCCTCATTGACTTACAAACGGTGGGTGGCGACTTCTTGTGTCATCCTTACCGATGGAAGCCGCTAGTCCAGTATATCACCTCTCTCCTCACATACAGAGGGGGCGGCGAGGATGTGTTGAGGTCGAGTTCTGCTGTTCGGGGAGTGATTGGGTCGAAAAGAGGGAGAGAGCGAACAACCAACTCTGACGGGTTCGGATCTTAGGCGCTGGTCGAACCATCAACTGAGGCCATCTGCAGTTACAAACCACAAATCATATTCATCACAAGGTAGCACCGGGCACCATGGTATTTATATCAAAAAAGGAAGAAAAAAAGAGCGGGGAGACGACGCTGACTATCAACAGACGTCGATACAACACTACAGAGAGAAAGGAGAGAGAATCAAAAACGAGCGGAAGGTTCAGTCGTGAGTGAATACAGTTAAGCTCGGCCGCGGCGCCGGGGAGTGGCACCACCAGTGGTCTTCTGCTTCGACTTCGGCTTCGCACTCCTCTTGGAAGGTCCGGCCAGCGGCTTCGGTTCATCCTCAATAATTACCTCCGTTTTCTGCACGGTGATTCGCTTGGGAGGTGCCTGTCCAGCGCTTCTGAAACTATCGTCAGCGAACAGTCGAGCGAACAAGCAAACAGCGTTGACATACTTGGCTTTATCCCCCGGGAAGAATCCTATGAACCTCTTCACGAGCTCGGGACCATCAGGCATGTCCAGAGGACTGAGCCCGATCCGGACGGTGAAGCCGTGAAGGATTGGGGGGCTGTCCTTAGGGTACCTGTGCCAAGCTATTGAAGCCTCCTTGTGTCCTATGAACTCGATTGAAGCATAGCAGCGATCGCTGGGCACCATGTCTTCATCGGGGATGACAACAGTGCCACAGCCGCGGGTGTTACGGATGATAATGCTCCGAATCTTCAGATCTTCGTTAGGGTTTGCAGGGTCTCTGAATAGGTTGTACAATTCGGCCTGGGTGGTGCGGGGATGAAGCTTTTATCGCGTTAGCATCCGGTGCCTCGTATTGAGAGTGACATTGTCGCTCACGTTACCGATGAAGAGCACCCATATCTTTTTCTCATCAGGATGGACAAAGTTTTTCTCCTCGGTGGAAGCCTCAGACTCGTAAAAGGAGTCAACTTCGTAGATCGGCTCAAGCGGCTCCTGCTTGAGTCTTTTCGCAGAGGGCTGCTCTGCCTCAGAGAAGGCCTGAGATAACCGTCTGGTCCTGACGGCCCGTGGAATCTGGAGTGAACGATGAGCATCGCGGAGAACCAGACGGAAATGGCTTTCTGTACCCGTGACCCCGTGGGGTCTTCCTGCAGAGTCTCAGGAATAGGAGCATCCGAGCCGGCGCTGGGAGTGGGAGAAGGCACACGATAACATCCCATAGTGAGGATCTGGATAGGATTGTAAAATTATTGTCTTGAGGTCTTGAGGAGAGAGAGGAATGAGTAAGGAATGGCTGCAGGAGCACAATCCCCACACTCCGCTTTTTATCTGCGGACAAGGTTCATGGCCCCCCAGTGAAATTGATCATGGCCTGCGCATTTAGATACGCCTCCGCCGCCGGACGGACCCTGGCAACAGACGTCGCTGAGCCACCCATTGTCCGACCTATTCCAGCGAGCACCCATGGTCATCTCGCTTTGAGTCTGCGCGTGATTTAGCCATGTGCCTCCAGCCATGTCAAGGGGCGATCGGAGTAATGAAAGAAGCGGGCCAGGATCCCGAAGCGCCGGGAGAAGCGTGACACAACTTGACCACCATGGCGGAGGCTACAAGACTCTACAGGCATCTCCTCCGCGAGATTGGAAAGTCCGTGAGTGCCAGACTCGTCAGGGGCTTCTTTGGGTGGATTTGTTGATTCATGGCCCACAGTCGCTCGTCCCTCGCCCGCAAAGAAACAAGGCGCTTGCTGGTCACTACAGGACTTTGTTTGAACAACCTCGGGATGGACCCAGCGCGACCGCCCTGAGTCGCGAGATTGGGAACGCTACGGCGTTTCTGAGACACCAACGGAAATACAAAGTAAGTGGTTCTAACGCGTCACCTGGCCGGTTGTGCTGAAGGGGTCAATGCAGGAATTACTGGAGCGCTACAACCCTCTGATAGATCTCACAGCAGAGGAACGAATAGAGGCGACCGCCAGGAGAGTTGGTCTGAACATGCCAGAGACGGTCAAAGATGACTCCTCATGACCACAAGTCTTGCCCTCCTGCCGTACCACCGATGTCATATCCCAAGATACGTACATTTTCTAAAGAATACAGCTGCTATGGCTTCTTTGCTCGCATACTCTCTTCAAATTCGCATTATTCATCCCAGACCGGTTCCAGACCCAAGTCGTAGACCTGGTTGGCGTTCTCGAACAGAGCCTTCTTCGTCAGGTCGATTGCTTGTCTTTCGCTCATGTCGCCTTTCTGGACGAATTCTGATAAAACCTGGAATACGAGACCGGTCACTGTTTGACCCTTGGGCACTAGACACCGCCTACCTCATAGAGAACTTCGCGAGATTGAACGGAGGCTAAATAGAACGTTTCGGGCCACCAATGGCCGTCAGCTAGGAATAATCAGAGATGCGATGCCTGTAGGAGTGCACTACGACTTACTCGACCACATAATCTTGTTTGCGGGCGTCATTTCCAGCAACTGGCTCACAACAGAACACTGGCCGTGTCGACTTATATATGGGAAGACCTCCCCGAAATCAACATAGACGTTGTGGTACGTGGATGCGAGAAATCCCGCATCACGGCTGTACGGATAGCTGCCGTGAAGAAGGACGAACGTTGCATTGGGGTACGCCTCGATGATTGGCTGCATGTGGGCCGGAGAGGACAATGTGAGTCTGATATCTGCATCACCAAGACCAGTGTGAAATTGAACTGGACGAGAGTCCATTCCATTCAGATGTACTGTGATCTTGGATAAGCGTAAGTGAGTGCTTGCCTGGCTTGTTAAATTCCGTGGCTATAGATAGTGCCGTGCAGACCACAAAGTCGTCTAGTGCCTTTTCCGCCAAGCGCAATACGTCTGGCTCCCCGGCTTTCTTTTTCCACGAAGAAATCGTGGCGATGATACCCCTCTCAATGCCGGACAAGTCGCTGTGGTTGACGTTGATATCGAGGCCGGTTCGATAACCGACCACCGTTTTGAAGCCCACGACAACCGGGTCGCGTGCGAGATTCCGTAGTGTTGTGTCGAGCGCAGAATAGAAAGCTTCAAACACGTTTGGATCCGTCGGGGAGAGGGATTTCAGGATATCCTACAGTCCCACCGTCAACACTGTACCAACACCTTCGAGGATATCAGACTCTCACCTCTGCGACCGGCTCGATTCGGACGAGCCGATGCACCGATCCGTTTGTAAACCTCCTATGCCAACTCAAATCGTTCCCCATCTCCTGTACCCCTCCCAACCCGTCATCCAAGAGCAGACTCTGGATCCTCGACTTTTGCATATTCATGTCACATAGCTGATCGTATTCCAGAGTGTCTCTGTGGCTCTTTATCTCCTCCCAATCCGCTCCGGGGTCTAGGCCATAGAGTTCGGCAAGTTGCCGGGTTGCACGGTATCCCGGGAGCGAATGAGCTGCGTCCTTTGTGGGCTGTGGTTGTGCATGCGTTATCACCCCCTCAAAAGGAAGGCTTTGGCGGTGCTCTTCCCTGAGCAGCGGGTGAGCATGGTTATCGACTGCAGGGTAGTTGAATACGACGTCTCTCAAGTTCATCTCTTGAGGTTTCGTCTGAGTCCATTATCCACTCGACGTCACCAGATCCCGTTCGAACTCGGCTATATCCGTACGAGCTCGTCCAGATGCGGGTGCGGTCGGTGTGACGTAAAAACAACTACCCAGGGAACCTCAGCTCCCGGTCTACCTCGTACGATGGTCCTTCACCCAGACACCATTACGGCCATCCTCAACAACTGGGATGCGCCGAAATACGACGGGTCACAAGACGTGCGTCCGTGGCTGAAGGCGATCGAGGAGTTGTGCCGGATCTATGGCATTCCACTGGTACAAATGACGGAGATGGCTGTCAAGTGCACGGCTGGAGAAGCAAACCCGGTGCTGACAGCCATGTTTGAAGCCAAGGTCGCTGAGGCAGGAGTGTGGTTGTGGGCAGATTTCAAGCAGTGCGTAGTTCAAATCGAGGGTGAGTACAGCCAACCACGTCAGCCACGAGCCCGGTCGTACTGACCAACTATTACAGATAACTACAGACAGAATATGAAGGGTTAGTGTCCGACAGCCCTGAGTGATTATGCCTACATTGTTTCATAGATGCTCCGCGGGATCCCAAGGGAGAAGACTTCCGCTCTCAGCACCCGTACGCGGCAGCCGCGCTGGCTGTCACCCTGATTGGCGTAGGCTCAGCAGTAGTCCTACCTGCAGTGGCGGTTGGCATACTGGGAGCGGTTGGGTTTGGTCCAGGCGGTGTAGCAGCTGGTCGGCATTTTCCTCCACACCTCTCGGGATTTCCCTTATCACAGACTAACCCTACTTTACAGGGAGTGTTGCAGCATTTCTACAGTCAATGATATATGGAGGTGCGACTGGAGGTCTGTTTTCTGTTCTTCAGTCTCTTGGCGCAACGATGGCGGCACCTTCGCTCGTTGCGACTTTTGCGGGATTCGGAGCGGGTGCAGCAGGAACGTGGCTCGGCTTCAGTAGTATCAGAGAGGATCCTCCTCCTCCCGACTCCCAAGACGATAAGACTCCCGAGTTTTGAATTTGAAGCCTGTGTACATTAGTTTCTGTGACCTCGCTGTGATGTAAAATGCAATTTCTTGGAGAGTGTGCGCTACTAGTAGAATAAAGGACGTAGAGCACGATAAGGGTGTGGCGTACCACGGAAGGCACAGTAACTGACGACGAGAAGTTGAAACTGATCCGTTGATCGGAGTCCGGGAATCGCACTTCGCCACCGTCATGACTTTGACTCCGTTCCACCACTATTCGTCTCCCTCTCCCCATCCTAAGCTACTACGAAATGGCCACCGCGACGATATTCAGTGGGTCTCGCTGCAACTGTTGGACAAAGATTATATTCCAATGATTCATATAGACCCCCTCGCGATGCAATACCCAACTGCTGTGCAAACCTCCCTCTCTGCGAACGCGATATTCGCACGTTTTGACCCATCAGGGAGGTTCATAGCAACCGCTCAACATCAGGGGTCCGCGTTGATCTGGGATATGGACTCGAAAAACGCGATTAGATGGCTGGAGGGTCATGTGAAGCCTCTCACAAGCATGGAGTGGGTATCTATTCTCAGGGTTCTCGCGACGTGACTGAGACAGGAACTCCTCGCTGAAGTTGGTCCCGGAACTCAAAATACCTCTTGACAACGTCGAAGGATTGGAATGCCATCGTTTGGGATATCGAAACTGCCGCGGAGGTCGATCCATGTCAACGGAAGCGAACGATCAGATTCGATGCACCCATAGTTTCCGGGTCATTTCATCCAAAGAATTGGTTGGTTGTTCGTTCGTTTCCGCTCGGTTCAGGGAACTAAACAACAATCAGCAAGATACTTTTGGTACTGTTGAGCACCGGGGAGGCATTCATAGTCGATCTTCGGAAGGGGCATGCGGGGAGGTTTGAATTATACGACCAGCATGAGGGTGATGATCAACGGTGTGTGTTTATAATGACATGGAGTCGTCCTGCTGACATGGCGAAAAACGGTAGTCCTGCAGCGTTCACTGTGGTCCGCTTTGACCCCGCAGGCAGATACGTTTTCGTTGGGACATCAAACGGTTCGATCTTGGTCTTCCACAGCAGGACCAAAACCGTTTGTGATACTTACCTGTCAATGCTTCGCCTTCTGACCCTCGTTTAGCTTCTTGCACGGCACAAGGTTACTGGCGCCGGCATCATGCGGGGGCTCGCATTCAGCAAAGGAGGGCGCCGTTTGACAACCAACTCCTCGGACCGTGTTCTTAGGCTTTTTTATCTCCCCGCCTATCCGTCCCCTCCAGCATCATCAACCACTCCCCTCCCTTCACAACCCTCCACACCAAACCCTCAGATCGTGAATCAGACGCTTCCAGAGCCGCATGTTCTAGAACAAGAGCTCGAACCGCTCCACAGGTTTCACGATCCAATTACCAAGACTGCATGGCATACTATGTCATACAGCCCTGATGGAGATTGGCTGGCTGGAGGTGCTGCCGACCCAGCAAATCACAAAATATACATCTGGGATATTCAGCGCAATGGCCAGTTCACAACGACACTAGATGGAGGCCGTGAACCCTTAGTCCATGTGGATGTATGTCCTTTCCCTCTGCCCCTGTTGGATCAACTGACGTTTTCACCCTGCAGTGGCACCCAAGTAAACCCATGATCGCATCCACGACTAGTCAAGGGACCGTATTGGTGTGGCATTGCCCCACTCCTGAGAGATGGGGCGCGTTTGCGGGTGGATTTGAAGAGGTCGATGAAAACGTTGTCTATGAAGAACGTGAAGGCGAGTTTGATATCGTGAGTAGTCACGGGGAACGGTGTATAAACAGAGCTGATGGCGTCACTATAGGAGGACGAAAGTGAGCTGGAACGGAGGAAGAAGATAGAAGAAGAGCAATTTATCGATATCGATACCCTGGACGACCTACCCATCCCAACGTCGACCGGTGGCGCTGCGCCAGCTCCACCTCACCAACTCCACGCTCGGTTGCAAGCACTGTCGAGTTCGAGGCCGAACTCAAGGCTGGGAACCCCCGCCCCTACACCAGGTACGCCGATTGGGCAGGCTCTAGGAGGTGTGGGTGCGGTAGGTACCCCAGGTACGAGTGGAGAGGTAGACGAGGATGCTGCCTGGGCATTGGATGAGCCAGATGACGACTCGTCAGGTTGGACCCTTAAGGTTGTGATTGAGATAACACCAGAGTATTGATTTTGGTTGATACAACTGCCAGTACCATTAATGACCTAAGAGAATAAATCATGATGCATGATCAGCGGACCAACCGATTGCCCTTCTTCAACATTCCTCATTCCCTCAATGGACACACGCACCTACCCCGGAAAGGGCCTGTCGCTCTCGCAGCTCGTCTTCGCTCTGAACGAGGAGCTGAAGCGCGCTGCGTATTCTCCCTCGTACGTCGCGAAAGATCGCTGTGGGCTCGCTTGCGAGGTCCCGAGGAACGATGCACTGACTCGCTTTACATACAGCTATACCTTTAACAATGTTTCTCAACTCGACCAGGATACCTCGATCGCGCTAACGGCTATCCGCGAGTGGAGGAACTCTTTCATTCACATAAACCGCGTCCCATTGGATGTCCTTTCCCTCGTTCCTACCCACCTCCATTCCCAACAGGACCGTTTCCGCGCCAGCTTTGTGTGCCGTCATTGGCGCAGAGTCTTCCTCCAACACGCTACACTATGGTCCCAGTTGTTCCTCTCGAAGGGCGAGGTCTATGTGAAAACTCTCCTCGAACGCACAAAGGGTTCCGCGCTAGATATAATCGCCAGTCATAATAACCCCGTCGACGCCGTGGTGCTGCTTCCTCCCCACACTCAACAAATCAGGCACCTCAGTTTCGTATCCATCCCCTGGGTGGACATTCAAATGTTTTCGGTGACCAATCCTGGACCATTCCCGGTCCTCCGTACCCTCACAATCGAGACCGCTATTGACACCGACACAGATGGCTTCAGTTTAATGGCTCCTCCCTCCCTCCCTCTCTTTAGCAACGCCGTTGATCTGAAGGAGTTCGTCTTGCGATCGGAGGGATCGCCATTCCTGAACCACTTCGCTTTTCCGAACCTTACCACATTCGAATTGTTGGGGGCACCGGTGGAAGGCTTCCGCGCTTCAGAACTACTCGACTTCTTGGAAGCTTCACCCACGCTGCGAACGGTGCAGATGAAGATCATTTCAGGAATATTGTTAGGGGACGTCTCTCGGGAAAGGATGGTCGTGCTTCCCAATGTCGAAACCTTCTCCCTGGCCATGGATTATGGTGGGCCCGGTTACGAACTCGCAACTTATATATCGTGTCCTTCCGTGGGGCAAACATCATTTATGCACGAAATAATCGCCGACCATATTCTCCCCCAGCAAATGTTCCCCAGTTCTGTTTCCTGGAACGCGATCGTTCGACAATATACGAGAGACCTGATCGAGGAAGTCACATTCAGGGTGGAATTCTC
>Ga0307517_10012252_pt1 | contig 11789 bp, 2 predicted proteins | sample 23_EM_MG_FD_194515 | JGI IMG/M metagenome (GOLD analysis project Ga0307517, IMG submission 194515) | Populus trichocarpa ectomycorrhiza microbial communities from riparian zone in the Pacific Northwest, United States - 23_EM | ecosystem: Host-associated > Plants > Roots > Unclassified | place... | reverse complement strand
TAATATTAAAAATAGTATTATTTGTGTTATAAATATTATTATTCTTATTATAATTAATATTATTAATAAAATAATTAATAAATTTTAAAAAAATTATTATCAATATTAAAAAATAATCATAGATTTGATTTGAAGTGTAAAATTAAAAATTATTATTATTATTATTATTATCATTAATAAATTTTAAAAAACTATTATTACTATAGAAGAAAAACCATATTTTTTTAAGATTAAAAAAATAAAATTTTAGCAAATAAGTTAAATATTATTATTAATATTATAAATATTATTGTAGCCATAGCGTTGCAACTAAACTCAACGTTATTGAATTTGACATTACACTCCGAAGTAACATTTTTAAATTTTAAATTTTTATAATATTTTTTTATTATAATAAAAGATAAGCCCGTAACCTAACGCGTACTACTTCTAGATCAGATCAATCTGTAACTGTTTCTAGTTTCTAGATATATTTCTAGCGAGAATGGTCTTACAAGAAGTTTCCTTCCTCCTTCCCCAAGGAATTAAATGCTTTCGTAACAGAAATGTTGAACCTTCCACATCAAGGAAAGCAGCACCTTAGCCAAAAAAAAAAGTATACTGACTGTGTCCTCTTTAATAGTAGGGCTCCCTCGCTTGACCTCTTTTTGCACTTATTTCCAAATTCCAATGAGAGATAAATTCGAAGTTTTTTTTTCTTTTCTCAATAGAGAAAAATTGAGACTTTACCGGTGTAGCACATGTATCCACAAAATCTTAGTTGAGATGTAAAGAGATGTACGCAAGCTGTTCAGAAGTTAATTAAAAAAATACAAAAAAATCTCTTTAAACAATTCAAAACAACGGAAGCATTCAACGTTATTCAGTAGGCCTAGTAAACCAAATCTTTATAAAAGGGCAGAGCAACACAACACACTGATCAAGCAAAGAGAACACCATCATGGCTTGCCTATCTATCTTCCTCGCCTTTCTTCTAACCCTATCGACCCTAAATGGCATCAATGCCGTGGAGTACACTGTTACCAATCGGGCTCCAACGACCCCTGGTGGCATCCGATTCAGTAACGAACTTGGAGACAATTACACCATAAAGACGATGGATCAAGCAACTATCTTCTTCTGGAGACTCTTCCAGCAAAATACCGAAGCAGACAGAAAGGACGTGCCTCGTGTGTCCTTGTTTGTCGACGACATGGAACAGATCGCCTACGCAAGCAACAACGAAATTCATGTAGGTGACGATTACATTGAAGGCATTAAAGGTGACATCAAGTGGGATTTCAATGGTGTGCTTTACCATGAGATGGCACACACTTGGCAATGGGACGGGTCCGCGGGCACGAAAGCTCCTGTTGGATTGATTGAAGGGATTGCTGATTTTATGAGGCTAAAAGCTAACTATGCACCTAGCCATTGGGTGAAACCAGGGCAGGGTGACAGTTGGGATAAAGGGTATGATGTTACAGCTAGGTTTCTGGACTACTGCAATGATCTTAGAAATGGGTTTGTGGCAGAACTTAACAAGAAGATGAGGGTTACTTACAGTGATAACTTCTTTGTTGAGTTGCTAGGAAAGCCAGTTGATCAGTTGTGGAGGGACTACAAGGCCAATTTTGGGAACTAAGAATGCATCACGTACCATTATATTATAGCAACATATACCTTATGATGTATACCAGTAGAAATAAGACAACTAAATGAGGGATTGCCCTCTAATTAAATTATAAATAAATTTGCCACTAAATTCAAAGGCCGTGTATCCGTTTTATATTCATATATATATATATTTGGGCTTTGTATTTTATCTTTCCAAATAGTGTTGATCACCTTAACTAACACTCCATATATACATATATTCTACATTTTGCAATATTCATCTAAAGTTGTGGAAGCCTTTTAAATAAGATAAGTTTTCCAGTGTATTTGAAGGAATCCAAAATCACTGTTCTTCAAAATACATGTTTTTTGAACAAGAGATTGTAAAATTCTTGGAAGGTTTTGGCATTTTGATATTTTATACACTGCGTTCAAATTTACGAAATAAAACTACTCAGGACAACGCTTGAATTATGGAATAGCTAGGCCTTGGGTAGTTTATAAGGCAAGTGTTGGGTAGTTGCCTTATAAACTATAGTTTATAACTAGGCCCACAACATGAGGGGACTAATAGTTTATAAGGAAGTAGATACTTTGGGCCTTGGGTAGTTCATCTTTAAACCCATCTGGCAAGTGTCGGGCAGCTCCATCTATATTAACTTGGTATTTAGCAACCGGGCCTACAGAAACACGAATGCACTACATGGTCATGTGGAATTGCGAACTTTAGTAAGAAATCTAGAAAGTATATATATATATATATATAAAAAAAAAAAAAAGGCCTGGTTTATCATAGGACTATCTGGGCTAGGAAGCCAGTTGTTTCCCAAATGTTGTTTGTTTTGGTGGAATCAAGAAATATAATACATATTGTTAGGGCCCAAGAAGGCCCATAAGAAAGCTGGGTCTTAACTCTAAAGCCTGGCGAATCTTAATTTATTTTTCAAAGGACAAATGTATATCGTTTTTTCATTATTTATCATTTTACAGGAGCGGAAGTGGGGTTTTTTTTGTTGGTTCTCCGGCCATCGGAACTGGTCCTTAACTTTTTGAGGTGGTCAGGTCAGAACACATCATTACTCAATTAACATGGACTCCATAGATATTTTAACTTTTTTAGTAGTTTCAATTCAGCTAACAGACCAGACCAGAGAACACCATACCACAATTGTTAAGTGAAACTACAATTATATGTTCTAATATTTGTCATGTTTTGCTAGAACCATTCCTGCAAACAAAATTCTTGCTGCAAAATATACACACCACATATGTGGGGAACAAATTCTTGCTACGTACGTACTTTCCAACGAAGTACATGGTTCCAATTAATAACAGTTTCGGGAATGTTGATACCGAGGAGAACAGTACTTGCATAGGTACCTATTGTAAGCGATTATCAATATAAAGCGATAAATGTGAGTTCGAAGAACCGAGTACGTCACATGAAAACAACAATCGAAGATTCTCGAGGCAAAATGTCTTTCATGAATCTTTTCTACATCCTCCTTGTCATGGCAACTTTTGCAAGTTCTTAACAATGCCACCGGCACCCCCGGAGGCAAAAGATCTGAAAATGAAATGCGGATTCTTTACAGAGCCAAGAAACCTTACAATTGGCCTCGGAGTTCATTTAAAAAACGTTCGAACAAAGTGAAAATGACAGAAAAAATTATCAAGAAGTGGAAATGATCGTGCAAAGCTTTTCCGGATCAGCAGCTAAAACTCATCTCAACTTAATTAGAGTTAGCTCGGACTATATTTAACATTAAAATGGAGATGTAAGGAGCTTTTCCGGGTCAGCAGCTAAAACCCATCCAAACTTTATTAGAGTTAGCTCGGACTATATTGAACACTATAATGGAGATGTAAGGATAGAAATTTATTGGAATCCTATATCATGAGAGCACACATGTTTAGCAATGGTTTGGCAACAATGACACGCCTAGTGATCATGTAAGACTAAAGGCCGGGCGGGCAGTACCCTTACATCGGGTTAAAGAGGTTCAGGTCCACGATGGGATGAGGGTTACGGCTTATTTTCTTGAGTATTGCATGGTATAATTAGAGATTGGTCTGTTGCTGAGCTTAATGCTTTGATGAAGGATTCTTACAGTGATGATTTTTTTGGGCAGTTGTTAGGGAAGGACCAACTTTGGAATGGTTACAAGTCAGTATATATATTGCTTGTTGTTGCTCTATAATATTTGTAGAATGGAATAAAATTATGGGGATTTTGTGATGTTATGGAGAGGGAGGACAAAGAAGTCTATATAACAAGTTCTTTATTGTGATTTCTTTTACTACGAATGAAATTTGCTACTACTAGTAAATTGAAAAGATCATGCCAAAAAAAAAAAGATCTTATGTGCTGTCGTCCTGAAGGATTTTTTTATATATATATATAATTATCAAGAAAATATTAAAAAGACCATAAATTAACCAATAACCAAAGCAAAATACAGGACTCATCCCAAAGGTTTTTCTTTGTAATTACCTCCATAGTTGAAATTTCTGTGTAATTAAAACCAGCTCATGCTCGCTGCTTAAGTCAAACATTTTCTTAGTTATCAAAACAAAAATTATGCAATATTTCAAAATAATTAAACTTATTGAGCTCATCAAGCTTTACAATAACCATAACTCTTCCTTGAAAAAAAAGGCTATCTTGCAAGCATTCTTCTTTTAAAATGTGTATTTTATTGCTTGAGATTAATGTGTGTGTACGTATGTATATATGTGCGTATAAAGGGAGGGGTTAGCTTTTAAAAAGAAGAAAAATTATAAATAAAAGATTTAATTGCAAATAGATTTTGAAATTTAGGGGTATAATTGAATACTATAAATCACAGGGATTTAAATGTATATACGATGGAAAAAATGACAAATCGTAACGGAGGCTACTGCCCTCCCCAGTCTCTTAAAAGATCTGCTAAACTGTCCACCACAAAGAATTTTATCATTTTTTTAGTACGAAATGCAAAAGAAAAGAGCAGGTGACACTTGAAGGTAACAAGTTTAGAACTTGTTCTGGTGGAGAAAGCACAGAAGTGATTTTCTTACTGCCATTTTTGAAGGTTTGTTAGGCTAGAGATAGAGCGAGAGAAAGCATGAAGCTGTTTAGGACAGGGTAGATAGATCAGAAGAAGCACATAAATACAGGACGTTGAAGATGAGAAACGAAAAAAAAAACAAAAAATGAAACACAAATTCATCATATCATTAACCAAGGATCGGGATATAAACAATTTTCAAAATACAGTGTTAGATTAACTTTACAAGAAAGAAATAAAAGTGCATGCGCATGGACCTCAAATTTTAATTTTATAAAAGAAAAGTAATATTCAGCTTTAAAAATGATGTTAAGCAGAGGGAAATCCCAACATCTCATTGAGGTTTATATCATGGATAAAATCGGGCTAGATTTATTCTTTCGAAAAAATACACTAATATAATTATTATTAATATTATAAAATAAAATAAAAAACGGAGTACACCATTATATATGAACAACAAGAAGACAAAACTTTATTTATTTTGTGCAATTCCCAAATCAAGCAAAGAATGGCATGAATCATTGAACAACAGATTCATTTACAAATTGCATTCGAATATCTAAGTCGCAAAAGAGATCTAGAGAAGGAATAACCATGTTGTACGAGGAGAGAGTCTCCCCGACATTCTTAACTGCATATGCATCATAGAGTTTCCTTGTTTGATTCAGACTATCTGTATATATGTCTGATTCTATGAGAAGAACGCAAAAAATTGTAAGAAGAATACGATCAAGAGGTAAAACAAATGATTAAGCACCGGAATACTGGCTCTCAAATATCAGTGACCACGTCCGCGATTGCTTGGCCCCGAACGAGCTTGCCTTATATTAAGTGTAACACCCTTCTCCCATTCAAAAGAGTGTCCTTGTGGAACAGGCCTACCCTCAACGTGCATGGTGTACGACAGCAAGAGGAAGAAGATCAATATAGAAATAGCATTGAAAGCTAGTACAAATGAACGGCACCTCATTTTCTCTATCTCTCTCTCTCTCTCTCTGGCTTAGCGTTAGGTAGGGGTGTAGTTATTTATTGTTATCCAATGTGATGAGAAGTGAGAGGAGAGGATCGTTGTTTATATATTAGGAGGGAAAGAGAGAGAGAAATAGAGTGTTTATGTTTTCTTGATGGCAAACGGTTAACGCTGTTGTGTAGCTCATGCGTACGTTTGAATTTGGTGCTTCAAATTGTCAAATCTACAATTTGACTATTGACATTTTGAGAATATTGAGGTGGGATACGAGCCGAGTCAATTTGTCAGGCAAGAATTGAAAAACTCTATATTTTCTTGCTCGATAAGGATACAAAACTCTCCTTTTTGATGTTTCGTCTCGTTAACCTGATCTTATACTAGTGTTTTTTTCACCTAACAAAAAGGCAAGGGCTCGTCCCCTTTCCTCAGGCCCCCCCAACTCCAACCTACTCCCATTGAGTCCCAAATGCCTTGTGTCCATTTCCCATTACTACTGTCAATTGAACAAACCCAAATTCCTTTCATTCGTCTAAATCTCATAGATTGAGTAGGGCGTAGCAGACTTTCTCTGTAGTTTCCTATTCTGTATCCACTATGCCGCAATCAACTAGGCATATGGCGGGGCCTAAATGGCCGGGTAGAAAATAATTAGAAGTTACAGTTTTACATGCCGCCAAACTCTAAGCCCCGATATTCAGCAACAAGGAAAAGATTACTAATGCTCTCCGCACAACTTTAAAGTAGATAAATTATGTGAAAGAACATGTTGATGTGACCTTCTAATGAAGAAGACCTGATCTAGTTTAGAGAACCCAGCATTACGTTGCTTAGCTGACAACATCAACGAGACTTTTCTACAGAGATTTCATCTCCAATGCTTCAAGTTTCATGTTTTTCTCCTACAGTAAATTCGAGCCTAACAGACGAGAACGATTGTAATATTTGCCGAATTGGGAGTGGAAATCTACGGGAAAAGAAAACTAGAAAATTTTTGAAAACAAATACAATTCAAGTTCAACTTACTGACTAAATTACAATCTTGACTGTATACAATGGCCTAAAAATCAGCAAGTTGAATTATGGGGATATGAAGGAAAGAACCCGCAGTAAGTCGACCTGTATGAATGCCCAGCTTGTTAGGCTGTCCAGTCACATGACAGGGGTTGATCTCCAATTCCAGAGCACGTGCCAGCAAGACACACATGAGAATCAACCTATTGAAAGGGTCAATTCTCCATTCTTTCCGTGGAGGGAACTGTTGTGTTTGGTAATGGTTTCATACCTTTCAGGGTTGTTAGCAATACTTTCTGGTCTTCAGTCCACGGTCCTCATTGCTACAAAAGGACATTTCAAAGATTATAAATTCGACCATATCTCATATCTTTGGAGAAAAGGAAAAGGATGGTGGGATTGAAAAATCATAATTCAGCGCCAGCCTTCCCTACCAAGATGTAGAGGGTAAGAAACGAATTGCAAAAGTGATGATCTCATGGACGTGATAGTAGGAAGGAGAGAATAATCTATTGAAGGAAATATCAGTGACTAATAGTGAACTTCAAATTTATTACAAAAAAAAAAAAAAAAACTAAATTTTTACATTTCACCAAAACATAGTTTATACTTTATTGTGGTTGAAGTAGTGTAAAGATGATTTTGCACTTGCTAAAAAAATTAACTAAGTATACAATTGGGGATAGAAATATCTTTTCCATGAAATACATACAGCATTGCATATTTGATTGGGGGCAAAATGATATGTGTTTTGTTTTTCTGCTACAATATAAATATTATTTTGTTCTTTAGAGCACAAAAAAATTAATCTTTAAGTGAAGGGCTCTTCTTTCTTTTTAGATTTAAGAACATTGTTAAAAAAAATATATATATCACACATGATGGCCTCCACATTATTCAAATGGCACATGAGAGCCGGAACATCAACTAATCCTGCTTCCGCCATGGTGTTAGGAGCGGCCTGTCGTCTTCTTTCCGGCAGTGTGCCACGTGCTTAACGAAGAGGTTCGGTTGGGTTGCGATAGAAATTTTTTCTTTCTTCTCTCTTTTCTCTCTCATTCCATAGAAAATCCCGTTTGAACTTCGAAAAATATAATTGTGTCCTCCGGTTCGTAATCTTATCTATTTTAATCCTTCTTCTTTTAATTACTGTTTATTTTGCTTTTAAACCTTTTTGAAGTTTGGATTTTTTTCAATTTCATCCTTGGACATTATATTCAATTTCATTTGTTTATTCAGTTTGGTCCCTCTACTTTAAATTGCTCTATTTTTGTGTTTTATTTTTTTCTTTATTTTTTTTTGTTGCAATTTTGTCCCTTTCCATTTTATTGCATTTGTTTTTTTAATTTATTTTTTGTCCTCGTTCTTCTTATTGCTATTTACTTATAATTTTCTTGATTTATCTTTTTTTTTAAATTTTTTCCATTAACATTTAATTTCATTTGGTTTTTTATCCAGTTTTGGTCCTTATTCTTTCAATAACCTTTTTTTTACCCTTTTCTTAGTTTTTTTTGTTTTACAATTTAGCCCCTAATATCTTCTTTTATTTTTTTATACAATATTTGGTCTGCATTGTCTAGGTTTTAAATTGTTTTATGCTTAGATAATTTACTTTGTTTTTTTTTTTTTATGGTTTCCTTCCAACAGGGCAGTTCTTTATTAAAAAAAAATAAAAAAAATCATCATTTGTTATTTGGTTATTAAGTCTCTAGCTTCATTGTTTGTTGTGTTTTTTTTTATTGTTGAGTTATCACGATCTCATATCCCAAATAATAGGTTAGTCAAGTTAATCATGGTTGCCTTAGATTTTTTTTCTCAGTTTTTTTTATGAAATTTATTTTTTTTTTCATACAATTTATACTTTGGTGTTAAATTATTGGCCTTGAGTTATGTATTTTTTCATTTTTTTTTTGGATTATTCCAGGTGCGTGTTAATCAAGTTAACTCGGGTTAGCTTTCATTTTATTACTCAATATTTTCTTTTAGCTTCGATCTTTTTTGCTAGGTCCTTTTTTTATAAGTCTAATTTTTTTTATCTCGATCTCATGTCGTGAGTGGCAAGTTAGTCGAGTTAACTCAGGTTGACTCAATTTTTTTCCTCAATTTTTTTATGCTACTTTTTTATCTTAATTTAATCATTTTGCATAAAATTATTTTCCCTTGAACTTTGTCATTTTTTCGCTTCTCTTTATACTTCATTATTTCAAGAGAGGGTTGGTCAAGTTAATTCTGGTCAGCTTGTGTTTTCGTTGACAATATTTTTTATTTAGTTTGGGCTTGTTTTGTTGGGTCCTTCTTTTGGAAGTCTATGTTTTTTTTTTTAATCCTAATCTCATGTCACAGATGGTAAATTAGTCAAGTTAACCCATGTTGACTCGAATGTTTTTTTTTTCTATTTTTTATATAAAAAATTAATTTTATTATTTTGCAATAAATTATTAGCTCTTAAGCTTTGTTATTTTTTCACTTTTTTTTTCTATTTGATTATTCTAAAAATATAGATAAAGTTTCTTTTTTGTTATTCTGAAAAATAGATAGTGTTAACCCGAATTATCTCGGAATTTTTTGAAATTTTTTTTATTGAACTTTGATTTTTTATTTATTTAGATCATCTTATCTAGCAACATGTGTACATCTTATCTAATAAGTGCTAACAATATAATTATCGAGTACTCTTTTGTCAGCCTAATTTCTTTTAAAAATGAGTTCCAAGAAAAGTAATTTTCAATGAAACAAAATACTTTATGATGTTTGATTATAAAATAAATTAGAAATCCTTTATATGATGTTTGGGTAGAAAAAAATGAACTAGAAAAACAACATTTTAGAGCGATTAAACTTTCTAAAATAGTAAATTTTTTAATTATTAGTTTTTTTTAGGCCTCATTTATTCAATGGAAAATAAACTTGGAAAATGAATTCTTTTATTATATTAAAAATGATTCGAAAACACTTTATGATCTCTTTGATGTACATTGAAAAATCAATTGCAAAAGCTGACATGTAACCTACAAAATGAAAAGTGTTTCCCATACCTCAAACCAATATCTAAATATAAATATTCCATAACTCGAATGAAGTATATCTTAATCATTATTTATTTATAATTAATATTGCAAATTAAAAAAGAACAAACATTGATGAACAATAAACTTCAAAATAGTTTAAATAGTAGTAATATGTACCGAGCAAAATGAGAAAGTGTTTTCCCAAGTTTAAAAGAGGAAAACACAAAACCCTCTAAAACCCTTGTGTTTTCGTTTTACTGGACAACACATTCTATTGACTTATTTTCTAAGTCACCGTCCACCGAACGGTCGGAAAGCGTCTAAAGTGTTTTTTAGAAAACCACTTTAATACAAACAAACAAGGACTGAATATTAATGCTCATGGTTAACTAAGATGCTAGTTAAAACGTTGTTACCATCTCCATGCCGCAGGGGTAATGGCGGATTCGGTTAGATTTTCATTCAGGATGAAGGAACATGAAGAAGAACTTGAATGCCGGTAGCTTTCATGCAGCATAAATAGTCACCAACCACCAACAATGCAGATTTTTTAACTGGAGCACCAAACCATCAAGAAGACGATTCATTATCGGTGCTGCATTAAACCCATCTAACTCAACTGGGCGACTTTGTAACATCCTTTGCACTTCAATGGATTGAACTGACACACTGTGATGATGCACATGTCTATTGATCTGTTCCTTCAATCGCTAAAACTATTTCTGAAATTTAAGACCCCACTGTGCTTAGCAATTCGGAAGGAACCATTTAGTATATTATAATCTGGATTTTCTATAAATCGAGGAAATCTGTGAGGATTCACACCAGGAAGAAAAAGGCTACCTTTAAACTGAGGTGTTTCCGAGGCAATGCTCATGGGCCACCAGAAACTGCACAAGGGTGGTTATGAAAATGAAATGCACCAAGTGCTGGCACCAATGATCCAATTGTAGCACAATGAACACTGGGATGTGCAAGCCCGGTTCTGACCCATTCCACTCAGTTTGGATAGTTTCCCCAAAGTTCCGGGTCAACCTTTCATAAACACAGGCCCAAGTTCTTCAGGTTGATTACAGAAATGATCCTCCATATCAACATCAGGCGTGCCCAATAAGTTATAAATACTCGGGCCTGGAGCAATAATACCAATCTTAGAAGGCTTAAATGACTAAAGCATTCCAAAACCACATAGCTGCAATTGGCAAAAAAGGGATGAAAATCAAAACCTTCCAGAAACACATGATTTTTTATCTGAATGCATTATAAATAGTAACAGTGATAGCTATAATATCCAGTGATTCAGGATATACTTTCAATCGGGGAATCACCTGCAAGATTGGTAATGAGTCTCAAGCCAAGAGCACACGTGCAACTCCATTCAAAGATGAGTGCAGATCAGAAGTTCAATCATCTCTGGGAACCTGATATGAGAAACCAAAACCATGGTTAGCAAATTTGTGCTAAACTAGGTGTTAACAATCATTCTTCATGATAGCAAGATGGATCGATCAAATTTCAAACTCGCAGGCTCACGGCTATCAAATATGAATTCATGCAATCATTAAATGGCATGAAATCAGCAAAGCTTCATGTTAAAATCCAGTGATAGGTTAAGAAATCAGACCATCATTGAATGAAATATTAATTTATGAGAACACATACGGTACTCAACTAAGATGGTTGGGCATTCTGGGAGAGACTAATCATGCAGGCACTTTCACAAAGATAAAGCTTATGGCACAGTCATGGAAAATCACAATAATGTTGTGGTTAGCTAAGCTGTGCAAACACCCCCTAAATTAAAGCTTTTTTGATTGACACCTTCAAATGTTGCAGTGATTTGACTAACACTATTCTGTTCTATTCTGTCCATTCTAGCCATTAAAAACACCACGTTCAAGCCACGTGTTATCCTCAAAACACCAAGAAAAACGATAAAAAAAATTGATTTCTTCATGATAATTTGATCATAACACAGCTGAAAATTAATGGCTTGATTTCTTCTTATAAGTTTTTTATTATTTTTAATATTTTATAGAAAAACACATGCCACTCATATTATATAATGGAAAATGGACAGAATCTAACTGAAAGGGTTTCAAGCAAAACACCCTATAGTTCAGGGTTTAAATCAGGGGGGGGGGGGGGGGG
>Ga0307517_10012249_pt1 | contig 11791 bp, 18 predicted proteins | sample 23_EM_MG_FD_194515 | JGI IMG/M metagenome (GOLD analysis project Ga0307517, IMG submission 194515) | Populus trichocarpa ectomycorrhiza microbial communities from riparian zone in the Pacific Northwest, United States - 23_EM | ecosystem: Host-associated > Plants > Roots > Unclassified | place... | reverse complement strand
CGCTAGCACTCTTCGCGTTGAATTTCTGTTCCTTGCGCCTAAATGCTCCACTGCACATGCTCATTCCGGGCATCAGAAGAACCCCGGCAAGCAAGCTACCGACGATTGATCCTTCTACAAGATGACCTTTTCCTTGAGTTAGGGCAAAGCTATAAAGGATGATCTCGATGATAGAACCAAAAGTCGCGTTGATGACGGCGCCCATTCCAATGGATGACTGAGCTGATATAGAGGCAACGGCCATTCCTATAAAGTACGACAAGGGTATGACGCTGAGGAGACAAAGGAAGAAGACGACCCCTTGCGATGCGATAAACGCGAGGAATGCCGGCACATGCTGGCCATTGTGTTCCCACTTTTCAACAATAGGTATGAGGACGAGCCCATCGAAAATGACGAAGAAGACGATTGGAAGGAGATTAATGAAAAGGATGTTGACACCGCCGACGGTATACTTGTAGTATTGCAGACCAACCGCACGATATGTGCAAAGTAACACCGTAGAACTGGGTGAACCGGATGGAGCTGATTGACCTTCGGAAAGCCGCGGGTGTTTGACCGCGAACTGGGCCACTGGGTTCGACGTCTCTCCACCATTTGGATTTGTACTTCCTTCAGCAGGTTCGTTGGTGGCAACGACGACCACAGGAGGTGCAGCACAGAACCTGATGTGCGTGGGCTCAGTAAACAAGTATTTGATGAGTACCCAATTAAGCTTCGCCATCGGGATGGTGACGACGAGGGCCCAGCAAATTAAACAGACAAGGAGCATAAGAGGCGTTATAATGGAAATCAGGGCAAGCCAAAAGCAAACTTTGCCAATGAGGCTACGCTTCTTATGTTCATTCGCATACACGTCGACAGCCGTCCCAGATGATGAGGTTGGTGTAGGCAGCAGGGCAGTCCCATATGACTTGATTGGTAGTGGAGCTTGTGGCACATGTGATGCTCGAGGTCCAAGAAGCGATGTTGTTTCTCGAACGTGATCCGCGGTGGAAACATTGCGCACCAGTGGTGTATAGGAGTCTGGCGTGATAGTGGAATGTTCGGAGAGAGGAGGTCGCCTGACTGTGCCATCATCTCTGGGAGGGGAAGTGCCTCGGACCGTGTCCGCGCTGTCACTCCAACGACGAACATGCCGGCTGTCATCATTGTCCTTCACCTCATCACTCGGGACATCGCCTTCCACATATTTGCCAAATGGCCAGAAGAGGTACCATCCTAGGCCATACACGAGGTTTGAGTAATGTTCTCCACCTTGAGGGACGAGATAAAGGACAACGGATACGAGGATGCAAATGACGCCAAGCCACCACCCAAACACGATCGCCCAAAATAGATTTCCTGGAAGGAGATGGCGTTCAGCTTGGGCGGAGGGGACGGAATGGAGAGCTTCGTCCGCATGACGCGTCACTGAACGAGATTTCTTGTAGAGTGCGGGTTTCCAGATTGGTAGACCAAAAGGATGTTGGACATTAATGAGGGATTGGCGTTCCTTGAGGGTCGTGATGGGATCTTCATCATCCTCGTTTTCGTCGCCGTCGCCGTCATCTGGCTGGGCTCGCGCTTTACCGCGTCGGCGATTGACTGGCCGTTCTTCGTCTTCATCCTCCTCCTCGTCGTTCTCTTCATTCTCGTCCGCTTCGCTGAGAACGTCATCATCGCGATAACCGCGGCTCGTGGCTTGTGAGCTGCTCACACTCGTGCTCCTTGCTGCGCGTCTTTGAGAGTGAGTAGAAGAGTTCCTAATAAGAATTGGTGTGGGCTGGAACTGTGTTGTCGGGGAAGATGGTTGCTGCGGGAAGTAGGAGGTGCCTTGGTTGTGGTGCGCTGGGGTATCAGTTGCCGACCATGTTGAGGTCCGACTGACGGTCCTGTGCACACCGGCATGAGGAGAGGGAGTTGGCGTCGAGGAGGGAACAAAATCGTCGCCATCGTCGGTGGCCGGGGAGGGGATATGCGCCATGGCCGAACAGCGCAACTAGACTCTAAAGAGCCGAACAGTGATTATATGGAATCGGCGTCTGCCGGAGGGGTATAGCCAAAATCTAATCTAATCTACACGTCCTATTTGCGCAGAAGTTTCTCGTGTAACTGGGCCCCCTTCAACTTAGCTCGCAAGTACTCCAACCGCGCATCATACCGCTGGCGAACCTCCTCTCGTCGTCGTCGTATGTCCTCCATCTCCGTCTCGACGTCTTCAGGATCCAGCCGGATGGTATTGATCGTCCCCGTCATGGATAGATTCTCATCCTCCGGCACCGTGTTCATGGGTAGATGGCCCGTACTCCTGACAAGGCTAACATTCGAGCTATTGGCAGCCTTCAGGTGGCCATGCGAGATGGAGTTTGGTAGGGCAGGGACAGGTGGGGGCATCATTTTCCCCAATCTCCTCTCTGATGTCACGCTTGACGAAGAGTTCTTTCGATGTAGAGAACCCGGCCGAGAATTAGAATTTGTCAACACTGAGGTCGGAGAGTTCAGCTGTGAAAGTTTTGTCCGTGGTATTTTGTTGTTTGGGTAGGCGGAGCGTGCCATAGAAATCGTCACTGATGGAACTGTCCCAGCAGAGGTAGCGGAGCGCACGGATATACTGTCATCGGCGAGGGTAATTTTCCTTTGAGACCGGCCATCCGATTCCAGTCCCCAACTTGACTCGGGATTGCTGCCTTTTCCAAAGTCAGCAGATTTGAGGGATGGTCGTACATGATGTCGTTGTCCTTTAGCAAGCGTTGTCACTTCCAGCCCATTGAATGCATCCATTAATCTCTTTGCCTCTGCTTCCACATTCAACATCTCTTGTGTGATATCTTTCACAGTCGTTAAATGCTCGTCATCGAAAATATTATAAATACTGGTGGGACTTCGCGTTTCGTGGCTCCCCCCACGAGTGCCAGGAAATGAGGATGGTGGTGCTTGCATCCGTCTGATACTACCAGAAATAGATCTCGAGGTCGACTTGATGGGCGAATGTGACTCATTATACCCTCGGTCAGAGCCAAGTCGTCGGGAAGATATTGACAATGTGTCTGGCTGGGCGCGAGAAGTATTTGTCCGGATAGACGAACTGCTGGATTTCTTTGAAAGTGCCCGAGGAAGTCGGAAGAAAGAAGTATTTGATGTTGATGACCAGACACTGGCCGTATCACTAGTGTCCTTGGAAGTAGACCGCCGGCCTGTTGCTCTTCTGAAAAGGCTGGTGACTCCAGATGCTGCAGAGGTCTTTGAGTTAATGGACGTCGGCCGGGCATCAATCTGGAAATTTGAAAGCGGTCGCGATGTTGCTACAACGTGAAAGAGTAAAATAAGCTGCAAGATCAAAAAAAACAAAAAAAAGATGAAACATACGTCGATCGGGGGTGGCTCCTGCCTTCTTCGGTCGTGGTTGAGCAGCAGTAACAGGGACTATTGGCGCCTCAACCGGAACGGCAGCATTACTCGCAAACCTTTCAAACAGGTTTTGTCGGAGAATGCGATACTCGTCGTCGCTATTTTCCAAGATCAGGAAGACGACCGAGGTGAAACTAGAGAAATACATACTTCAAAAGGCCTTCGGAGTTTGCGACCGCTAACTCATTCAGACGCTGAGCCAATGTTACCCTAAAGTCAATCAACAAGATGTTCGATGATCACTGGCGGGGAGTCCATTCTTACGTGACGGTATCAGTGTTTTTCCTTGGTGAGGTAGAGGTCGATTCGATACTATAGGTCTTGGTGTGTAGAGATGACCCCGAGGGTTGAGCACGGACGGGAGAAAACTCGGGTGGTGGACGGTCATTGGTGCGGGTCTTTGCCGACGTAGGGATTGACGGAAGCGGGAGTTCTTCATAATTGCGAGCTGTACTTGCATGAGCTGGATTCGGGGTAGACAGGGGACTCGACTGGACAGGAGCATGTGTGGAGAGGGCTTGAGCAGCAGATACGCCGGTAAGAAATGAAATTTGTGGGTCTTCCCGTTCTTTGCCTTTTCTGCCGTACTGATATCATGAAATGAACAGAGAAGTTGATGAGAAGAAGGCGTTCATAGTGGGGTAACGCAAATGAATAAGAACTCACAAAACGCGAACGTATAACTTGGACAACAGACGACTTTTCGCTCCCGGCTCCTCCAACTCCAATGGCAACTTGATAGTTGTCGTTGTCTTCGGCTTTTCTGGACGAGAAAAAACCCATGTCCTCATAACGTTGTAGCGCTCAACCTGTCGCTCTGCGAGTCACGATGCAAGGGCCAGCTGTGGGTCCTGCCTTGGGCAACCTCGTCGTTGGGCCTCCAGCGATGATTTGTGGAGAGAGGGGGAAGGCACGAGGTGATCAATTGTTATTCAATTTAGCAAGTCAACAGTTGCGTCGGCGTCGCATTTCCTTTTTCATCCATGTGAAATGAAGTGCCGTCACTCATGTAATGAACGAAAGTATGAATCCTGGGAGTGGCTCATCAACTCGTATATTACAGAGAGGTGAGTCTAAAGATCAAGGTTTCACTGTTACGATCTTTTACTTCGGAAGAATGTTCCCATTTCCTTTACTGTCTGTCCAAAGCCTTCTGTGATGACTACCTTATTGCCTATCCATTTGGGAAGCTTGTTGCGAATGGATGGTGTCGAATATCTTCGATCCACGAGAAGAAGAGAGGCCCAATCACCTCGATGCCTGATTGCTCGTCCTTCAAATTTGTCCAATAAACGCGTCAATAACAAATTGGCAACACAAAAACGGTATTCACCTATGCTTTGATTGACGGCATTCATGCACATATTCTCATACAGTTCGGCGGCGGCATCTTTCTGACCCCTTTCCTTCGGAGATATTCCCTGCTGTAGCTCAAGGTCTTTAACATATTTCAGACGCTCCCTAAGTTCGGGAGACCCGAGGTTGGCGAACGGAAGTCCGATAATGACCACTCCGCGGGCCAGGTCATCTGCAAAATTCAGCCCTTCGGACAACTTTGCCCCGATGACGGCAAGGAGCATAGCTCCGCCCCTCCTTCCCTCCCTGGGCTAGAAAAACAATCAGTCTCAGTATTGCGTTCGAGTTGGTATCCACTCGCATACCTTCGTGATAGCCGTTGCGTATTCCTGAAGGACCTTTTCAACTTGAGAGCTTTCTTCCGGTTCAAAGAATACCTATCAACATAGACGTCATTATCAGAGCATGCTGGAACCTTCTTCCTTCTCCAAACATGCCTCTTTCTTGGAGCTGAGTTTTTCCAATGTTCCACTTTTCGTCCAGAATGCTTTTGCTGTGTTCAGGAACTTGTATGAAGGGAAGTATACAATCATGCCTGCCGGCACAATGTTGGAAAAGTTGAGAAGGACTTGACCGAGCTGTGCAATCTAATTCCTTCATCAACAACGTTTCCTCCATTATAAAATCGAAGTACCGCAGTAGGATCTGATTGTTTCTCTGCTTTAAATTCCAGGTCTCCGCCACTAGGGCCTCTCCCGACCACCAAAGTCTGAAGGTTCTCGTCCGGAATAATATGTCCACAAGAAAAACTTCTAATCTTGTCTGGCGGAAGGTTGGAAAATAATTGGTTGATTACGTCCGAAATCTAAAGGTAAATGGAAAAAATCATAAAGATGCCCAATGGGCCTTTTAGGAATGAGGTACTCACAGGAGACATAGTCCCACCTGCGAGGACAACAGATCTTGCATCCTCAACCACTTCCATAAAGTGAGGAGAGGGATTGAGGAGTTGGTATTTCAGATCAACGGAAGCTTCTTGTCCCGTGGTGTTGACCAAGGTGAAAGTAACACGGCCATCTTAATTTCAATCACCAACTGGACTGGAGTTCATCATGGAATGGACTACCTGTGTTGGTATTCGTAAGAGAAAGCATGAAGTCCTCTACGATGTGGAGGGGCGGAATACCACCTTGCCTAATTTGGCGCTTCACTGTGGGATCTGGGAAGAAGGTTGTCAGAATAGTTTTCGGGTTTAATATCGATATGTTCACCGATCTCCTTCTCTGCTTGCTTGTCTGAGTAGCCAGCGATTTTTCTTGCGATCTTATGGACGATTAGAATATCCTCCAGCGAAACACTCATAATGGGCAACCCACCTTGCTCCTTTTCAAGTATGACTCTATCTCCAACAAATTGATACCAGCCACTTTCTTGCCCATTCTTTCTGTAAGTTGTACAACGGTCATCACTTCTGTTTTCTCCTTCTCTTTCGCTCTTGCATCCTTCCATTCTCCAACACACTTTTTCAAAGCATCCAGAAATACGACAAGCCGTTTTAGTTGCAGCATGTTGGCTGGAGACAACCTAGTTTTGAAACAAGATACATATACCAGTACTTGTTGAAGGGAGGTCGTCAATGTTGAACATGGAAGATGGGCAGTGGAAAGGGAGAGCAGGGTGGGTATTAAGTCTGTAAACGGTCATTAAATATTAGAAGGTAGAATGAAGCAAACGAGACCTACTGTGGGCTTCGTCGATTAAGACAATTTGATCTTTGAGATCGATTCCTAAAGCCTCGCGAGCAGATTTTTGCAGAAGAAGATTATAGGGCAACGTGACGATCTTCAGTCAGATGTAAGCATGAGTTTTAGACAAAATATGTCTTGATCCCACCTCCGCCTGTGGAATTGCTCGCCTAGAGCCAAAATATGGACACACATTCGCAAGGCGGCCTGCCATTGCGAGGTCTTCGATATCTTTCGGGGAGGCCTGTTGGTTTAATGCTATTAGAAGGCCTTGCTTTCAATCGGCCTATTTCCACCTACTAGGATTTGATCTCGAAAGTCGAGCATTTTTTCCTCTTCACCGATAGGGGGAAGGAATTTACAGCGCTTTCCTTCCTTTTCTAGGAAAAACATGATTGAACTGGGTGTGGACAAGATATTCAGGACACACCTCCTAGAAGCTCTCGACATGCTTCATCCAAGTCACGAGTACGCTCCCGGAGAGCGTCATTAATGCAAAGTTGTTTTCTTGATCCTAGTGAAACCGCACGCGTAGTTGGCGTTAATGCAGACTCCCAGCTTCCATCCAACTCTCGATCAGCACTTCGTTTTTGAGGGACCGAGTGTTGTAGAGGGTGATGGTTTACTAGCAAGGTTGGCGCCTTGAGTCGCAGCTTGCCTAACTCCGGAAGAACCTGCGCAAGTTGTGAATGCGTACGAGATGCATAGTATATCTTGGTACAAGTGATTTCTTCTTCCTGTTCGAGAGAATGACCGGGAGCGGTTCGAGATGATTTGTCAACTCTATAACCAATGAATATATATACGGGAATTTCAGCAAGAGGGAACTTTACTTGGCCATTAAAGCCCGAAGTTCTGGAGATATGTGTATTTCCTCCTCGTTCGACGCGGATGCCTGGTCCTCAGGCAGAAATCGATCATCATCGGCGTCGGTATCCCTATCTCCTCCCTGGGCAAGTTTCTGAAGAAAGAGTCTAAAGTAAATCCAATTGTGTAATTGGCGAGGGTGGTTTTAAAAATGGGGACTCACGAGCCTCTTCGTTACTCTCCCTTTCGCTGCTCGTCTCAGGGCTTCTTCACGTCTTCTCGCCTTGACCAGCCTTTCCTCGTACTCTTGTTCGCTGGCTTCGAGATCCCGGCGCACGCGTTGAAGTGTCTGCTCGATCACCCAGTCTTTTGCTAGAGCCGGGGCGTCAGATCCATGCCAAGCCACGTAGCTTCTGGCATACCTGTGAGATCGTCATTTCCCCCGGCGATTTCTTCCATTTTTCCCTTTCTGAAGCGTTCCCTTTGGTCAGAAAGCCAAGTCAAGGATGAACAAAGCAGACTAAGAGTTTTTCCCTATAACAAAATGTAAATGAGACCGTTGATACAATATCTCACAATATATTTACCGTGCCAGTTGGACTTTCGATAATGGCCACTTTCTTTTGCTCGATAGACTCATATAGGCAACGCATAAGAGATGTTTGGATATCATAGGGTGGTTTGTAAGGGAATGCAGTGAATTCAGAGGGCGTTGGAAGGTGCAAATCCATGGTTGAGAGAGTGACTGGTTCGACGCGTTCACAGAGCGACGCGATCTGGATATAGCACACGTGACACGCGTTGGAGATAGTGACATCATAGTGGAATTGACCATGTAAATGGTGGATATTCGTGGGTTCATATATGACTACAGTACAGTGATGATCAATAATATCAAAATACCGTTGCAAACTCCTAGTTAATAAGGGTATTGACATCCGTCCAGCCTCCTGGGCAATCTCCTTCGCTCACCCACATGCACAATCCGTAGAGCCCGATTTGTTTCCTCGTCAGTCGAATAGGCGTCATGTTCATGCCGAGTAAAGCATCTTCTATAATCCGTTCAATAACCACGATATAACAACCCCTTCCACCGACTCCATCCCAGGGTAACACGATAGATATCAAGCTATAGCTTTCCCGTAGAAATCCGTTAACCAGGTTTGGGCTTCACGATAGTCGACCTTGACCTGCTTCAGCAATTTCTGGATTGATTGGAGGGCCTCCTCATCCGAGAGGTCTTTGTCAGCTTCCTCGTCGCGCAGATGACCTCTGTGTTGGATCTTCTCGCATGAGTCTTGCACTCTCGAAAGACCGAGGGCCGCAGAAGAACCTTTCAAGTAGTGGCCCAGTGAAGATAGTGAGGATAGATCTTTCTTCTCGCTGGTTGGGTTTTAGTCACAGGCACATGGGAAAAAAATCATGACGCTGACACTGCATCATCCATTTTACAGAATGTCCTCTCAGCTTGCTCAAAGTACTCCCAAACCATCGGCTGTGAGAAATCGTGAGTTTCTTCATCTTCGTCGAGTTCAAGGATTTGACAGAAGACATCCATGTCTATGAGGCTGCAAGGAGCAGCATTCTTCTGCAACATAATATTTAGCCTTGGGTCTTTCAGCGAAAATAGAAAGAAGGATTAAGAGAGGTGGGGAAAATGGGCCACGCGAAAAAGGAGTTCGCCAGTGGTGCATGGAAAGTCATGAGCAACGGATCACCTCTTCGGGTTCTAACTCTTTGGGCGGTGGCGGCAGTGGTCGGCCTACTGGCTGGGCTTCTACGGGTGGTGATTTTCTCTCTGGTTCAGAGGTTTTCTCTTTCTGCTTCGGAGGATCTGGGACGAGATTGGAGGGAGGCAGAGGGTGCAGGGGTTCCACAACGGGGCGCTTTGGGGCAGGAGGGTCCTCCCTTGAAATTGAGCGAGCATGGGGGACTGAAGCGTGCTCTGTTGCAGGCATAGATGATGGGACAGACAATGAATCAGGACGATGCAAAGAACTGGAAGAGAGTGGTTCCGGGAGATATTATACGTGAAGGATGATTTATCGACTACATTAATCAGTCACGCCCGCTCTCATCCATCAACCCGTCACAAAAGCCCCGGTGACCTCATCTCCACGTGACATTCTCGCCTAGATTATCGCCCTCTCCCGAAGGTCTGCTATTTGCTCCGAGCTGTATCCTAGTTCTTCCATTACCTGCACAAGTCAATGTCTGAAGTATCCTCCTTTGGGGAAGCCACTCTACCTCTTCAGTGTGTTCCGACAGCCAAGGAGGTGGGAGCCTCACTTTCATTTTTTGTCCATTGTACGTGACTGCAGGGGCCACCAACTTAATTTTACCTGCCCGAGGATGCTACGTCACATCCCATCAGACCTTGCATCTAGGCCCATGCCAGGGGCACTCACCTTTACCTCTACCACTACCTGTCTGGCAATCGCCTGATATCATATCCAAAATGTTTGATAAACCTTTTTCTGGACAGTAGTTATGTACTCGCCTGAGGGTGTTGGAAAGTCTGTTCAATATCGTTAATCGGACCGAACGGTATCCTGTAACCTCATATGTCTTAAAATGTTGAATTTGAGGATTGGTATGAACGCCGACGGACCCAAGTCCCGTGAAGCGCTGAAGCCAATGGTCTCTGTCGTGCTTCATTAAGGCGCCAGTAATTATGCGCACAAGCTCTGTCCGGTTCTTCACGCGAGCGTCATTCGTCGCAAATTTGGGATTAGTCGCCAACGAAGGATTTTCGAGAACTTTCTCCGCCAATATGTTGAACTGCAGTGTATGAGTAGCATCGTTAAAATTATGGTTGCGTGATGGTAAGGCCGTGATTAGATAAAAATACAAAAGGTGGGGAATATCAGCATGATGCCCATGATTCAATAATATGAAGGTGCTTGCTTGTTTATTGTTGCCTGCACCGACCATCAAAAATCCGTCCTTACAGGGGAATACTTGATATGGGACAATTGATGGATGGGCTGTGCCATGACGAGAGGCTTCTTGTCCTGCTATCAGGTAGTTCGAGGCAATGTTGGCCAGGCCTGCAATCTAGTTCCATTACAGATGAGATCTGATTTGCAGCCGATCAAGCTTATAGAATGTACCTGAGATTCAAAGAGATTACAGTCTATCCAAACTCCTTTGCCGGTCTGCTGGCGAGATAACAGAGCTGCCATGATCGCCCCATGGGCATAGAGGCCTGTGGCAATATCCGTGGCAGCAACCCCGACTTTACTTGGTGGACGGTCTGCTTCCCCGGTACTGGTTTCCGAGAGAATTTGTCAGAAAGGTGGTCATTTGAATAGATGTTACTCCACGGACATGTGCATGAGGCCTGCTTCTGCCTCAATGATAACATCATAACCAGCGGCCGACCTGTAGGGCCCAGTTTGCCCATAACCTATCAACCGACAAGGTGGTGTGTCACTAGGGGCCTAGGCGTTCAGACTTATAATTGGACCCACCAGTTATTGATGCATAAATTAACTTTTCATTAATCTTTTGACAGTCCTCCCACCCTAAGCCCATAGATGCCAGCTTTCCGGATACAAAATTTTCTACCAGGACATCGGACTTCTTCACGATTTTTCTTAAAATCTCCAGCCCTTCAGGCGTCTTGAAGTTCACTGTAATCGACTTTTTGTTCCTATTGACGGCGAGAAAATAAGCAGATTCCGCTGGTTGTTGCAAAGAAGCGCTTGGAGCCGTTGGGATCATCGGTGCTGACGGCGGGTGCCATGAGCCTGAAAGCACAGTGCAGTGTCATCAAAGGAGCTTAGAATATAGTGAACAACCCGACACATACGGGTATCGTCTCCTCTGGAAACTTCCTCAACCTTGATGACATCTGCGCCGAGGTCCGCCAATAACATAGTGGCTGTCGGTCCCGCAAGGACTCGCGTCAAGTCCAAGATTCTGATTCCCTGTAACGGAGGAGGGATTCCGGGTCCATACGGAATGCCAGGAGAGTCTGTGGCCTTTGGTCCAGTTTCATACCAACGGATTCGTCTGGCCACAACATGTGTGGCAAGTCGCGGCACGGCCACTTTAGAACAAATCAAGAAGCTTCCCATCGATTTGATAGGGCTGGAAGCAATTATAATGACTTCTGAGTTAGACAACTTTCCGGGTGGTTTGGAAAAATCAAAATGCGCACCGGAATCGGTAAGAGACAGCTCCGGCCAAATGGCAGACGAATGTGCCCAATGTCCATACAGTACTTAGTGTTATGTAACGTGAATACAAATCAACATAAATTTCTGGGTGTGAATTATACAATCCATGACTGGGTAACGTACAATTTATGTAATGAGGCAACTCGCAATTCAGCAATTCAGTCATCAACAACCAAAGCGGTTTCGCCATGGTTTAGAATACTGCATGAAGTTAATGCCTTCTTTCAAACGAAGGTTTCCTTAAAAAAAGTCCTAGAGAACATACCTCTATTTACTCACTCCCAAGACCCCCTTTGACTGCACCTTCTCGTCCTTTATTGCGGTGGAGGAGGAACTACTGCGAAAGGAACATATGCTGGAATGACGGCT
>Ga0307517_10012248_pt1 | contig 11793 bp, 8 predicted proteins | sample 23_EM_MG_FD_194515 | JGI IMG/M metagenome (GOLD analysis project Ga0307517, IMG submission 194515) | Populus trichocarpa ectomycorrhiza microbial communities from riparian zone in the Pacific Northwest, United States - 23_EM | ecosystem: Host-associated > Plants > Roots > Unclassified | place... | reverse complement strand
AAACTTGATGCGGTCTTTCTCTATAGAGGGAGCTTCATTTCCCCAACTCTAGCATTTTATACAATTATAACCAACAAACATGAAGATGGGTGACTACAACAATGCAATGAGAAAGAATGAAAGCAATCACCTTTTTGTATAGTGCCATAAGGTTGGATTCTTCAAAAGGCAAGTACCCAGCCATCAAGACAAAGAGAATCACACCACATGACCACAAATCTGCCTTGGCGCCATCATAGCCTTTATTGTTGATCACCTAGAAAAGTGAAACACCAAGCAATGAATAAAATAACATATATGGTTGGAGCATTAAGAAATATTGATGGCACGAAAAGTTACCACACCTCTGGAGCAACATAATTTGGTGTTCCACACGTTGTGTGAAGTAACCCATCTTCCTGAAAAGAGAAATAAAAGATAAACAGTCAGGAAATCTTCTGGAATGAAGTGAAAATAATCAATGTTTGGGCAGAGTTCTCGGGTCAGAGGTTAACATACTCTAACTTGCTGAGGTAGTGCACTCAATCCAAAATCCGAAACTTTAAGAAACCCACTAGCATCCAATAGCAGATTCTCAGGCTGTAGTTGTAAAACCAGATGTAAAAAACTTAGTTCATTACCGATACTAATAAGAGATTGATCAGCCAGCTCAACTAAAGAGATTAGTGAGGCTCATTGTCATTTTAACATTAAAATAAGAATAAAAGCAACAAACTCGCACCTTTAGATCTCTGTGGTATACACCTCTGCTATGGCAGTAGTCCACGGCATTGATAAGTTGCTGAAAATACTTTCTCGCTTCATCCTCCTTCAACCTCCCTTTACTTGCCTAACTCAAGAAAAATAGCAAAAAAAACAGAGAAAAAAATAGACTTGTCATTAACATTAACATGCAGAATAATCCAACACGTCAATTTCAGACATATTCATCTTACAATCTTGTCGAAAAGTTCACCACCCGTCACAAATTCTAAAACAATGTATATTTTGGTCTTGCTCGCCATCACCTACAACACCAATACTGCTGCAAGTTATTAAAACAATCCCGACAATAACATAAAAAGAATAATAACAACTTGCTAATTAAAAAAAAACTTCCAACCTCATACATGCGGACGACATTCGGGTGTCTAATTAATTTCATTGTTGAAATCTCCCGTTTAATCTGCAATGAAAAAAATATATATATAGCATAGCGAACGACTAGTCTCCCTATTCAAATTGACTTTTCTTTCTTCTTTTATTGTCTACAACTAACAGCTCTAAATTTTCAATTCGATTTTCTCGGTGACCAGACATAACAACTAACAACGAGAAAAATCATGAGCTAAAATTAACACAAAAATAAGTTGAATTTGATAAAATAAAACTTGAGAATTCACAGAATTTTATGAAATAAAAAAAATCAGAAAGAAATACCTGACCGATCATTTTGTGTTTAAGAACTTTCTCTTTATCGAGAATCTTAATAGCAACATTCTCTCCCGTCTCAACGTTCCTAGCAAATTTCACCTTCGCAAAAGTTCCTTCTCCGAGAGTCCTTCCGAGCTCATACCTCCCCACGCGTGTCCTGCTTCCGCTTCCACCACTTCTAGAAGACGACATTCTCTGGAATCAATCAAACTCCTTTCCTTTCCCTCTCTTTCTCTCTCTAAAACTGAAGTTCCTGTTCTTATTTTCTATCTATCAAGATCTCTTCTTCTTGCATGGTTGCCATACCTGAGACTTGGCTACACTCATATTTGCTTCTTTTTTTTTAATTCTACTTTTTTAAAAAAAGAAAAAAAAACTAAAAAAGGAAACAAATCAATTTATGATGGAATCGAAAAGGAGAAAATAGAGAGACAAAAAGAAAAGTCATGAATACTGACGGTCGGATCAGAAATCAACCCCATAAAGTCAGATAAATCGACGGAGAAAATACTGTAGAAGATAAACAAAAAATTCTTGTTTTTCAATGAAGAAGAGATTCTACATGCAATCAGAGATCTCCAAAAAGACTGGAAACAAAACTAATCGAGAAAAGACTGAAATAAATAAGAAGACTTTGCTTCTTTTTTACAGAACAAAAAACAAATCTTCTAATTAAGGCTTAGGCTTGAAGAGAGTTAGAGAGAGAGGTGATCGAAATCGAATAGTAGTGGAAATAATTAAGGCTTAGGCTATGACGATAAAATCAAAGTCACTTCATTCTAAACCTGTCCCGAAACAGAACAATTTATTAGTATTATCCCTAATGTTTTACACATTTCTCAATTCGATCCTTCTATCAATATTTGTTACAATACGTTTGTTATGTGAGGAAATTAGTCTTATATTTCGCTTCACTTACTGTCTTGAATTTTATTACCAATTTCTTTCCTCTTTTCCTTTCTGGAAAATAAAAAAAAATCTCTTAAAAATAAAGTAAATCTCTTTACAATTATATTGGTTCAATCATGTGTTGTATATGTGTTATGTGAAAAAGTAGTCTCTATTTAAACAAGATCTTTAGACATATCCTCAACTCAACTTGGTAATAGAGAATAAAGCTAACAAGAAATTGGTTATAATTTGTAACTTTAGACTGTGTACAAAATTCTATTTTTAAAATTTATATATAAATAAAATAAAATGTTATAAATAAATAAATAAAATTATACATATATATATATGTATTAATAAAGAGCTAATATAATTGTTAAATACCAATGATGTGACATGTATAATATTTAGCTGTAAAGATGATGTAGTTGTGATTTTAAAAAAAAAAGTGAACATTCAATTAACATTCCGCAATTTTTCATTGAAAAAGTATATATACATACATATAAAAAAAAAACATTTTATTATTTGATTTTTACTCTCTTAACATTCTTTTTTTCAAATATTCTATCCGCAGGTCAAATGTGGTCTTAATATTTCTGATTCTACGCAATAAAATGATGTCTTTAATTTGAAGAAAAATCGACCAGTAAATTAACAGGCTCGGAAAGAAGCACCTAATGAGAAACTTCTTAAGCACGGAGGACTTAATTGATAAATTATTTTTATTAGGACTCCATTAGTAGCAGAATAATATATTAGGGTCTGATTTGAGGGTTTCCCTAAAATCTAAGCGTGTGTTAATTTTAGTTTCCAAAGTACGAAACCAACCTTGTTGATGGCAACAATCCCCGTATGATTTGGGACCTTTTTGGACATTTAAGCAAGTCTTGTGGGCCCCTTTGTCAGTTTAAGGTTTCAACTGGACAGGGCCTATTTCACGACATCATCACCTAACCTGCCCTGGGCATTAACTCACGTCCGAATCGGGGGCCACGCCACGACAGTTGTGGGTGACGTTTCTGTAAATATATAGTCACGATAACTTTAGGCCGTTGGATTAAGATCAGGTGCCATGTACGATTGGATGAAATATAGTTTGTTTGGATTCCGTTAATTTAATATCAATAAAATAAAGACGCTCGGAATTCATGTATAGACAACCGAAATATCTTTTTTCTTTCTTATTGATTGAGTCAGACACCTTTTATTATATGTTTGGTATGCTGGTATAATTTGATTTTTAAGAGTAAATTTTTATAATTTTTTTAATTACGTCATCATTTGAAAAGGAAGTAACTTTTATTCTTTTAATGTATTACTGTAAAAAAATATCAAATTATTTATTTTTTAATATTTTTTTATGATTTTAATGATCTGATATAAAAAATTTTAAAAATTATAAAAAAAATTATTTAATATATTTTAAATAAAAAATATTTTAAAATACATCATGCACTACAATACTAAATAGATTATATCTTAATTGCAATATGTTGATTAATAAAATAGATTAATAGATGAGTAGAATTCATGAGAATTAATGTTGAAGAATCAACCATTATCCTGTGATATTAAAGAAGAAATCGTTTAATCATCTAAGTGACGGCTCAGTAGTAAAAACTTGGGACCAAAAGGTTTGCTCCCTCTGTGATCTCAGGTTCGGGCCCTGTGGTTGCTTATATGATGGTCACTGGAGGCTTATATGGTCGTTAACTTCAGGGCCCGTGGGATTAGTCGAGGTGCGCGCAAGCTGATCCGGATACCCCTTTAAATTAAAAAAAAAAAAAAAAAAAAGTCGTCCATGGAGTAGCTTTTGAGGATGAACAGTCATGTGGGCAATCAACATTTTCATGCTTTCTTTTTTGCAATTCATTCGCAAGTTTTTTTCTAGTGTAGAGAAACATGGCAACTATGTTGAAAAATATAGAACATGGAATGCATGCATTTGCATATCTTTTACAATCATGTACTTTCAAAAATCAATTTAATTCTTTATTAAATAAATTTAATTTAGTGCCACTTGAAATCGAGAAATCCTTCAAATATCTAAGCAAGCTTTTATTTTTATTCTTTTGTTTTAGCAAAAGTAAACTTCCATTAATTACAATTCCAAATCTATGTATATTCATCAATATTATTAATTTTATGAAGTAATAATTACTTGGTATAAAATAAATCACTAGAATTAAATGGCATGGTTATTAAATTGAAAACCTGTTGTAATGATTGAGTCACGAGTTGATAAAATTAACTTAGATCAACTTAAAAAATTCAAATAATAAATTATAAGTTCCAACTCGAAAAAAAAAATCCTGGAGTGAATCTATTGCTACACCAATTTTTCCTTTTCATCAAATGTTTATGCATCATGAAAATAAAAAAGAGATTGGACTTTTCATGTATATTATGAGAGGAAATATTATGGGTTCCCTCAATGTTTTTTCTCTCTTTTTAGTTCTTTTTTTTTATCACTTAAATTTTCTTATTTGATTTTTTTATATTAGATTAATTTGGAATTGAGTTTTGTTATTTGTTTTGTTTTGCTTGGCTTGGTATTGGCTACTTGTGGTGTCGAGAAATAAAATTGACTCTCGATTATACTTTAATTTGGAAAGATTAAATGAAAATAAATTGAATTAAAAAAATTAAAGCTAAAAAACCAAATTTGAGCATTAGACAAGTATTAAGCTCTTTTTTTTTTTTTTGCAAACATCAAGCACTGAATTGCACGAGCAAAGGAGAAATTCAACCCCCTTGTTTTTGTCCCTCATTTGTTTTTTTAATTTGATCCTTTTAAATTGAGTTTACTTGTGATTGGACTTCATTTTTTTTATTGCCTAGACGCTGGGATTCCATGGTGTTGAGAAAAAAATTTCATATGTGTTTGATTCTCGATTTTGCAAGATAAAATTTAATTTATTGATCTAAAACAATTAAGGCTTGAAGGATCAAATTTGAAACAAAAAAAAAACTTTTAGGAACTGAAAAGGACGAGCAAGATAATTTGGTTGACGTGTGAAATGCACATGACAATGTGTGGGGTGAAGCCTTCACGCTCTGGCGGCGTGTGCAGCTTCTTCAGGTGTTGGAACATTGTCGTCCACGGTTCTATTTAAAGCAGCGTAGCGAGCTCTTGCCAGTGGTGTGGTATGTGTCGAGAGAGAGGCTTTAGCAATCTTTTTTTTCTTCTCCTTCCTTTTTTCTTTCTCCTCTCCTCGGGATTCGAGTTGGTTTACCAAAATTACAAGGTGTCCTGTCATTTTATTTTTGTGTTAAATTTGATCCTCATTCTTTTAATTGTAATTTTTAGCTTTGTGTTTTTTTTATAAAAAAAAATTCAATTTCATCCTTAAACATTAGATTTGTTGTAAGTTAGGCTTCATAATTTTTTGGATTGGGTGGTCCTGGTATCATGACTCAGGTCACAAATTTGAAAAGTTAATCTTTCATCCTTAAACATTGGATTTGTTGTAAGTTAGGCTTCATAATTTTTTGGATGGGGTGGTCCTGGTATCATGACTCAGGTCACAAATTTGAAAGGTTAACCTGGTTTGACATCGGTCTTTTTTAGCTCTTTTTTTACATGAATTTTCCTTTTTAATTTTATCTTTCAATTATGTATTTGTTGAAAGTTGAGCTTCATGATTTATTCTCTTTTTTTTAATAGGGTTTGGACTTAAAAACAAATTAGGACGAGTCAAATGAGCTTGCTAGAAAAGCGTATATAATTTTTAATTCAATCATTGAATCTAGTTAAAATTTTGCAAGCGCATTTTATAGGCCAGGTTCTATTAGGTAGTGTTTGGTATGTTGGACATTATTAATTGGACTAGAGTGGATAGGACATGACCAAACAAACAATTATCTTGTCTTGTGTTTAGGATGCTTTGAACTAGACTGAACAATTTATCTTATTATGTGTTTGAAAGATAATAGATGGGATCCGACCAACACGATGTTTTGACCAGTTCGAGTTAAAAAAAATAAGGATTGATCTGACCTAACACAATCAAAAACCCGGGTTAACCTTATGACCTGGTCGACCCATAGCAAAACACGAATTAAAAATCCATTGACTTTTCTTGAATTTTTTTTTGTCAAAACAATGATACTTTGATTTTATTTTTTTTCAATTTATGTCAACTTGGATTTACTTTCCTAACCCGTGATCTAGGCCTTGTTTCAGGTTGATTCCGAGTCATGTTTAAAAAAAAATTATTGTAATTTATCACCAAGAAAATGAAATTACTTAACACGCGGAGCTTTAGGCTTAAACATGATTAATTGACAAATGAAAGAAGAAAACAGCAAAAAAAGAAGGAATGACCGAATACCTGCACCAGCAGCAGAAGTTCTACTTTTTCAGGGCAGGTTCATTGATAGCATAAAGGATATTACAGGTTAAACAATGGAAAAGGCAATGCCTTTCTATGTTTGGCAAAGCACCAAGTACAAGTAGCTTCAAATCAAGTACATTTATAGCGATTCATTCGAATCAAGCCTGGCTTACATGCCTTCCAGTCTTAGCACCAGACTACAGGATGACTTTTATAACATGAACGCAAGCATTTTCTTACAGATGTGAAAGCATTCTGTAGAATTATAAAATACATGGATGTTAAGCAACCTTTGGCTTGAGTTTCTTGGAAAAGAGAGGAGATTTATTTGGCTTGAAAAGTGACCGAGACGTATAAGTTGAATGAATCATGTCAACGAATAAACGGAAATGCTGCCAAATGAAGAAAATGACTGGCAAAGAAGCAACGACAGCAATAGGGATAGAATATGGTAGTAATTTATTGCCGAAAACAAGGAAAAATGTTGCCATAAAGGCTACCATCATTGCCCCAATTGATATGAAAAGTGTTGTGAGTCCGATAATCAACCTGTTAGGCAATGACCAAAGGAAATTTTGTTCGGCGTACCGAGAAGTACGAATTGACAAGAAGGTTAACAAGGATGAGGCAGAGGTTACTAGCGATATTGCATCTGATATGGCAAAGAATTTGAATGCAATTTCCTTAAGGAAAACAGGAGTCCCTTTATCTTGAAAATTACCTCCTGGTACGGTAAAAGCTGCTGCAAAAACCACAGTGGCAATAAGTGTTGCTACAAGCATGCATGAATCAGCAGTATCTCTCATCCATTGCTCCCCTTCTTTCATCAAGTCCCTGTGCTGTTCTATAAATAAAGCTCCTGGAGTTTTCCCATGAAAATTTTTTTCTTCAATGTGCCGTGGTTGAACGACTTTTTTCACTTCCTAGAAATCATGATCATGTAGAGAGACTGTGAGATTCATATATAGAAGGAGAATATCGCATGTGCATATGAACATCTTATCCGCCTATCATAACGTGATCCACATTTGATGGACGAATTAGGTTGGCTTAACGCATATGACCTACAATTAAATGTATTTTGTTGATGGAAAGAGTGAGAATAGTCACCTCGAACCACAGCAATTCGCGTTGCAGTTGTAAAGCTGCTCCTGGTATAGCATTAAGTCGACTTGGTGATTCCAGTACTTTTGCAGCCAAATGCAACATATTATTTCCTTCTGTATCTTTGTATGTTGTTATCAAATTCTTGATAGAACCAATCTGGTATATAATCTTGAAGATGTCCTCATGACGATTCAAGATAGAAATATGAAATATGCTATACATATTGTGCTCAACTTTGAAGATCAACTCAGGATACAAGCGAATGAGTACTGTTAGAAAGTCAAGATTCCCTCTTTCTGCAGCAGTGAATATCAATGGCAAGGGTTCTCCAATCTGACGAGAAATTGTTGCGTCATCCAACAATACAACTTGTTCCCAGAGGTACTGGATTATGTCAAGTGCTTCTTTGTGCATAAGTTTCTTCATCCGAGCCAATTTGAATTCTGAAACTGAGGATTAAATATAACAAAACTGAATTGTGGGAAATGGGGTTAAGTTCTAAATCAAAGATGTAAAACATAAATGTAGTTAGCCAACGAGTGAACAGATCTGATAAATCAGTAACATTTCGAAATATTTTGTGTATTGAGGTATACAATATATCACTTCTGCAAGAATGTTGGTGTATTTAAAAGTTAAATTGCTATAAATTTCTTTGTGCATCGTTTACAGGATTGTTGGATATTTTTTTAAAAACAAATATTGAAGATAAAATGATAACTGCTACTTGTTGGTGTGAGTTATTGCAGAAGATTTGAGGGAGAAATTGTAGGAGAATTATTGCAGAAGATTTGAAGGAGAAATTGTAAGGAACAAATTTAGAATTTGACCGTTACCTCTAATTAATCTATATTTATGTATAAGAATAATTACCTACCTAGATTAGAATTATCTACCCGGATTAGAATTTCTTGTACAACCTATATAATCATATACTTGTGTACAGTTGAAATGTATCAATAAGGAGTGAATGAATATTCTTGATGCTTTCTATCACTAATTCCTTGTAACACACAAGTTTGCAAGCTTGAATATATGCATCCATGAAAAAGATGTATAAAGTGCTCATGAATATGATAAAGATATGAAGTTAATCTTTTGCATTCTCTAACAGGATGAAATTTTCGGATTGGTTTTCTTTCTAAGGAAATAGAGATTTGGAGCATCAGAGAACTAACAGGGGTTGAGGCATTTGTTCCAAAATCCTGGAGGACTTTGATCGACAACGTTTGAAGGCATACAAGACTTTTGGGAAAATGCATGCAATGCCGTCAGCTGATGTTCATCACGAGCATAGGCCAACCCGCGATGTTCTTTTAGCATTTTCCATGCTACATCTGGGAACAAAAAGATTCAAAAATATGAAAACAAGTTGGATTTTCAAAGGCTTACGAATAAGCTGTCTCAGGGTTGAATGTTGAATTTCTCTTCTGGGTAGTAGCAATCACAAACTAAAACAGATTGATTCATTTATGAAAATAAATTTAATATCTAAATGATAGCAAACTATCGAAAAGATTGCTCACCATATATGTCACTGTTGATCAAAGCAACAAGTAACTTTATGCGATCACCATCGGTTAACTGCTCCTTTGTTTCATCATAAAGATATGATACCATCCCTCTATGCCCCAATAGAGTTGCCATGTAAATTGGTAACAGGTTTCCTCTACCTCGAGTCATTGCCAAATCGGGTTTTTTGTCCATCATGACTTTGGCAAGTGCCTCAACTCCAGATATAGCAGCAAAGCAAAATGCTGTATTGCCAGCACTACTCCTATAAGCTAAAGCCTCTATGCTCATCATTCCAACAAGCTGTTTCACAAAATGAGTGTGCTCCGCGGCAGCTGCAATATGTAGAGCTGTCTCCCCTCGCTTAGTTATCCTAGCATTAACTTCTCCTGGACATAACTTATAAATGCCTTCAGCTGTGTCCCAATCACCACTCAGAGCGGCTTGATACAATTGCAAGTGCCTTTTTCTTTCCCCTGTCAGGAAGAAATAATTAAAATAGTTTTGATTTTATAGAAAACTAATGCTTCGCGTTAAACATCATTAACTTGCAATTATTGAATAGAACTTCTAGATTTCATCAGTCAGATGCAGGAAATCGAACAATAGAAATGGAGAAATGAAATTTTCACGGCATCATACCCTTTTAGGTCAATATTATTACAATTCTTGTTTTTTTCCCTTCTTTTGTTAAAATCACATGAAATTTCCACTAATGTTTTCAATCATTGAAAAAGTTACGGAAGAAACTTTTTTTTCTCTCTACTGGGCCATTGCAAAATGCAGACTCCCAAAATATAAAGTTAACGAGAACTATAATTAAACATCCAGCTTAATAAATTACCTCCATCACCAGTAGGAGGTAGTTGTTGAGGGACTACCACAAGCTCGATATTATGGCGATGCTGTCCATTGTGGACACTATCTATAGCTGCATTAATGTTAATGCCATCTGTAATCTCCACTGATGCCATGTTTCCCAATTACAAGGTCTTGATCAGCCTAAGAAAAACAACCCAAAAGCATGTATTTTGTAATCAGAAAAGATGACCCGGGTAGCAATATAGCTTAATGATCAACATATCTCAAGGACTTACCTCGAGCTGGGAAAATGTTTGGCTACAGAGAGGAAGCCACGAAGAAATGGCGCTGAAACAGCATGGAAAAGGAGACGAAAGGAACTCTGTTTTCTACAGGTGAACTTCTTTTTAGTCAAGCGACAAACTACAAATGTGCCCTTCATTTATCTGACGGGTTTTGATTTGATTCTTCTACTTCTAATTGAGCCAATTCTACCCTCAACCAGTCCGCATAGTGCTCATCGTTTCTTCCCTTAAATCAATATTTATCCCATAACCATATATATATATATATTCTTAACACCAACTTCCTCATCACACAATAATCTTCTCAAAATTCGTATTTGTTTTTGTCATCATTATCTAAAATTAAAAAAAAAGAAGTTAACTTTCTTAATCACAAGAGTAATCCTTTAAGGTTATGAAGTAATGAAGTTGACACTACAAGAAGAGTTTACATGCATGAGTTTGATATGTGATACAAGGGAAGAGGGAAGAAATGGGATTGCTTGGGGCAGATTAAGGGTAAACTTGGTGCAATTAGGAGGAGAACAACATAATCGAAACCCAACAAATAGATGGAGGATATATTTGTAGTTTGTCCTCAATAAAATAAGACCTCAAGGAACTAAAGAAGCTTCGTCCAACTCAACTTCTCAACGTGTTCCTCGGCAAGTTGACTTAACAATAATGAGATATGTCTTCGTCAATTGTGTTTGCAAGTGCCGGTAAAAATATTATTTGTTTTAAATTTAATTTTTTTTTTAAAAATAATTTTTTATTGTTTTGATAAGTTGGTATCAAAAATAAATTTTAAAAAATAAAAAATATTATTTTAATATATTTCAAAAAAATTATATTTTGAAATGACTTCTAAGCATGCTTTAAATATTGATAATTAAAAAAAAGGATTATGATGTTGATAAAAGGAAAGACATATTCCTTTTATGTATATAATACTTTGGAGAAGATCGAAAAGAGGGGGTGCATTCACAATCTATGGACAGATAAGAAAAACTGGAGTTAATTAGTACACTTTTTTTCAGAAATAATATATTATTTTTTATATTTTCTTAAATTCATTTATAACTTAATCTTATTTTTATATTCCTATACAATTTATTTTGTTTTTTTTATAGATAAACAAATAAAGAGATGCAGATAAGGTAGAAAGGGTTGATAAAAAAAGATATTTTCTAAAACAAAACAAAAAAAACACTAATAAATTGAGATGTGACATGTTTGTCAATGAACTAATCACTCATTTTTGTCCTATAATACAAGGACTAATTAATTAGTTTCAATAAACTACAAGGACTACAATATAATTGACCCTAAAATATTATAAAGAAAAACAACGCGGGATGTAGTTTTCATGTAATTTTATTAAAAAAAAAACTAAAAGGGCTCAGGAAAACACTGTAACATGTGAGTAAATCCACTGTGGATTC
>Ga0307517_10012247_pt1 | contig 11794 bp, 13 predicted proteins | sample 23_EM_MG_FD_194515 | JGI IMG/M metagenome (GOLD analysis project Ga0307517, IMG submission 194515) | Populus trichocarpa ectomycorrhiza microbial communities from riparian zone in the Pacific Northwest, United States - 23_EM | ecosystem: Host-associated > Plants > Roots > Unclassified | place... | reverse complement strand
CTGTCCTATGGCAAGGTATATAGGAGGGGGTAACCTATCAGCCTATTGAGCCTATCCAAGCCTATCTGACCTACATAGGTATCGTACATTTTCCTGATGCTAGCGGACAAGATGGGAGCGCGACGTTGACGCGACGAGTAGCACAGGGTGCTGCGAGGAGCCACGTATGTCCATTATCATGTAATTCTCTCTTCTTTGTTGACTTATCTTCATTTTTCAGTCACTTTCATCACCCTTTTTCACGGGATTTCGGCCCCGCGGCGAGTGACACCCAGCTACTTGCTGGAACGTTTTGTGTCCCGTCACATATGACGATACTACAAGATTGTGGAGATTTTCTAGATGCGAGGAGTCGCGCGTAAGCGCATCGACGAGAACAGTAAGTTACCTCAAGCTCTCTCTAAGGTAACCTTAACTCATCTCTATGTTTGGAGGTTCTATCTCCCGGCTTTTCGATGTTTGGGACCTACGGCGAGTGAACACCACCTTCTTCTGGAAAGCTTCGTGTCCGTTGATTCAAGAATCAAGAATGTGGTATCTTTAGTAGGGAGGAGACGGATGTCGACGAGAGTTGTAAGTGTCCCTATCATTTGATTTTGAACCTATACTCAAACCGCCTTTCCAGCTTTTGATATTCCGGCCCTGTGGCGAGCGGCGTGAAGATGATCACCCGTCGTGAATATTTGAGTTTGCCCAGAACGCGGATGTCTCCCTCTATGTACGCCTTCGGCGCTGGTTTGTTGATTGGTTACCTCGTCCTTGAATCTTGGCTTATCTTGGCCTTTTTAGCATTATTTTTCGATTTCCCGAGGATTCAAACACGAAGGAGGATATACCTAGTTGTGTACAGGCAACCTTCATTATTTTTATGTTGTTGATCGTTGCATTAATGTCTCTACGTCCTTAGACCTTCAAAGTTTTAGGGTTTTGGCCCTGCGGCATTCGCCCTTCTTGTCCAGGACGTCAGCCATTCTTACGACGTTGTTAAACGAAACGCGATGCAATTGGAAAGCCATTCAGCGAATTTGAACAAGCTTTCAGCGACTGTTATACCACCATTTACCGATATGAACCAAGCGTTGTCGACACCAATCAAATTCTAGCAAGCTTTCAACAACCACTATTACGGCACCATCTACCGAGAATTCGACCCACTCGTGAATCGAAACCTCCGAACAAGCTTTCAACAACTACACCTCAACAACTAGTACATGACCTTCAAACAAGGTTTCAATGACAACTACACCACCCATTCACCGATACAAAACCAACCGCCTGCGCAACACATGGCCTTTTTTTTTCAGGCACGTCCTCGCCGTTGTGGATCACCTACAACTTGGGCTGGAGGGCGAACACGTTTTGAAGAGCTCATGTGAGGGATACGACTCGGTACGCTATTTTCTACTCGTTTTCTCACATTCTCGAATTAATTATCCTCTTAGACCTTTAATCTCTTACATGGTATCATGAAGAATCGCGTTGGGAGTTGGTAGCGGCTATCTAGGTAAGCATTGATTTGATTTGATGTCCAATCGAATGAGATACCAACTTGTACATTTTTTAGTCCATTGCGCAATCGCTGACGTTACATGACCGCGAACATGGCGAGCCTGTGCCAGTCTGACGCCGGCCGTCAACGACCTCTGTAGTCCAAGATCTCGTTGGTGAAATCGCGAAACCCTGCGAGTGGATACATCACACTTAACATCCAACCAATTAACCGACCTAATGCTACCCCCGCCATTTAGCCCAACCTCTGTTCCCATACGTAACGACAGCACATACAGCGTAACCCCCGTCATTTGGCCGAAGCTCTGTTTGTGTGATCCTGCCCATCCCGCCGAACCTCCGTTCGTGCTACCCTAAAACTCTGCATGTTCAGCGCAAGGCAGAGAAATATGCGCCTTATTCTACATAAAAGTCGTTTTTGTCCGTTTCAGGTAATTCAGGTACACATTAAGTAAATTCACCGAAGCCTCGACAAACGAGGAGCAAGCATTCGACCCAACCAGCTTGAGTATTACGAAGAACGACATCGACAACATGATGCGAGGGCCGGTCGGTATCATCCATCGCCGCCGCCGCCGCTGCAGCAGCACTAGCATCTGCACGACTATGCGGGGTATCTCCATGAACCAACGCCGCCGCCCGCGTTCAACGTTCAACATTCGGCGTTCAACCCCCATCCATACGCACGTCGGCATTTTCCACAACAACGACCAATAATTATTGAATTCTCTATCAACAACATAGACCGCTGTCGCCGCACCTCCAGTGTCCCACCAACCACCATCCCACATCCCATCCTACACCACGCTTGGATGCCCACGTAAACGGAACCCACCCAAAGGCATGCCCAACCTCAAACCCAGACCTAAACGGCCGTCCCAACCTTGCCGAAACGTCAATGCCTACAAACATCCACCATCCCCACCTCCTGGCACGCGCCACGCCTTACCGCCACCGGCCCCGCACGTGTGGGTGTCGATGGGCGGTTATGAAGTATATTCTTACGGGCAAGAGAGGAAGGAAAGAATTATAAATGGAGGTGATGTGCTTATGAACGGGAATAGGCAGTAGGAGTCGGAGGGGAGATTTTAGTGGTGATAGCAGTGGTGTGGCCAACGGCGATTATCGAGAAGAGCGCGATACTAACCGGAATAGAAACGCGGCGGATGGTGGAGCTACGCTAGGGATTCAGAGGCGAACAGCTTCCGCCACCGTACCCTGCCGCAATCAGTCTGAGCATGGTCTGCAGGAACATTTGATGTTGATTCCGATGAACCGTGTTGGAGGCGCGCAGCTAGGGGAAAGGTAAGTGGGAGGTGGGGGGGAGGTGAGGGGTGGAGAGAACATTGGAGACGGCGGCGGTGGAGAAGGCCGATACTGATTCAAATTTAGCATCCATACGAAATTATGATGTAATAAAGGACTCGTAATTTAGGCGACTGCGCCTCGGACAGTTAGGGCAGTCTTATTAACCTCCTTTGCTCTCCACAATTGCCTGACGTCTCTGTAAGTCGTATACGGTACGGGCTGCCTCAGAGAGGTTGCGGCCTTTCCCCTTTTGATGAACCGAATGGTCCAAATGAGACTAAATATGATAAGTGCAAGGCCGACTGTGGAACCAATGCCGACACCGGCGATCGTCCCTTTTGACAATCCTGCCCGGTAAAAGATTGGAGTGATTGTAGGGCTTTGGGTGCTGTTAATGTTCGTAGTGTTTGGGGGGGTTGTCGTGTTTGGAGGACTTGTAGTGAAAAGCGGATTGGTAAGATTCTGAATGATGAAGTAGTCAAGCATCAATGGAGCGGAGCCGTTCAAGTTGTGGACCCCGTATTCGACGAACAGACGATGTGAGCCGGAGGACAAAACCGGAGTCTGGAAGGAGACCAGATTGTATTGTTGAACCGTAGAATTCTGGGCAGCCACCCGAAATGGGAAGAGCGTTCCGTTATCGATGCTATACTGGGCCAAGGCTTGAGAAATGTTCGAATTGGAAGCGACTGTTTTTATCCATGTTATCCATGTTATCTGAATACCTGCACAGTATTAAAATTGTTAGAGGAAATAATTGAAGCCACAAGTGGAACGCACCGACGAAATCAAAGATCAGAAAAGAACCTGGCACCGATGTCTGCAAGAACGAACCATAGGGTATACTCCATCCACTGGAGTATTCTATGTGACCATCTGACCCGTCCACCACTGCAGTCGCGTTATCCAGGATAACACTAGCATCCGGTTCGTATAGGATGCGATCGAACAGGAAGGGGTTGTCGGTCGTACCTGAGGCTACCTACTGGGTGTATCTTTGGGTACAATGACGTTCAAAAAGCAAATAGGAACATCGTTTAGGTTGATGTTGGCAGAATTGTTTGGCGAGAGGAGAGCGTTTCCGTCGAGATAACATATCGAGGAAGGCAGGGTGGGGGTCAGAAAGGCACCTTTAACAGCCACACTAGTACCTAGGTAAAGTATAAAGCCATATAAACGGTCATAACATGAAATCCCTACTTACCTGTGAAATTGAAGGTAAAGCTCCCAGATCCATATAACGCATGGAGGGTATTATTGAACGGTTCCCCCAATCGTGTGTTAACAGAATATTTATCTCCCCTATCCCATGGTCCCTGGTAGGATATCAGAGGACTGGTGTCATCGACGGAAATTGATCGTGGCCCGGGCATTTTCGTAGGAGTGGTTATCAATGGCGCTGGGGAGATATCGGTGAGAACAAAATGGTTTGCAGAGCGAGTACCTGCATGAATTTCGGAGCCAGGAATTTATCATGATCAACTCTCAAAATATTTGCCTTCAGAAGAAGCCCTCACCCCTTCCGTAAGTTTCCCTGCCACCCGTAGTAACTAGATGAATGGTCGGTTGATAATGATTCTGATCTATTCACCTTCTGGCAGACTGGCTATCACGCAACAGTCGACTTGACTTTCTTTCTCATCTACCACTGGTGGGTAGACGCTGCGAAGCCAGGCTTATAGATGTGTTAGATGTATTTTGCGGGTGAACCCACGGAGTGAAGTATTCAAGAGCCTGAGAGGCCCATTCCCACATGCGCCAAAGAACCAGATTTAGCTCGAAGAAAGCGAAGACTCTTCTGTTCTCATGAGTTTCTTGATACTTGATGGTCTAGTAAAAAAGAGCACACGGTCGCGGCGCTCATGGCAGTGCGACGGGAAGAGTACCAAGTAGTATCATGACGTGGCTCTCTCATCCGAGTCGAGTGTGACCGGCGCTTATCATTTTATTAACTATGTGTATCAGTACCCACAACTATCTGGGCCCTCGTGCCTTGAATCTGGAGCGTCAAAAAAGAGAACAATAATATGTTGGTTGGAGAACCCCAATATTTTTGCATCGGACCCCAGCACTGACCATCATCATGATACTAATATATATCAGTCACAGTATACAGGGATGGGACTTTCGGTGGCTGACACGCCACTAAAGGGCCCCCCTCCCGCGATGGACGGGATGATATACAAATAAACCATCCGTTTCGAGAAGGTTCGGGGAATCTCAGTAAGTTTCGGAAATGGAAACTGCGGCGTGGAGTAGTCTCTCCTAGCCAGACTGCGATATACATGAAGTGCCCTAAGGCCTGGAGTGCGGCGGAAATTGGCGCACCGACGTGATCCCGCGCCTCAACGCCACCGTTTTCTGGACTCACATTCGAGTACTAGCACTAGTAGGAGGGCATGCTTTCTACTGCTACATTGTGGTATAAATTTTGGATGGCATCACCACATTGGGAGCACCTTATATACAATTGGCTTAGGGTGCCTTGCCGTTTCCATCCTCAATCATCAGTTTTAGCCAGACAGTAACATTGTCAAGCTCAACTACCAGTAACCACGGCCATTTTTACCTGTCGTAAGAAATATTATTGGACATTACTGCATTTTAGAGGAACCTTCCGTTACGAATGGCGGGTGCTTCTTGACCATTTGCTTCACTGGTCATGCAAACTTGAGATAAAACATTACCAATAGATTATTTGCATAAATATTTACACGAGCTACTGGATGAGTGCCACCGTAACCAGGTAACCTAGGGAAGATTGTAAGTATTGTACAAGTCGGGAGCAACTTGTTGAAGGTGATTGTTGCAACGCTGATACAACCTTGGCTTAGATCTGCTTAGATGAACAACGTAGGTTAGGTTGAGGTTCAGCTCTCAAATCCACTCGACTGTTGGATATTCATCACCATCCGAGGATAACTGGTGGAGTTTACATAATTCACATAAGCATTTTCCCTGGGAGCGATTTCGCTCTCACCAACACCCCCTAGTGCCGGTGATAAGCACCCCTAGAAAAATGTCAATAGAGACCTCGCGATTAATTGTTGTCGATGATCCCAGCCCTCTAATATCCTACCAAGGGCCATGGAACGAAGTGGCGCTTAATTTTACAACGGAAGTGGGGAAATCTTTCAGTGGTACCCTGGTTAGTTGAATCTGGGGTTACTGTCAATTTCAGGGGCAAGTAAGGATTTTGTATTACTAAATGATATCTGGGGCTTCACCTCTCCCTAGGTTCTAGTGTGCCTGTAATAGTAGCTTCATAGTCCACCATACCTTCCTGGACCTGTTGGATCGACGGAAACGTTTAAATCTCGAAACAATTTCTCAGGTCGACCTACTAAATGATAAAGTCGAGATGTGTTCATTGCAAAATATAGTAATAAAGACGACGCCCGGTAATGTGGCTGTGGTAGCTTCAGGTACCTTCGACGGTCCCCTTCTGTTCGATCACATCGAAACGTACCAGATGCGACCACTATCCTGGAGGATGCGACCTTGGTGGTCGACACGTTCGACACTCAAATACAATATGGATCCGAGTGGAACAAGCTAGGAACGATAGGCATGGAGACGTCGGTTCAAGGTGCTTCGATGACCTTTGATTTCGTCGGTGTGCTCCGCTTGTAGTTTTGAATACTTCCCAAATACTTCCTCTAACAACCAGCAGTAACAACGTGAATATTGTGCAGGTATCCAAATAAAATGGGTAACAACCAAGGGGGTGGCTGAAGGTGGAAAAGAGACCAACACTTGCTTTTTTTTTCAGAGCCCTGCCTGACCCGGGCCCCCTTCCCCCTACCTTCTTATAATATAATGTTTTTTCCACATGTATGTTTTCAGCGATCTTTTTTGGAGCCAAAACATAGTTTTTAACATAATTAACTTACATGGAGCCTATTGCTAGTGTCGCTATCCTATCGACGGCGCTTTGTGGAGTTAGATTTGCAGCTAGGGCATACTCAGTTAAGAGGCACAAATTGGTAATCCATACAAGCAATGTGAAACTGCGTGTCACCTATCAGAACAGTGCTCGCGAGACATGAGTAGCTGTTTTCTCACCATGTTTTCGAGCCTCGATGCACGTTTAGATTGGTTATTCCACCAGTCCCAACATGGACATCTGCATCACAATCTGGACAATGAGGTTTTCTGTCTACCGTGAATTGATTTTTACTCCTGCACTGGGTGAGTAAGCACTGTGAGTTTAATTAGCACCAATGTATAAACATTTACCGTTTCTTTGCCATGAGTTCGAGGGATGCCAAAGAGTTCAAAAGGTTCTCCCGCTCTCTACCACAGTAAATACAGTAACTACAGTGACTCAAACACATCTTGAACTCCAGGAGAACCGTCCCAAGTTCCTTTGGGCACGTCAACGACCACTTCCGCCATGAAAATCGGTGAGGTCACTATTGTTTTTTGGGCCTTCGGCCGGACCCCTCCTCCAACCCTTGGTTCTGGATCCTCGTTCCGCCACCCCCTTGGTAACAACAATTGATTTGAATGCGAACACCACTCTAAATTCATTGGCCCAGCATAGCATCGGTCACAGAACGCTCTTCTCCAGAACTCGACGGTTCGGATTTATGAGCTGGACTCCTTCCAAATTGGGATTTTTGTCCGTTTCAAGGAATTCGGGTACAGATTAAGTAAGCGACTGGAGCAACTCGCACTGCTGGGGATGGTCTCTGTATTCCAAGAAAACAGGGTTAGAATACATGTAAAGTTTGTGTTTGCCTGGAAAACATGTAAACTGTTTCCCACGCAAACAAAGAGAAAACATAATAAAATTATTCCATCTGTTTGTATCCGAAAAAGAAAGCCCGTTTTCTCTGTATTCAGAATACAGAGAATTTTTTATCTGTTTTTGTAGAATACAAAGAATCAAACAGTTTTCCATTTTTGTGCGAAAACGGATGGAATAATTTTATTTCTCTTTGTTTGCGTGGGAAACAGTCTAACTGTTTTCCAGGCAAACACGAACTTTACATGTATTCTAACCCTGTTTTCTTGGAATACAGAGACCGTCCCCAGCAGTGTCGACCAAGCAACATCGACAACACAAGGCGAGGGCCGGCTGGTCTCATCTGCAACATAGACTGCCGTCTCCGCACGTCCAGCCTCAGTCCCTGTCCTACCAATACACTTCTTACCCTGGACACACTACCGTCCTACACCCTCACGCTTGGACGGCCACCTAAACGGAACCCACTCAAACGCTCACACAACCTCAAACCCAGACCCAAACGGCCGTCCCAATTCCTGCCGAAACATCAATACCTGCTGCAAACACCCACCCCATCCCCACCTCCTAGCACGCGCCGAGAAGAGCGCGATTCTAACCAGAGTGGAAACGCGGCAGATGGTGGGGCCTACAACCTTATTATATACTTAGCAGTTACGACCTGCGCGAAGGGTCAAGAGGCGGACAACTCCTACTACCGAGCCCATACCTGGAGAGAACGTTGGAAACGTCGGTGGTAGAGAAGGTTGATGGGCATACTGTGGTCGCGGACGTGAGTATCGAAGGGACAGCGACGACGACGGGTGCGAATGGAGGAAAGGACGTCGTGCGCAATGACGGGCGCGAAGCCTTCGCTTCTGAAGACGACTACGGCGAGTCTCTCGACTCCTTCCCTCATACCCGGTATGCACTTCACCCCAACGCCTCCGCACAAAATGCAGAAGCGCACACGCGCTCCTCCCGTCTTCCCGGATCATCGTCTCTCCAGCCAGACCCAGGCGGCTCCGAAACCAACACCTTCGCTGTACCACCCCAGCCATCGCGTAAAATCAAGCGATACCCGTATGATGTATGCGGGCAGATATTGACACAGAGCGGGGATTTAGGCGACACAAAGAGAGCCGACATTCTGAGGGAAGCTCGGGGTGTCGATGTCCATTTTGTGGACGAGTTTTGACGAGGTGGGTTTTATTTAATTTTATTGGCCGTTCTTCCATGAACTCACTCGTCTTTTTCAGACAAGACGCCCTTCAACGGCAATGGGATAAATAACGGCAAACTATCGCGCTCGGGAGTTCAGGACCGAGTGGGATGGGTACGTCGGTGAGTGCGGTGAATGGGATGGTGATGAGCCGCGTGGTTGGGAATGGATAAGTGTGATGGGTGTGAAGGATGGGTTTTCTCCTGGTACTTCTTTCGAGGAGAATGGGAATATGAAGACGCGAGGGGCGTCGATTTCGTCTGCGGAGGGGGATGGTGTGCCTGGATCGTAGAGGAATGAGAGTGAGTAGGAGTAGAAGTTGGGAGTTGGAGTTGGCGTCGAAGTAGGAGTCCATCCGAGCAGGAGTCCCAATGTAGGGGTTATCCAGAACCCCTACGCGCGTCCGAACCCCTCGAATCGAAATCTTCTAGACGATGGTGCGAGCGCGAGCGCCAGGGTTACTGCATCAAACGAAATCCGCCACTCGAAGCCCGCTTTGTGGGTACATCAAGTCAATCCGCAACCTTGCCTGAATGCGAGGATGCCTGGTCTCCGTGTTAGTTTCTCGCACTTGTGGATGAGTATCATTTCTTCTCTTTGCTTTTTGGTTTTTCTGGGGCTATATTTATGGAATAGAATCCTCCTTCGTTGTTGTTTCACCCTTCCGCCCTCGTCTCTGTTTCTCCTCCCATCGGTATATCATCATTATCATTGCTTGTTCGTTTTCTGCATCTCCTGTGTACACGCTACCATCCCTGGCATAGAAAAGTACTTACTCCCCGATCATTGGCATTATCCTCCTCATCCTAAGTTGTATTAAATGGGAACTCTGTCTGTCTACTTATTTACATACCTACTCATCTGTGGTTATATTACTATCATTTATCCTACTTTATGGTATACACCCTATTTTTGAGCGTGTATTCTACTTAACGGCGCTTAGCGAGCATCCCTCATAATTTGTAAGGACAATTTATGGGGTGGGTTTTGAAGCGTGCTACACTCCGCGTCGTCGTGGATGGCCGGGATATGGCGAGGAATTCGAAGTACCACTTGCAATGCTAGTTTCGCCAAAAAAAAATTTGTTCCGAGTTCTTTGGAATTCATAAACTATTATACAATTGCAGGCCTTGGGAACGACGTGCGGCTCTGTTTAATATGCAATGCACTCCTATTACAAACTACTAGTCATCTTCTCATTTTCAAGACCATCACCGTAAGCCGCGTACGGTTTGTACTCCTGCTTCAGGGAGGCTGCGGCTTTTTTCCTCCTGATGAACCGAATGAGACCGAATGTGATGAATGCAAGACCGACCAAGGAACCAATGACAACACCGGCGATCGCCCCTTGTGACAATCCTGCACGGTAAACAATTGGAGTAATTGTAGGGCTTTGAGTGACTGTAGGGCTTTGAGTGACTGTAGGGCTTTGAGTGCTTTGAGTGTTTGGGGGGCTTGGAGTGAAAGACGGAATGGTTTGGTTTTGAATGATAAAGTAGTCAAGAACCAATGGCGCGGAACCGTTCAAGTTGTCGACTCCGTATTTGACAAGCAGACGATGTGAGCCGGGAGACAAAATCGGACTCTGGAAGGAGACCAGATTGTATTGTTGAACCGCTGAGCTCTGGGCAGCCACTTGAAACGGGTAGAGCGTTCCGTTATCGATGCTATACTGGGCCAAGGCATTCACAGTGATGTTAGAATTGTATTGGACCGTTGTCATCCATGTTATTTGGATACCTGCACAGTATTGAAATTGTTAGATGATATATTTGAAGCTACAAGTGGAACGCACCGACGAAATCAAAATTCAGAGAAGAACCTGGCACCGATGTCTCCATGACGACCTCATCGACCATGCTCCATCCACTGGAGTATTCTATCGGCTTCTGAGCATCTAATGCGTCCACCACTACAGTCGCATTATCCAGGATAGCCCTAGCATCCAGTTCGTATTGGACGCGATCGAACAGGAAGGGGTTGTCGGTCGTACCTGAGGCTACCACAGTCAAATTACTGGGTGTAGCTTTGGGTACTATGCCGCTCAACGAGCAGAAATCAGCGTTGTTAAGGTGGACGAGGGAAATATTGTTGGATATTAAAGTGTTTCCGTCGAGATAACAGGTCACGGAAGGCGGGATAGAGGCCAGAAAGCTACCCATAACAGACACGCTGGGACCTTAGGAAAAGGATAGTGTCATATAAAAAGCCGTAAAATTAAATCCCTACTTACCTGTGAAAAAGAGGGTAAAGCTCCCAGATCCAGATAACGCATGGAGGGTATTATTGAACGGCCCCCCCCAGTATGTGCTAGCAGTTAAATATGCATCTCCCCCAGCCCATGGTCCCTGGTAGGATATCAGAGAACTGGTGTCATCAACGTAAATTAATCGCGAGGGCGCGGCCATTTTCTTAGGAGTGGTTATCAACGGCGCTGGGGAGCGATGGAGATATCAGTGGGAATGAAATGCTTTGCAGACTGAGTACTTATATCAAATGAGCCAGGAGCTTATCATGATCAATCAAAATATTTGTCTTCAGAAGAAACCCCTATGGAAACCTTTCCGCGAGTATGCAAATAGCTGATAAAGAAGTACACCAATTACTTCCCTAATACGACCTTAGTGTTTTGAACCAGGAACTTATCATGATCAATATTTGTCTTCAGAAGAAGCCCTCACGGAAACCCTTCCGTGAGATGCAAATAGCTGACAGAGAAGTACAGTGGGGTGAAAGGACACGCCCACAAACGTAGAAATCTCCGATGAGCCCAAGATGAGCCTATCTTTACGTTAAGAGCTATGAGAAAAATATAATTTTAGTTGATTTTAGGTATTGCGGAAGCACAAATGGCAAATTCTCAAGTCACAACTCCGGCGCCAAATCTTCTTATTACAAGCGCTCGTACTATGGGCCGCATCTTGCACAAAAAATAATTTGTCCCCCCGATAAGACTTGAGAGTGTCAGACCGAGGATAGGAAGTGTTAGACAAAGAGTTATGTAACGCATAACATCAAAACATTGT
>Ga0307517_10012246_pt1 | contig 11794 bp, 7 predicted proteins | sample 23_EM_MG_FD_194515 | JGI IMG/M metagenome (GOLD analysis project Ga0307517, IMG submission 194515) | Populus trichocarpa ectomycorrhiza microbial communities from riparian zone in the Pacific Northwest, United States - 23_EM | ecosystem: Host-associated > Plants > Roots > Unclassified | place... | reverse complement strand
AATTCGTGCAATTTTATATATGATTTCTTCACTAAAATTAAAGATTAATAAAAAAAATTAAGTGAATTTTAGGGATGCATGTTGTTAATGTCTCAAAATAGAAAAAATATAAAAAAGATAAAAATATATTTGATTAAAAAGATAAAGATGAAAATACAAAATAAATATATTTTTAGAACAATTACAAGTGAATTCCTATATTATTTTTTTTTAAAAAAAAAACACATGGATCTAACATGGTAGTCATGCCCAAGCGTTTGAGTCAAAAATAAAATTCAAAAATAATAATGCAAAAGTGGACCTTTTAAAATTTTAAGAATCAATTAATTGGTTTGATTAAACAAGATAAAAAAAAATATATGTTATAATTAACGCTCTCAAGCTCATTTTTTATTATTTTAGCATAGTTATCCGACCATCTAGCAAAGAGTTGAGTGAAAATTTAAAATTAATACTCTTAATTAAATTTAATAACACTATTAAAATATTTTTTATTCTCTTAATATTTTTTTTAAAATTAAAAAATATATATATTAACCCACTGTCAGACACGTGTCAAACTTCTAGTACCGTCAATTATTGAATTATTTGTGTCCCTCCACTTCGATGTTGAGGTTTTAATCCGAGGCCAGGATGTTTGGAGGCCTCCAAGCCCAGACAGCGAAGGAGAGGAAGCATGCCGGTGAGGCTTAAGGTGACCGAACCGATCACGAGAGATCTTTGAACAAATAACCCAACCTGGCTTGCATTACCAACTTACTGGGCTCAATAATAGAGAATTCTCGCGTCACTAGCAAGGAATATCATACAACATTGCACCGAACATCAAAAACTTTGAATTTACTCATCGCGCATCCTTTCTTTTTGTTAGTGGCGTTCTGAACCGGATGCTCGGCATATCAGTCTACACTACTATCTGCCATCAACGTTTCAACGAATGTCAAGAAAGGGGTAAAAATTGCCTAAAAGAAAAGAATGCTTCAGCAGTGGTCCACGGCCAAATAAGCACCACCCACATTGGAATTCACATCATTTGTTGATGAATATATCTGCTGCTTGCTGAGCCAGCTCAACCACCATAGCTTCGTCGAAGAACTTGTTAATGCTCACATCTTCACTCATTCCCTGGAATATCGAATTGAAATAAAAAGTATTACAAGATGATTATTGGTTTTATCCATTAACAGCATAGGAGATTATAATTAAACCATTTCCATATAGCACTTTGCTTGATTTGGAATTCTCATGCAGCTCAAAAATAATAAATTCAATACGGAGATGTTCTGCAAGCTTGAAGAAGTCGTCCACATAACAGAGAGAGAGACTGGGAGGAGGGAGAGGGGTATACCTTGCGACGCCTTGTCTTCACCATAAATTCACGGGCAAGGTGCTGGATTGGTGCAGGCTCAAGTGGCCTCAGAACAATGCTCTTATCAAGGGGATCTCCAGGGACTATAGCCCAATGATCAAACACTGATAGGGAAAATGCTTGCCCTTGGGTATGGTACCTCAAGTCCGTCTCAAAACCAAATGATTCTATGACTGGTAAAAATGCCTGAATTCCAATTGTTAAAAATTAGAAACGAATAAGAGAAAAGTTTAAGTGTTTGAGGGTGTGTGTCGACCATCTGCATATAAATACTTGTATAAGACCATCAGTAGGTAAGCTGGGTAGGCAAAGTGCTGCCATCACCTTAACAATATAAGCAGGAGTCCCAGGCTGAGGAACATCGGCTGTAACATGCCCACGTCTGCGAGATAACACTGTATAAATTGCAGTGAGGCAGTCAATTGGTGTTTGTATCTGGAACAACAAAAGCACATTTAGTAAGAACAATCCAAACAAGAAACCCTAACTCATGAAATGAGTTAATTGCATTTATTCAGAAGAAATTAAAAGGACATTATGCAAGCTGAGGATGAGCATTCTACTCAGCTTTCTGCCAAACTCATCATATTCCATTGCTGTTCTTGTTCCTTTAGTTACACTTACAAGAAGCAAAACTCTATATATCCATTCTCCCTTAAATATGCATATTTCTTTGATATGATACAAGTATCAAGTACCTCCACATAATATACTGGTTCCATGAGCCTTGGGGTTGCCATGAGAAAAGCTGAATAGGCCACACGCCGAGCTGTTGGAATTATTTGACCAGATCCGCGATGAAGTGGTTCAGGCGCAATCCTAGCATCAACTATCTTGAACTTAACATTTCTGATTGGTTCATCACAAAGTGGTCCTTCTCGTGCACCCCACTGAAACCTATCCAAAAGAACGTGAAGGCTTTAGTTAGGCATTTGGTTAAAAGGTAAACAAAAAGAAGAAAGTTCCAGTTTACCCTTGAACAATCCAGTTTACCCTTGAACAATAGAATCCTTCACGGCACCCAGTAATCCCTTGTCCACTTCAGTAGGAAGCGTGTCATCTAGCAAAATGTTAGGTCCCTGCAGATATCAATGTCAAATAAGATTAATTAAGTTTGTTTAATCCAATCATGGAAAAATGAGTGAATTAGAGTATCACAATATGAGCAGGATTTGATCACAGATCATTTGAAAAAATTAAATCACAGGTAAATTGTTCTGCGAGTACATTAAGCATCTAGATTACCTGCTTATCAGGGCCAAAAGCCCATATGGATCGTGCTGCAAGCAAATCCCAATCATATTTTGTCTTGAAGAAGTCACCTAGAGCCTTCCGGTTCCAGTCAATGCTTACAACACCATCCTCAATGTCTTCTGCAAGCCCTTTTTCCAATGGCTCAGCTATCTATAAAGTTAAGAACCATTTCAGATTAACTAAATTAAAAGTCCACAGCATTGAAATAGAAAGGCCCGAACTAGATCAAATAAAACTTGTGGCCTTCTTTACCATGGTTATTTTATTTTTCTTGTTGGGTGTTTCAGCAAAGCATTTCATTGATGAAGACTCCACCACTGTTTCACAGAATGAGACAACAGGATCGGCTACCTACATTTGACATGAAGCATTAGAAAAGATGAATGTGAATTAAAACTAAGAGCATCCCATAGGAAAAAGCAGAATAAATCACAGAAGTATATTAAATAGGATTATGAGAAATAGATACCTTCACTTCCACTTCAGAATAGAGCTCTCTAAGGTCCTTCATAATAGAATCCAAGTACAACTCTCCAGTACCAAGAATAGTGTGCTCCCCAGACTCCTCGACTTTAGTTATGGCCAGAGGATAGCTTTTACTGATCTTCCTAAGACCCTCCACCATCTTGGGCAACTCGCTTGGATTTAGAGGCTCAGTGGCGGTTTTAACTACTGGGAGAGTATTGAACTGAAGAGGTCGAAATATGTATTTATCTTCTTCATTATAATTCACATTACTGAGAGTTGCAGTTTTCATAATTGAAGCATCCACACCTTCAATGAGAACCCAGGAACCAGGAGGTGCCATGCTTATGGGTAACCTATACCGAGCTTGATATACCCATAGTTTGGTCACTTCTTTTACTGTCATGTCCTCCTCATCCTCTGGTGAATAGCCTTCTCCCAAAACTTTTACAGACTGCCCTGTCATAATTTTACCACTATAAACCCTACCAAAAGCATCAAAGGAACTGCAATCTGACTTAGGATACAGTTTGGTCACATTAACCATTAAGGGGCCAGAAGGATCACAATCTACCATGGCATGGCAAATCATTGAGTCTTTGGGCCCAGTATAGGTATGATCAACCTTTCTAGCAGCAGCATCCCTAGCCGAAGGTATATGCTTAACAAGCATATCAGTGAAGCCTAAGGCTGAGCCAAAAACTTGGCTGCAAGCCAATCTTAGCAAAGGTCTGACATTTAATTTATAAGCTGAATTAGGAAGAGTAACGCCAAACTCAGCAAGAGTAGACTCAACACTTTTTTTATGTTCTCCAATCACTTGGCTGTATATTTTGTAAAGAGGTTCCAGCACAAATTGAACAAACGATCTTTCTGCTCCACTAGCAGGAGGTTTCTTCTTGAAAGCCCTGTCCTCAGGATGATAATACATATCGCCCCAGAGACTAGACGCAAACTTATCAGCATCAAATGGGATACCATGGAGTTTGAGATACAATCTGGCAAAGGAATGCAAAGTGAAGGACCATCCTGCGGTTGCACCAGCAAAACAAACATTTCCAGCAGCTGGATCTATAACTTGGACATTTCCAGCAGTAAAAGAGACAGCAGATATATGGTTATTAATGACTTCTATGGTATGTCTTAGCTTATGGTAAGCATCCTTTGGGGGCAATTTAAGCTCTGTTATGAGCCTGTCAACCTTCAAAACAAAATTTATGCAAAGAACACTTCATGAACCAATCAAAATATTTGAAAAATCAAATTGGATGTGCCAATAGAGACAGTGGTAGGAGGGAATTACCTTATTGATCACAACAACAATAGGCAGCTGTTCCTGAATTGCGTGGCGTATGGCCCTCTCTGTGTTTACCTAAGCAAAAAAAAAAATATTGTCATATCAAGCAGCTAGACCAAGCTCGTTCACACATAGAAACAACAGTTATATCATGAAATAGCATCTTCAAATTTTAAACACGATCTATAGGTGCATGGTTTTGAGAACAAGTTGACACAAGTCAAACAATAGAAGATTATAGCCTTGTTGCTGCAATTGGCCCAATCATGGACAAAACCATTTGCAGACTTCATGTCTATTGGGCAGAAGACTAGAATATGTTATGTATTGAACTCATCATGATTGATGAATTTACTATCTAAGGAAAAGGACTTCGCAAATTAATCCACATAAGTGTGGATAAAATCATAATAGGATATGAACGTACTATTTTTGTAATGAATTTAGCAATATTGAACTGAAAACAATTCTTACCATCACTCCTTCAGCTGCATCCACAATCAACACGGCACCATCAGCCAGCCTGAGTGCAGCAGTCATTTCATCAGAGAAGTTGACATGACCAGGGGTGTCCATGATGTTACAGAGGTACGACTTTGAATTGCTATCCTCAAGAACGAGTGACATTGGAACTGCCTTGATAGATATCCTTCTTTCTTGCTCATCGATCCTTGTATCTGTGTATCTTATATGCTTCTCACTATTTAAATCAAAAGTGGGCATATGATGCGTTTGCTCAACCAACATGTCCATAAAAACTGTCTTCCCATGTTGTAGATGGCCCACAAGGGCAACATTACGAACCAAAGAGGGATTTGACATGAGACCAACAAGAAACTGGCTGGAAACATAAGTTGAAGAGTCCTTAACCCCAACCTCAAACTTGATGTTCCTAACAGGCTTAATTATTGGTTGCTCAAGAGGCTGCTCGTCTTCATCATTAACCAACGTTTCAACACCTGGACCATAAACCTCCTCCGCAGTTGGGTAGTACTTCTTGTCCTCAGCAAGAACAACTTGGTTATCCATATCAACATCATCAGAAGCAGCAAGCCACCCATTGGAAGCATGAACTGCGTCCTCACCATCAGATTCCTCCTCATCCTCATGAGGCTTGTCTGGGAGTTCTTCATCTTCTTCCTCTCCATCACTCTCTCGGTCAGACTCTATTTCCGGACCAATGTAGTTCCCAAACTCATCATATAAATTGTCGTCCATGTCACCACTTTAACCTGCCATACCAAATCATAAACCAAATCAATAACCAAACACAAACACCGCCAAATCAGCTAAACTTCCACAAAACCCAGTGAATACCAACTAAATTTGTGCTTAAAAATTCTTCTCATTTTGTATCAATCAATATTAAAAACAAAACCATTATAATCTCTGATTAAGAAAAATTAAGAAAAAAACGAAGACTACAATCTCACTGAGCCCTTTTTACCACTCGAACTAAACTTCAAATCTCACCTTTTTACCTCATGCAACTTGAAAACAACAAACACATAAACGCGGTAACTTAACAAGCTCAACCTAGCATCAGGGTGTCTAATTTTCTCTACAAATCGAATAACCCATTTCTTAAAACTCCATACTAATGACGATACAGGAAAGTAACTAGGATAGTAACCATTCAGTCGTAACGAAAGTATTCCAAGTGTACAGCTTGTGTAAATAGAAACTGAATCGCGAAACAATATACATAAGCAAAAATGAAGGCAAGAAAGGAAGAAGAGAAGGTGCTGCATACCTAGAAGTAGAAGAGAGAGAGAGGGAGGGGGATAGAGAGGGAGGGGTTTTTGAAGGGGTTCTGGTTCTGTAGATTGCGAGCTCGTTATGGTAGACGGATCTCGGTAGGTTTATTTTGCTGGGCTGTGATTTATTAATTGGGCTCTCTCTGTCTTGTAATAAGATCCGCCTTCTTTGTTACTACTAATTTTTTTTCATATGTTTGTGTGAATTGTTCATCTCTACTGCTATATTCTTAATTTAATCAATTAATTTTTATGTTCTCTTTAAATTCATTCAATTAAATTTTATTATCTAATTTTATTAAATTAATTCAATAGTTAACTTCCATAAAATCTCCATGTTAACTGCACATGCAAATGTCACATTATAGATATTTTTATAAGAGTTTTTATTTAAAAAATATTTTTAATATATTTCTAAGACAATTCATTTGGTTGTGTAAATAAATAAATAAATCTGAAATTCATCTCATGAATTGTGTATTTGATAATGCAATATAATTACCATGCGTAGTTAATAATGAGATTGGATAGAAATTACTTATTTAGTATTACGTTTTAAAATTAATATGTTTTTTATATCTTCAAATTATTTTGATGTGCTGATGTCAAAAATAATTTTTAAAAAATAAAAAAAAATATTATTTTAATGTGTTTTAAAATGAAAAGTACTTTGAAAAGCAACTGCAACTGCACTTCTAAACACATTAACAAATTTAAAAACACACTCATTACAAAATAGGAGCATAAAAATGAGTAATCAACACAAACACAAGGGTGAATTTAAAGGTTTTTTATTTTATTTTTTTGGTTTTTATTTTTTTGTAAAAATTTCTTTTTGAGTTTTTTTTTAATTTTAATGAGAGATTTGTGTGTTTGAAATTAGGTTGGTTCATAATTTCAAAATGTAATAATTGTTGAGGAAATCTTGGAAGCAAAACATATCAATTGTCTATCATATAGTTTTTACGTGGAAGGATTTTAATTTGAGTTTCTGGGAGGCAACAAACATCTATTTTTTTTCTTTATATATATACTAGTAATTTGGTGGAAAGTTTTTCCTATATCTTACAAAGGATATTTGCACTCTATTTGACAAATATGGGATAGATGAGCAAGATTAATGAAAAGTTAATATCCATATTTCTCCTTTATATATCCAAGAAGATCATAGTATATAAAGTTGTAAAACCATGGATTTTATTTTTATCAAGTAGCTTATAATAATAGTACATATCGATTTCTTAATACAAGTCAATTATTAAAAACATTTTAAAAAATACTATATTCTTTGAAGATGTGTTTTTATTAGAGAAAACACAAGAAAATTGTTCATTTAAAAAATTAATTGAGGCTAACTTGAATAGTTATCATCAATCAAAAGATAATAAAGTTAAGTTTATAATGAATAAAATGGCAAAATGAATAAAATAAGTGGTCCTGATTTTCTAACATACTTGTTAGAAAATAAATCTTAGACATACTCTAAAGTAATGTCTTATCCTGAAGCTTTTCATTAAAAGGATATAGTCAATAGTGAAATAAAATCAATTATGAATAAGTGTTTCTTTAAAAAGAAAATGAAAGTTATTGAAACTATTGATAAATACAAAGTAAGACTGGTTATTAAAGGATTCAAACCACAAAAAGATATGGACTATTTTGACACATATTCGTTTAAATCAAGAATAACTTTCATACAAATATTAATAGTCATTGAAATTATTAACATGCTTGAAATACATCAAATGGATATAAAACAATTGTCTTAAATAGTGACCTTAAAGAGGAGGTTTACATGGAACAATCTATGAGTTTTGTTATTAATGGGAAAGAAAATGAAGTTTTTAAGTTTGTCAAATCATTATATGATTTAAAACAAGTACCTAAATAATGACCTAAAAAGATTGACAAGGTTATGTTATCAAATGAGTTCAAAATCAATAAAGTTTATAAATCTATTTATGTGAAAAATAGAGATAAATATTATGTCATTGAATGTCTCTGTATGCATAATATCTTTATGTTGATCAACAATGATTACATGATCAAGTCAAATAAGAAAAATATTAACTAATAAGTTTAGCATGAAAGATTTGGGTGTTGTAAATATTATGCTAGGAATAAAAATTACTAGAACATATAATGGATTAATATTGTCCCATTTTTATTATGTTGAGGAAATTCTTGATAAATTTTCAAAAGGTAGCAAAAACACTAAGAAAACACCAATGGATATAAGTATACATCTATCCAAAAAATAAAGGTAAGCTAATAGACTAATTAAGAGTTTGATATATGTTATGAACTATATAATAGTTGATATTGTATACTTGGTTAGCAAACATTTAAATATGGATCATTGGAAAATAATAATTGGTTAATTAAATATTTGAGATACATCTTGGATTATGAGTTATATTATACGGGTGACACGATCAAGAAAAATGTTGAACAAGGAAATTCAAATTCTAGTGTAATCATGTCTATTGTTCAATTTTAAACTATTAATCATAACTCTTGATTCAAATGTTGGATTGGGCTGCGATCTTACCAGAAGTTTTCAGACGTATTTTTCTATATTAGTTTAAAGTTTCAAGTCGATCGGAGTTCTATAAGATCCCATAATATAGATAGCAGATGCAATATGAATTTTGCTATTTGTTGTCTTTTGACTTGTGGACTTTTTATCCGGGGAGGATTCTTTTTCTAATGATGCAAGGATATCTAATAGCTAATTTTGGAAGCTTTCCTATTTCTACAAAAATCTATAATGAGCAGCAACATAATTTTTAAATGTATCAATGACTATTTTAATGTTCCAAAATCATTTTCTTACAAAGATTCTAAAATCATATAATAGCCTTTATATGCTAAATAATTCATTAAACACATCTCTAAAATCTAACCAAGTTTCATGTCTCTTTTAACCCTAATTTTTCCAACACATTTGGCTCAACAACACATACACACATTTAATTTCAAACATAATGAATTATTTCATCAATTGCATGGTGGGCATTCCATTAAAATCACCCTTCACATAAAATTGAACCATTCCTAACCATTCCAAAACACACTACACATAACTCAAACTATGTTAAGCATCCAAATCATCTAATTATTACAAAATAACCTAAATCAAAGTCAAGTTTTCAAAACTTTTTCTCCTTCACAACTATCAATTTAAGCCATATTTAGCAAACCATACCACCAATACCTAATTAATCCAATTTTAACATCTCAATAAAATCAAGCATCTAATCATTATCATAACACAAAAACAAATTAAAATCCTTGTAATTTTTTGAATCCTCTAATTTCAAGAACTAAAATTTTAGCCTTAATGGTTTAACCCTATGGTTGGTCCTAAATTTCTACAATTCATTCCTTCAACGTGCTATCTCAGCCCCAATTACGACACTTTCACACAATTAAATCAAGTTATCGAATCCCCCAAACTTCTCATCTATGGCTAATCATTAATGGAGTTTAATATCAATAACTTGTTTTAATATCTCTTTAATGTGTTATTTAACAAAAAATTTCCACACTAATACATTCAAGAACTAACCCAAACACCTTTCTCATAAACATGCATAAACCCTAGAAATATTAGAATTGGGGATGATTTAATTCCCCCACAAAAACATGTAAAAATGTGAACCTAAATGAATATAAATGCTTTACCACAAGCAATTGACCCAATTTAAGAAGCTTTTTGCAATAAATCCCAAGAATTCCTTCTTCATCTTCAGTTATTGGCTTTCTCTCAATAGTTTCTCTACTTCCAATCTCTCACTAAAATTTACAAATTAAGATTTGATTTTGGGGTAATAATATCACTAACAAATATATATAGAAATTAGTTTTTTAAAGAGAAATTGCAAGCTTTCCCTTCTCTCAAATACTGTTAGCTTTGGCTATAAAAAGGGAAAGAATATTTTTCATTTTATTTACAACAATACCTCTCATTAACTATCTTAAATGTGATTTTTTTTCAAATCTCTAAATGTCAAAAAAATTTACGTACATATGTATCATTTATTTCATCTAAAATTTTATAATAATATTCTAGGGATTCTCACCATAAATCATAAAAGTTTTTATTTTAATTTATTATGTTCCTGTTGGAATTTACACGATTTATCTCGGGATTTACACAAATCATGTTTGTTCTCAACACTATAGTTATTAATTCTTTAAATAAGATTTGAAACTCTTTTTAAATTTTATTTCACCCTGTGTAAACAATTTCCAAACAATACTATTTGAGAACATGTAGAACATTTGTCCTAATTCACTTAGGATGATGAATCCTCTCTTGATCATTCAAATACATTCATATAGTTCATGTTATACTTAATATCTACCCATTTGTTATCCTTGATTAGAACAACATGTAATTAGAATCAAAGTATAATATTCTCTATATAAGATAACTTAATGATCTTAAGTCTAAAAATCACTTACAAAACTATCACGTGAGCCTTTTCATAAACACACATGATCTCTTTGAAAGGAATCTTTATACGAGTTAGTTTGATATACATGTCATATGACAAACACCTATATTTTAGTTATAGATTTCCCTTATACCTTAACTGATAAGAATAACTGCTTCTTTTCATAAAGAAAACATAATATGTATTAGTCTTAACGATTTTAATTAATGTCTAGTCTTAATAAAGTATTGACCAAGAATATTTAGGAATAATTCTTTGATGCATTAGGAATCTCATAATTATAACCATTTTAGAATTTTATTTATTGAGCATTTTTGTCTCAAGAACTTTATCTTTACTCTAGATTCATTAATCAAACATAAATGAATATTAAAGATAAATAAAACATGTATTAATAATAAATATGTTTTTACATGAATAAAGTCAGTGTTACATGTAACTAATTGATTCACTACAAGACATATACACTAACATTAAGAAAAATTTGAAACTTTATTTATTTATTTATAATAGAGTGAAATATGGTAGCTTCCATTTCTCACTACCTAGAACTATTAAATTTACAACTATTTCACCTATAGTTATTTCATCCAATAACTATTACATCTGATTAATTATTACATCTCAATTTAAAGTTCTCTAGACTTTGCTATGAATAGTTTCATTTTAGAAAGTTCTAACATTGTCTTAAATAAATCTTATATTTTCTATGTCTGTAATCCAACTCTTAATCAACAATGCGACTAGTGACATTCAGTAACCTCTTAGCTTTCAAAGACACCCTTATTGCTTTGTATCTTATGACTCATAAATTTACCACACTATCATCATTAGTCCTAATCAATGCAGTGTGAAGGTTCCTCTAGTGCTCCTTTTGTCTTCGGTGGTGGGCTTATACTTCTTCAACACGGTTTCTTAAATCAACTACATTAATTTTATCATCTCTTTATAATTTAATCAAATGACTGTGCTTTTTTATAGCAAATTTATTAGTCTTATCTAACTTTTTATTAAAACTTTGGTTCTTTTTGAGTTTATATTATAAACTCTCTATCACTATCTTTATTTTTTCCAATTCCTTCACAATCCACTTCCTAGGTTATCTTTTAGTCTCTATGTTAAATTTAAGCCTTTAATTCTCAAGCCTTAACTGCTCCATTACAATTTCTTCATTTGCATTTGTGATTCA
>Ga0307517_10012245_pt1 | contig 11795 bp, 14 predicted proteins | sample 23_EM_MG_FD_194515 | JGI IMG/M metagenome (GOLD analysis project Ga0307517, IMG submission 194515) | Populus trichocarpa ectomycorrhiza microbial communities from riparian zone in the Pacific Northwest, United States - 23_EM | ecosystem: Host-associated > Plants > Roots > Unclassified | place... | reverse complement strand
GTTGTATCTGTCTGGTGTATTTTGAGTATGCTAAACATGTGCCAGTTTGGTATATGATTAGTTCTTTAGCACCAGAACTTGCAATGTACTTGCAATGTACCTTGTCAGTACATCACTCCTTGCCCCCAGTGTTTGTCCATCTTTCCCTATCTCACTTCCCTCTCTGCTATCATGAACAACAACACCTTGCCCCCTGCCCAGTACAATCTACCGTACCCTAGTCTTGGGCCTCTGCTGACTCCTGCTTATCAACCTCTGGTCCACCCATGGCCTCAGCAGCTTCCCTTTGCCTTCTACTATGCATGGATGCAGCATGCTGTTACAGCTACAGAGGAGAGTTGTGCTGTGTAATTGTATGTTCTTTCTTCTCTGCTCTTTGTGAGATCTTTACTTATCTTGTCTTTCCTCCTAAGTTCTCCTAGCCTTCCTTTGTGGGTCACTTCTGGCCCCCCTTCCTCATTTCTCTTTCCATGCTGACATTCTGTGTTTTTCCCCCACAGGGAATCTTCAATTAATACCCCCTCATCCCCATCCTGTTTTGTCTGTGTAGAACTACTTATTTCTTGTGGTCATTCCAATATATCTCCTTGCCATCCTACTATGTGTGAAGTTTGATCCTCCACTGGCCCATTATTCATTCCTCCTAGTCTGCCAGCACATTCACCTGCCAGCTGACCTTTCAATCTCCATGTGAATATCTGTCGCTGTCTCTATTTAGTCATCTGTTCCTGACAGTCTCTTCCCCTCATTCCTTTTCCCTCATTCTGGCCAGTATGCCCTTAATTTCCAGCTTTTTATATCATTCTGCACTGGCTAACTCTCTTCTTATTTTAAGCCTTCTCTCCATCTGTCCTAAAACACTCACTTACCTTCTCTCCTTCATTTAATCTTTTCTTCCTCCATGTTTGTCCTCCATTTTCCTTGGTTCTCCTATCATTCTACTAATGTTCTCTCCAGGCTACCCTACCATGGACTTCAGCTATTGGTTTGGAAACTGTACCAAAATTGAAGCTCCTCCCAACATATCCTGGACTGCTCTTTGGGAGGTTTACTGGTTTATCCTTGACAACTGTGTTGCTCGCCTTGCAGTTCTGGCTTTGCAGGATCAATACTTTGCCCACCCAGATGCTGCTGCAGTGTTTTTTGTTGACCACCTCTTTTCCTCATTCCTCTTGGGCTTCTCCCCCATCATACTGAAGGGGACTTCATGTTTCTTCCACCTGCGTGTCAGCGCGCTTGCAATGCTAACAGAAAAGCCGAAATAAAAATTTCGGAAACGCCAACAAACCCATAACAATCTACGAAGACCTTCCCTCTTCGAACACATTCCTTACCCTTCAAACCATTTCCCCTCACAAACTAAACAAGACAAGACAAGAAGACGAATTGATTCGAGGCTTACTGCCTCTTCGATGATACAAGATATAAACTTCTACTCGTTGCCCTCGTCAAAATCAAGAATCTCGCCGTGGTACCTGACAATAAGAACAACCCAGAACATTGTGTTCCAACTCAATACCCTGTTCCAAGAGTACCCACTGCATCTTCTCCATTGCCTCTGGTAACCCATCTCTCATCACCAGATAGAAGAACTCCTGCATGTTCTCCTTCAACAAAGCGGAACAAGTCAAGGCCGCCAAATGATCTCGAGTCTCCTGAGATTGAGGAAGACAACGTTGATGACTTGTGCAATTCTCCTTGGATGAAGACGAATGGTGTTTCTGACAGTTCCGTCAGCGTTGTTGGCATTCCTTGTAAGAAGGCGGGGGAGTAGTAGACCAACTTGATGGAAGAGGAGGAGATGGACTCGAGTGAGGGGAGGGAAGAAGCACTGGAAGATCCATCTGTTCCCTCAAGGATAACCCCTGCATCTGAGAGATCACAGGGCTCATGGACCGGGGAGCCAGTAACGAGGTAGCAGGCGGAGTAGGAACCAATCTGTTCCAAAAGACCTGAAATAGGAACCCAGTGAGATTCCACATAATGAGCCAATAAAGCTTGACACATTACTGACAACGAATGGGCCTCCTCCAACCTTTCTACCAAACCCTCAACCCTAGTGCAAAGACCATGGATCACCAAACCCATCCCATCAACCTGATGTTCCAACTCCATAATATGCGCAGCTTGAGTATCTTGAATATTAATGGTATTCGCATGTAGTTGCCCAGCAACTATCTCATTCATGCAGATACACAGAACCTCAGCCGACAATTGAGGAACAGTGGAAGGAGGGTGCTGGAAAACACTCTCCCCAGCACAGTAGGAGAGATCAATCTAAACATGAGGTTAAGTTCCAGGACAAATCCCTAGAGGCTTCACCACACGTACCAATGGATCGGATCCCTCATAGAAATCCTGACTATCATGACCCCACACCTCATCCTGAGAACCCATAACGATGGGAAGGGAAAGGTTGATGTTGAACGAGGGAGCAGACATGGTGACAGTTGGGGAAGAACTTTAAGAAGGGAGGAGGAGCGATGATTGATGGGGGAAAAGGAAAAGCGAACTGAGAAAAGAAACCAGCCATGAACCAATCATTAAATAGATGGTAAGAACCCTAACCCTGAAACACCGGATCTTAGATTCCATCAGACCCTTCCATCAAATATTACTAAAAGAAGCCATAATTGGAGGGGAGTTTTAGATCTGGAGATTTCTCTCTGAAATGCCATCAAACTTCTCAGAAACACAGCCCATCAATACTCAGCCCTTCCATCCTATCAATTTGTTCTGTCTATCAATTGGAAACCAGAATGTTCCAGAAGAAATCACTTGCAGTCCTAATGACTAAGTATGAGTCACGCCTAGTCATCATTAGATGCTTCCAAGGGAAGAGTAGACTTAGCCACAAAAAGTAGTAGATCATGTGACCAGGATCTGGGAGTATATAAAGACGAGCCCCTCCGGCTCTCTTTTCCCCTTATCCTCAATCTTCTCTGTAACCCACTACTCCAACTAGTAAGTTGGATACTCCAATACACCGCTTTCCCTCTCATACTAACATACTTAGCAGGGTTTACCTGCTATTGTATGTTGCCAACTGTTCATCCGAACCCCAACTTCCTCTCCCCCTTCCCTCTCCCTCCAATCAAAGATATTAGGTTAGATTTGTGGAGTCAACGCTTGTTGAAAAGCCTCAGTGTTAACCAGTCCAGAGGCCAACTCGTGCACTGTCCCTACTACTGACCCTTCTCCTCTTTAGATTGTGGAGCCCCTTCTCCACCTTTCTTTTCTAGTGCTGAGCACTATTTCGAGTGGAGATCCATTTATACTAATCAACCACTCACTATCATCACTTTTATAGTCCACCCCGCTTATCATTGTGACATACCCCTCGTCAACATCCTCCAACACCCCATATACCATTGTGAGTCGTGTGTCATCAGTTGGTGGGATTTCCCTATGGCTTTACCTGGACAACTCATTGCCTGGTTGCAAGGAGTTTCAGAACTTCATAACCACGAAGAAAGCTTCTGGTTATTCACCCACACCCTTGCCGACTTCACCGCTGACTTCTGGAAGCCAGTTTACCCCTACGACCACAAATCTCCCAACCTCAGACCCGCCCACGCTCCTCTACTTCCCCTCACCCCAAACCACCCATCACTTATTACACCTCTGGTGCCCAGTGACAAGTAAGCAGGCATCCAACCCTCACAGGAGATCCTGGATGTGCTCCCAGATAAACCTTCTAATCCCAGGATTTCCTGTGATGGTCTCTTCCTTTCCATCTTCCATCTCATAACATGTTTCTGGTCCTTTGATAGGAATGTCAACTATAAACACTCCAGCCACTTCTGGTATTTCTTTCTGCAGAATGAACATCATGCAGGCCTGGAACTCTGCAGGTGAGTTAATGAATCCCATGGGTAATGAGATAATCCACAGCAGTCCAATTGGAGTCTGGAATGCCGTCATGTCCCTGCTGGATGGGTCCATTATCCTGGCATAGAATCCCCAGTACATGTCCAAAACTGGATATACACTCCTCCCTGCATGTGCCTCAACAAATTCATCCAGAATGGGAGGGACCCCTGAGTCCCTCATGGTAACTTTGTTTAATTTCTGGAGGTCATGGATGATATACAACTCACTGTTCTTTTTCTTAACACAGAACCATTGGGAGCAATAGGGTGACTGGGATTCTTTGTACACTCCTGTGCTGATCTTCTCCTTAAGCATCCTTATGATCTTGTCAATGTACCCTTTTGGTAGTAGGATATTACAGTCCATCCATGGAGTGTGCAGAACCACTGGGATCTTGTAGTCCAAAAAGTAGTCTTGTTGGAAGGTACCACGTTCACTCTTGTCAAAGGCAATACTCCTTTCATTCAGCATGATTACATACTTTAGCAATCTACGTTTCTCATCTGTCAACCCAGCATCCATGTCCACTTTGCTGTTCTACTGTAACTTTTTTTGTGGGAATGAACTCTGGCGGATGTTGCAGCAATGCCAGGAGATTGGTGAGAGGGTCTGATGGAAACATTTGCTTAACCTTCATTTCCTCAGGGATCATCATCAGAACTGGCTGAACCTTCTTATCAACCATTTTATATTTCATAACATACTTCTCTTCAACTCTGCAAAGCGCAGGGTCTTGTCCTACAGTCAGTTTTGCCAATAGCTGCAGCCCAATAAATACATTTATTCCAGTCTGTAATGGGAGCAACCTTTATAAACTACTCTGCTTAATTCTGCAATTACAAATGTACTTTTGTCCCTGGAAATATTTGTAAATGTGGTTCCTTAGATGAAATGTTCAACCCATTGTCTTGGATCCAGGGGGGGTGATGGTTTGATGGAGTAAGTTCCACTATCTTGGGGTGCTTCTTGGGTGTTTCCCTCCCATCAGAATACTTCTGGGAGGATGACCAAGTGTGGGAAATGCTTCCCCTGGCATCCCCCCCTTCTGGATGACCCCCTGGGTGGCCCCACTAGCCATATTTGGTCAATATATTTTGATTAGCTTACCTAAGCATTATTTTACTGGCTGGTTTGAATAGTGTGCACACAAAAATCTTCAAATTAAATACAAGAAAAATACCAGACCCTGCAGAATGTCAAATCTGTAAGATCCCACTAAACATGCTGTTGAACAGATGAGAATTGAGCAAGATGTGCTCAATTTTCAAATGGCATTGAATGAGCATTGTCAGCTCACCATGCAGATTGATGGGATTGATTGTGACATCCTTTTTGGGAACATGTGCAGTACCCAGGCTTGCCCCAGGTTGCAGCCCCTGCCCCTCATGATTGGGGGCCACTCGGGTAAGCCAGGGCATAGCCCTTTGGTATACTAACTATTATAGTGTATATCTAGGATTGGACACTGATTTTGTGTCATCTGGCAGAGGTCCGGTCACCCTACCCTGAGGGGGGGGGGGGGGTAGAAATCCACCCACAGCAGTGTCAGTGTGGGAAAAGGGCTTGGTAGTTGGGGTAGAGGTACTTAGAGTAGGGAGAGTCTTCTTTGTGAGGGACTCTCAACCTGTAGATACTGCACACACTGACAACTAATAAAAGTGTTTATACTCAATCCCAGCCTAAACTTGTCCTTGGTTAACAAGCTTATGCCCAGTGAGTTCATTGAAGATTAACTGAGCAAATCAGATCTTCAAAGGGGTTCCTCTTTAGATCAGGTTCTGCTTGATACTCAGTTCAGTTTTGAGGTGGGAATTGGCAATGAACTTGGATGCCAAACAAACTAGGGTGACCAGGAGAACTAGGTAATCTTCCAAACAGACAAACACTAAGGTGAGAATGGGCTATCTGGTTCTATTCAGATTCCACTCAGACCAACAGAGAACTATGCTGAGATCTCCAATACCTGACTGGGAGCCAGGGAAGTCCTCAACAAGAGGGATCTCCACCTACCTGACACAGAGTCAGGGGGAAATCCACAACAAGGGGGGGACTTGTTCTCTTTTGATTTGAGGGAACCACTATTTATACTATCTACATGAGGCGGTGTAATGCTTTTTTCCAAGATATTCCAAGATATTCTACCACATTCCATGTTCTTCCTTCCTTCCAGAACCTTCCTTCTTTCTCAGAGTCCTTTCTTTGATGTTCCATAGGATTCCATGGCTTTCCTTTGGATTCCCTGGATTTTTGATGTTCTTCTTCCATGTTCCTGGGCATTCTATAGGCTTCCTTTGTCATCTTTCTTCCCCCAGAATCCATTATTATTGTCCCTATCCCATACCCATGTGTGACATCCGTGGGGAACTTTAGGTTGATTGTCCCCGATCATGAATCTTATAGGACTTCTGGAGGGTAAGGAATTGGGACAGAACAAACCATACTCTACTGGGATATGGTGGGCTATGTTTAGAACAACAATTGATCAACAAGTGGCCTGCTTGTCTATACAACAACCCACAGGTCTCCTCTCCTATGCTGAAGATGCCACTACTCCAGTTGAATACCACTCACACCTTCCCCACTTATTGGGTCTGAATCCCATGGTAATTGAGGGTGGGGGATGCTGAGGGCTACCAATAACAAATCAGCATCTTATTTGGTCAAACAGGGATCTGAGGAGAGTACCGGGGTCTAGGTACCATCTCGTGCATAGCTGGGGAGGGTGTGGGTGTGTCTTCAACAAATGAAAGAGTCTGCTGACTAGATCTTGATCGGTTGAATTGTGGTGGAGGAGGAGCATCCCACACATAAGAGGGTGGAGCAGACAGAAAAGTCAGCAGGAACCAAGCCTACTGTGGAAACAGATTTTTTGGATGATCCATTGTCAACTGTGGGGGTTGTTCAGGAGGTGTTTTGTGAGGTCACAAATGTTCCTCCATCCTTCCACTCCCAAGGTGTAGATAGTCTGATATTCAATGCAGAAGTCAAGGATGTCTTGGTTAGGCTGGGATAGCCCAGGGTCACCTGTGATGATGTGGTAAGGGGCCATCATGGAGGAGGTGAACAAGGGATACAGACATGGCATGCGCCTCACGTCCAAGGTTGTATGTCATGCATGCTCCCTCATTAGGTAATATTTATGCTAGATTCTGCATGCCCTCTATAATACTGGGAAATTACCGTGTAGGGTTGTTTAACAAAAGGGTATAGCAGTAATAAAATAGTGTAAGGAATGTGGGTGACTCCATATGAGGGGAAAAGGGAGGAAATAAAGAGTGGTGGTTATTGAAAGAAAAGAGGGGGGGGGTAATCTACTTGAAAGGAATGCAGGGGGCATCCATAGGGTAGTGAGTGCTAAGGTTATCGTCACTTCCTACCTGGATATATCCCTGAATCCCCAACGGTATCCCTACCTCCAAATCCTGCCATTCCATATTTACCCTGACACTTCTGTAGTCCAGGGTTTCATGGGTGCCTGCAGCTGCAATGAAGTCTGCAGGAATCTTGCCATGAATCATCTGCCCAGTTCTCCAGCAAAAGAAATGTCCTGCCACTGCGCACCCATCATCAGGCCATTGACCCAACTCTTCAAGAAGGATAGCATTAATGTTGTGCCCCCATATTCCATGTCCTTGGGTGAGTTGAGGGCCAGTGAGGTGGTATATCATTAAGTCTAGATCCACACCAACCTGATAGGTGGGATTGTGGAGTGCCAGGATGTTGTCCACTTCCCATCTTGGACGCCACTCCCTCCTTTGGAACATGTCAGAGTAGATGGTGGACACTTGATGTACCTGCTCTCTATCTTTCTGAGTCAGGGTGAAGGACTTGACCTTCTGACTTCTAGGGTGGACAATGAAGCAAGGGGGATATCCTGGATGGTGAATGAGGAAGGACTGGTTGTTGATGCAAGCCCATGGGGCCAAGCAGGCAACTTGAATCCAATAGTGTAGGGTGGTGATGGAGTAGTAAAATGTCAGCAAGCAACACAGAAGAATATTTGGTGTACGCCCAAAGTCCAGGAAGGAAGTCTATAGGCAGGGCAGACATGGCGGTCTGGCTGGCGGGGGTTGTGCTCATGGTGGCGGGGATGGTGAGTAGATGGGGGCAAGTCCTTGTACCTTGTGGATTCATCTTCTCCACCTTTTAGGTTCCACCTGTCATGAATGACAGATGCTGCACTTACTCCTGGCTCTGGAACCTTAAGGTTTCTCACTTATTTTTCTTTTGATCTAATAGCTGCCCTGTCTCCCTTTACCTAATCAGACTTCTTCCTCTGTTCCTGTTTCATCTTCTGCTCCACCCATTTGATCCAACTGGCTTTCTTCCCAGGCTTCAATTAATCAGGCCCAGCCATCTAAATGCTCCCATTTAACATAAGAAATCAACCGAAATGCTGCCACTGAGGTTCTTAACACATTGTTGTTGAATTCTTCCAAAACATAGGCCTTCCCAGCAGTTTGTTAGACTATGTGATAGGGTCCCATATACCTATTTCAGATCTTCTTGTTGATGCATCAGAAAAATCACCCACTACTGTTCTGGTGCTTTAATTGGCCTTTATTGATGAAAAGGGAGGGAAAAGGGAAAAGTACGTATTTCTAGAAGCTATGTCTTCGACTTTTAGAAGTTGCACTCCGCTTTTTTTACTTATAAATCAAGTTGTATTAATAAGCTGGAATAAAAGTAACAGACGTGGATTGGGACTTTGAAATTAGTGATGACAGGTCAAGATTATGAGACATGTAGGCTACAGATGGGATTCTGTGAAGTAACTAGTGACAGTGTATCAACAGGTATATTAGGATTCCCATTCGTCTGTCAAGCCTCAAGCTTCAGCAGGCAGTGAGGGCAGATCCAAGGGAAGGAGGGGAACACACTCTTGCAGAACCGGGGGAGCTCCAGACATGACAGCAATCTCATCAGTGACCCTCATGGACACAGCGGAAAGCCCCCTAAATATTCCATCCCAGTGCCCTTTGACAAGATCCTTGGTAATGTAGTCCATAAAGATCACAGTGTGTTGGCCCCAGAACTCAGCATTGAAGCTTTGGGTTGCTTTGTAATCACCAGTTGAGTGCATTCTGTAAACACACTTGACCTAATCTTCAGGTAAGTGTGGTTTCATACAATGAGTTCAAGGCAACATACAGCAGTGGTCACCATGGCTAGGGCACCAATGGGACAACTTTGCTCTTCTTGGTCTTCGAGTGGTGGGGCCTCCATGACCCCAGATGAGGAATAATAGATGAGCAGTGTTTCTAAAATGGGTTCAGACTGAAAGACACTGTAGTGTGTCTATAAAGTCTTTCAGAAATGATAGAGGCAATGTAGTAGCCTAGCATGTACAGTTTGGTAGCCCCCAATTTTGGGGTGGTTCATGATGTCACCAACAATATATTGGTGCCATATGAATGGGTGATAATCATCAGACTTGAATTGCTTGGAAACAAACTTTGCTCTGGTGTCAAGTGTTTGTAACCACTTCTGACGAAACACATTGGATAAGTGGCACTGAACCACAAACACTGCCACAGTCCCAATACAGTTGCGAACAACACTGAGCAATGTAGTTGTCTGATGACTAGGGGGTCAGTAATCCCACTACATGTTGTGAGAGTACAAACTTATGGGGTGGGAAACAGCATCATTGCACCAAAGGTGGGCAGGGTATGATGAATAGACTTTATTGTATGTGAGTTGAAGTGTTGCGAGGTCAGGGTTAACCCATGGCTGTTCAGAAGTGAAGACATCCCAGATAACAACCTGGATGAATGTATTACGAAAGTTCATACAGATATGGGAGGGGAGGTCCTTGATGCCCAGGTAAACCTTTTGCTGGTTAATGAACCACAGAAGCAGATAAATAGGGAGGGGATCCCCATCCATCTAGATGCCAATATTGTCAGTGAGAGCAGAAAAATACAGTACCAAACGTACACTCAAGGTAATAGGTGTCATCATGGATGGCCTGGAGTTTGAGGGCTGTTGATGTTCTGGGGTGACTGATGTATGCAGAATGAGCAGCTGAGGGGAAACAGTGCTGGGGGGAGGAGTGAGCTTTTGTCTCCAGTTGTCAACAAGCCCCATTGTCCAGAATAGATCTTTCTGGACTCAAACAGGTCCATTGCTCAGGATCGCTTAAGCCTGATGAGACGTTACCATGCGGCTGGTAGACATAACTTAAAAAAGGAATTCACATACTTGATTCCAGTACCAGCCAATCTCTGGGAACTCCTCTTGCGACCACTGGACACCATGTAGCTGTTGTTGTTGTCATCACAGTTGGTTGCTGGCTCAGTGTCATCACCATTGTCTGGTGACTCTGATGCCATCTCAACGCTGTTTCTTGTGCTAGCGAGATGGTTCTGCATAAATTGTGAATGGTATGAAAAACAATGAGAAAAGTGCCAATACCATTCATAGCAACTCTTGTGTTGCATGGAGATCTTCCTTGAGGGTGGCGATATGATTGGCCTTGGTCTGCTTCTTGGGTTTTTTTGGCTGAGAGAGGCCAGCTGCTGCAAGCTGTGCGGTAGTCATGATAGGGGCTACAGGGTGCCAAGACTGATTCTTTGCATGGGTCTTCATAAGGGATAGGAAAGGATACGTAGTGTGAAAAAGAGTGAGTAGGGATAATGGTAAGAGAGTGAGCAGGGATTGCGATAAATAGAGGGAATGGGAACGTTGGCAATGGTAGGGGTGCTGTGTCAGGCGGACCTAACAGCACACCCTGAGCCGCTACTGGCGAGCGCTGAGGGGATCAGGTGACAAGTGATGGGAGGGGAGCGGATAGAGAGGAACAGAGTAAGGGGACAGATAGGAGATGCTAAGAGGAAACCAGGCTACCAGGTTCAGCTGGTGAGGCTGCTAGGGAGACTCTGGAAATATCAAATCTAAGGAATACAGCACTATACTACTAGTCCTTATATACTACTGGAATGCGCACAGACCATGCTGTGTTACGCACAGACCATGGGCTGCGCATTGTGCACAGACCAGGTCTGACAAAGCGAATGACAAAGGTGCTGACTCATTAGATTTGACAAATGAATGTGAGCCACCGGAGCCCCGGTGGGTCGTGAGAAGAAATCGTCCAAAATAGGAAAGGTCCAAAGGGAATGATGTGGGTCATGGGAAAGGGATGAATAATCACCAATACAGTCCTGACAAAGCGCAAGTCATCAAGGATGAGTCACCGGAGGCCGAGCTCGGGCCGAGGGAAGGGTTTGAGATGGATATAAGCGAAGGAGGAACTGCCGGGGTTTCTCAGCAGTCCTCGACTAGCTTCCTTCATCATTCCTCGACACCTTGCTCTACCATGCCTCGCGTTCTCCATACCTACCCACACATATCTCGTGGTACCACTGCCACATTCTCCTCCTCCACTCCCAGTACCAACTACGCCACCAACGACGAGATCATCCGTCGTGCGAAGAATGTGGGATCGTATTCGACGGAGACCTTCGGCGATCTCCACTGGGGAGACTTTTGTTATGCCCTTGCCGTCAGTACGGATGCTGACGCCGGAAGAGTTCCTCGCGTTGCAGGAGATCGATATAAGTCCCTTCTCCGACGTATTATCCGTGATGACGTTCCTGGAACGGACACGTGTTCTGTTTGGGAGAAGAGATGCCTCCGGGCGTCTGCTGGTCTCAACCACGAGCTCCTCAAGGTGATCGATGAGCAGCAGAACGAGGTATGTCTCTGGGCGATGGTCTGAGGTTTATCAGACTGATCCAGATTCATAGATCGCCCTCCTGAAGGAGGATATCCAAGACGTGATTGCGATGCAGACACTGGGGACAAGGGGTCACTTACCTGGTAGGCAAATGGTGGGTTTGGGCTGAGTTTGTGTTATAATTGCCCAGCTGTTACCCACCAGGTAAGTGCTGGGCAAATTTTAAATTTGCCCACCTCCT
>Ga0307517_10012244_pt1 | contig 11796 bp, 16 predicted proteins | sample 23_EM_MG_FD_194515 | JGI IMG/M metagenome (GOLD analysis project Ga0307517, IMG submission 194515) | Populus trichocarpa ectomycorrhiza microbial communities from riparian zone in the Pacific Northwest, United States - 23_EM | ecosystem: Host-associated > Plants > Roots > Unclassified | place... | reverse complement strand
ATATATGCGCTTCAATCCTATGTATGTAAGGGCATTCATTTATGTTTCATGATCTCTTTTCTAGATTTTTGCCGCCTCCAGGTACGTACAGAAGTTGAGTCTGGAGTTGGCTGGCCAGTTTCGAGTCGAGTCCACTTTTAATTTTTCCAATCTGAGTCTCTTGCAAGTCTCTTGTGCAGTTTACTTAACTGCGAAATCACAATTACGTTGCACTGCTGCTGGTGGTCTCAATTCAGTAAGTCTGCTTCATGTTTTCCTCTGGATCTTGTACTTGCAATTTCTTGAACAGGATGCTGCCCAGTTCCTTGCCGATTCCTTGTGTTTATCATCCTTTCTTTCATAATTTGTCCTTCCAGCCTGTATCAATGGCTGCGACTCGGAATCAATTGCTCTATATTCACTGTCATCATCACCCACATCATCATCACGCACGATAAGCATGGTATCGACATCTTTCAACCATTTCATCACTTTGCGGTTCACCCCGCGTCGGAAATACATTCGGTGTCATAGACATCGCCTTCTCCAAGACGTACTGCATGCAACCCAACACAATTGACAACTCTCCATTCACGTCAAACTGCTTGCTCTTCATCAAGACCACTTCATGAGTGATGGTGACAAAGATGTAGATGAAACCATTTGTCGCGACGCCATAGACCGAAGAATCGCTTTTTCCTCGGTCGATGCGCGATTGACGAAGGGACCCTAGGTAAACAGCAAGTTGGCCTAAAGCATTGGCGATAATGCCGTCGACTTTGGCCTCAACGCAGAGTAAAAGGGAATGAAATCGTTGATTAGGCTTCACGGACGAGAAGGAAATCCCGATACCATGATCAACGCGACCACCGACAACGACGCTTTTCGAGAGGCTCTTTGATTTTATGAGTGAAAGAGATTTCACAGTTTTTTGCAATGGTTTTGGTGTGGATGGCCGACCTGGTACAGCTGGCTGGGGAGTTCTCCCTCTCTAAAAGTTGTTCGTGCACTCAAATTCACAAAAAAAAAGCAACTGACTCACCATTTGCGCTATGCAGTCACATAGAATGAGGTCCACAGCAATCCTACACTGCTTCGCTAGACCAATCATAAATACTCATGTACTAGTCATCCGAGAGCACCACTAATAAGAACACTTGTCAATTCAGAGTTCAATGAGGTCAGGATAAAGACTTTTACGAAGGCAGTCTGATGGCTCCATCGCCGTGGCCTCTGCCAGTGTCTCAATCTTCCAGAAGTGTGGTCCGTCACGGCCAAATTTGTGATTGCACTTAAGGTTGAATTCGCAGACTGCATCCTCGAGTGTGTAGCTTTTTGCGGCCCTGTGGACGTCCTCAACCAACGTAGATTCCATTTCCTTTTTTACTTTCCCAAGAAATTGTCAGGTTGACTGGTAGTTTTGACATTAGAATAGAGAGGGTTTCTAAATCCGGTTCTGGCTGCTTTCGTTTTCTCGCCATGGATGACCCGCGTTCTGTTCAACAAATTCATGGAAAGCCAGGACAAATAGCAGCGGACACAGAGGTAGAAGACATCTGTTGTGGGAATAATTCGACGGGCCGAAAATACCAGCGGCAATCACACAGGCAGTCGAGAGGCCACCATGATGTCTACGTACCCTGAATCTTCACAACACGATCTATCGGATCCTCTTCCACCTCCGACTCTTGTTCGACATGGGCATAAGCGACGGCCCACTCTTGAATACCCAAAGTTAGTGTTTCTTTCAAGTTGTGCAAAACGTGGTGGCTCAGCGTTTGGGTAGTGGAGACTTGTTGTCACTCAGCGATCAGAATATCTGGTATTATCCGATGCATGGTCACGATTCTGACGAAGAGGAACTCCCAGTTGCGTTGCCCCAGGGGAACTGGGGCTACAAGAACGCGAAAGGGGGTCGATGGGTGCGTCGTGGTAAAATTACTGCTTGGGGTCCTGAGATGGAAGATTGGGAGGTGGGTCTAATTGGCTCTCTGGTATTCAAGTATTAAAGCGACGAACAGGCAGACGAACGAGCTCGTAAACGAATCAAACTACTGTTACCGCAAGAGCGTCGTTCCCCCTCGCCTCCAACGCTGCCTCATCTCGCACGTTCGCCCTCACCTCCTCTGGTATCTCCATACCCACCGCCAACATCGCAGCATCTGAGTTATACATCCTTCGTTATGGACAAGGCTGTTACTCATACATTCCGCTCTAGCCTCCTCGACGAATTGGAGCAGGTTACAAACGGCTTGGTCGAGGGGGAGGCGACGCTGAAGCGGGCGCTTGGGAGGCTATGGCACGTCATGTCAGAGGCTCCGGATAAGAAGAAAGGGAACTCTACGCTGATCCCAAAGCTTGAGGACGACGACGACACAGAGCACGACGATCAGGCCCGTAGGGTGGCCCGGGCACCAGACCTTACTCCCTCTACTCACACGATATTCCTACAAGGGATTCCTTCCAACGATCCCTCACATTTTTCAGTGCCTGAGAATCAGTTGAATAGACTTGAGAAGAGTCTCGCTATTCTTAGGGAACTCCAAGATGACGGCAGGGAATATGTTGAGCGCTTGTCCGAAATTCGGGAGGGTTTGGGGGATGTTCGGGCGCAAAGGAATATTGTTTGGAATATGGTGCGCGAAAGGGCTGTGAAGGAGTTGCAAGAGACAGCAACTTCGGCTGTCCGGGACTAGAATCCGTACGTTTCATTGTTACACAGGCATACCAGATCCCATCAATTATAAGCGTGGGCAGTTGAGCTTCCAACCCGTAGTGAAACTTGTATTTCTCTGGCAGAATGTTGCTTAGTTGGTACATTGATGTGACAAACAAATGCGTCACTGCTTTATGACATTGTAATCTAATATTTTTCACGACCGTTGACCACTCGGCCTCAGGACGATGCTCCCAACCAGTGGGGCGCATTCAAAGCCTCCCCATGCAATTCCGGGTGGTATTAAGGATACCCGAGACAATCGTTACATGGAGAAACTGAAGACGGATGCGATGTCAATCCCTTACGCAATTGAACCACACTCAAAGGCCATTGAGATCCTGGATTTCTTCATCTTGCGCTTGACTCAAAGCGTTGAGGCACGAGACTTCGATATCGGTTTTCGCCAGTGGGACACCATGTTGACTTAGTGCGCAACAGTTTCCCTTCGCATCTTGTTGCTAACTCGACAATTCTGCATGTAGCTGGTTCGTTTTGAAGTATCCCTTGCAAAAGGACAGGCGAATCAAGCTTGCAAGGCTATATTTCTATCTGAGCATCAATCCTGGAATGCCGATGCACGTCGTTACAACTTCTGCAGACGCCTTCAAAGTGTTGACAAGATCAAAACACAAAGTGACCATTGACGATATGAGGTTACCGTGGAAGCCCATTTATGATAGCCTCAATCAAGACCTATTCTTAACCAGACGCCAATATGAATATTCGTCCGTCCTATTTACCCATTCATTGATGTACTTTTCCCCCGATTGCTGACACTTGACATCGCAGGCAATTGCCTTGGTGTATGGGCTACGTCGCCGAAAATTCACGGAAATTTTTCCACCCTGCGGCAATTAATGACATGCTCTCAACATTTCTTCCTCAATTCGACGGTACTAGATTGGATGTAGGTTTTTAATGCCCATGGGTCGTCTCCGAGTTTTCACGAGATTTACAGGCTGTTCTTTCATCTCAATATTTCCTCACGTCATTTTTGCCTCTATCCCATCCTCAGCATTACCTCCCTATGCTGTTTCGATTGTGGGAACCTATCAACTCCTACATGTATGACGAAAGGATGCTGCAATTCATCTCCAAGTTGGCAGAGATGCATACTGATCCTGAGATCAGCAATCCCAGAAGGATTGAAACGATTCCTGATGATGAGATATCAGAAGATGAAAAACGACCCAAGTGGGATCTGAAAAGTTCCAAAATCCATGACCCATGGCAAGGTCTGTACAAAGATGTCGGAATATTCACCGAGCACCAGTGGAATTTTCTCATGTGCAAATGCCTTTCATCAATGGGTGAGCGTAAATCAATGGTGCTCCAAACTGTTATCCTCAAATAAAGACAGAGATCCCGCTTGCGGATGGTGGATCTCTTTCTACAGGTCCCTCTGCCGACTCTCAAGTAGGTTTCGAAGTTGATCATCTTCCCAAACCACAGTGGCGTATTCGTATGTTTCCGTGTCGCACGGTAAAGGGTTTTATTTTTACACCAAACACTTAGATTCCCTGGCTTGTATCGTTGTCTATTCTATGGCCCCAGACAGCGTACCTGTCCCATATTCGAATGCCCCCACACCGATTTTCTCCCCATTGCCATCCGGGATTAACACCCCACACCCGGGAAGCAACGTTGGAGACTACCTCTCATACTCCTTGGAAAATAAAATCGTAAAGCCTTCCGCCTATCTGGGGGGATCAAAAGCACTGGATTCGCTGGCTCGGATGATAGCGTCTACAGAGAGCTTTTTTCATCCAACAAATGCAGGCAGCTGGACCACAGATGTGGGTGCTCTTGTCATTCTTTATCTTCCGTGTTTCTAATGCTTCTGCAGTTGAGTGCCTTCATCAAATATATCGTCTTGGACTTCAACAAACGTAATACTTTTTATCGTTCAATGTTTAATTCCCTGACCCGATTATCTCAGGGTGGCATGAAGAGCAGAAACCTGATTGCAAAACACCTATAGTACGTGACTGATTTGACTTGTAATTCTACTAATTCCACTCGTTTAGCACCGTCGCCTAACGAGATTAATGCGACGCGAGCTAGTGAAGTCTCTTCGGACGGTTGCTCTACTCGCTATGTTCTCTCAAGACACAGACACTGCGACAAATATTCAAGGATGTCTGAAGTCCATGTGTACGATGGAACCAGACCTCGTCCTGCAACCAATATTAGAACGAGCTGTGCCTTCCCTAGAAGCTTTAGAGGAGGTTTGTGTGGTTCCTAAACTTTTTCGCTTTTCACTATCAACTTCGTCTTCAGACTCAACGAACAATAGCTGTGATTCAAGCTCTTGGTGCTGTCGCACCTGCTATTGTTTGTCGCGACGTCTATTATGCGGGTGCAAAGCATCTCGTTCCTCTTCTACAATTGCTTATTCCTGGCATAGATCTGGTAAGTTCAAACTTGTATTGTAGCAATGTCATGATTCTTCATTGCAGTAATAGAATGATCCAATGAAGACGGTAAGAAACCTTCTTCTTTCAAAACCCTCTGAGTACTCAGTTGCATGTCTAGCTTTGTACTACGTCATTTCTAGTCGAAATATCACAGTGCATTAAAATTGAAGACTTGACAACTTCTGACGAACCTGGAACATCACTCTCTCAGTTGGATGTTCTCCTTGCCGACGAACCCTCTCAACCCTCATTTTTGCTCAACGGCTTGGATGGTTATACGGACATGGAACCTTGTTTATCAGACGAACAGGAAGATGCGTTACTTAAGGTGAGACTTGGTTGATCATGGCGGATTTTGTTGAACCGAAAAGTTAACAGGATTCAACGCGATACTTCCCCGATTGGGTTGCTAGTTTTATGCGAAGAGTCATTCAACTATTGGAAAACCTTCCAGATGAGGATCAGAACGGAAGTACTGAGGAGACAACAGAAAGTATGTCACTGCGTCCTGGAGGTGGGGTACAACAACTGACAGTTCATTGCAGCCCAAGTTGTCGATGCGGTCATGGTGTCTTGTAGCAAAATTTGTATGCATCTGTCTGAGCCTCTGTATGACATGGTCCTCGGTATGGTATTCGACTACGTTAGCGCCAATGTTCGACCAAATGCCGTTCGGTGTATTCACCAGTTAATAGAATGCGTCGCAAACGCCAATCCAGCGAAGACTATTGCGAAGTTTCTCCCATTTTGTGCTAGAAACATTAAAACTGAATTGGAAAATGGTGCTAGTTCGCTTCGAACAACATCTTCAAGAAGCCCTCTTCCCTCTGATGCAACTCTGCACTGGAGTGAGTGTGATGAATGTCATGTTGGTACTTATTCTGACATAAAATAGATTTGGCCATCCTAAGAGGCGCGATGTACAAGTACGTTGACCTCACCTTTGGATTCTGCTGATTTTTTTAAATATCGGTTTGTAGTGACGGACGGGCTGTGAGTAATTCAATATATCGATTACCTCAGTTATAACTTTATGACCAGCTTTTGAAACATGAAAAAGAGGTCATTGCGCTGATACAACTGCTTCATGACAAATCACTTTCTAAACGAGGTTACTCGTGGACGGGGAGATTGTTGTCCAGCATATTGCTTTCACTGACCCTTACATACCCACTGGAAGACAAATTCGTCAATCTGACAGAATGGAACAGCGAAGGTACTTACCAACATTCATGTCTAATACATTACTCAGTTTTTTGAAAGAATTCTCTCGTAACCACCATCGTCGATGGGGAAAACGCTTCTCCGCAGGTGAAGTCACGGTACGAGATGCAGTTCCAATTACCGTGAAAGACTTCTGAGACAATAAATAGATTTCGTGGCATGATCCGACAGATGCAGAGATAGGATTTGTCTTGCGGATTTTTAAACAACTGGTCGAACCCACTTTGGCATCTCTCGAGGCGTTGTTAAAGCCAGGTTGGCTTCTTGTCTTGCCATATCGTAACATAACTAAATTCAGCAAGGCATTGAACGTGATTCTGTGTGGAGGAGCGATTTTTGCAGGTTGGTTTTTGCTCTGGAACCATCTCGCGTTCTCACTGTATTCAAAATCTAGACACATTACCCTAGTCCAGAATGCCTTCGCGGGCACTCCATCCTTGATGAGCATGAGCATGACAGAAGAGGAGTCGCGGGATGCCACATTTACTAGCGATTTGATGTACGTCATTTTTTCGCTCAGCTTCATTTTATATCCAACAACTGTGCAGAGGGAGCATACCCGAAATGATTGCGAATGTGAATCCTTTGAGTGCAGCATTCGCACTGACCGATCCCAACGATCCCCGACACGTGTACTTTTTGGGAGTGCGAGAACGCTTTGGAATTTTCTTGCATGATGCTTCAGAGTCTCTTCGTCAGCAAGGGGAGGAGAACACCGTTGATGCAGTCCAAATGCTCGTAAGTAATTCCCCTCATCACGACATTTCTTATCCTAACGGGAATTAGGTTTGGTCCATTCGAACATACATGATGGAGTATGGTGACAGCCATGATAGGTATGATTTAGTCTGCTCGAATAGCATCATCATTGATCTTGGCACTAGTTATCTTGCCAATGACGAGCGATTGACATCCGCGAAGAATATCGCTGAACAATATACGGGGCAGAAAATTTGGCCAAGAAACGTTCACATCCTCAGGGCAAAGTGAGGACTTATTCTCTTTGTTTTCATTCAATTGTCATATTTGTAGATGGTTTAATTCTGCTCGCCTTCTGTGGAATTCCATTGAAAGAAAGAGGGGGCCTATAGAAGACAAACTCATTGACGATCTTGTAGAATGGTCATTGTGGCACTACCCTGTTGTCCGGCAGTAAGTTAATTACCAACTCCCGATCTATTGACGACACCTCTCACCATTCGTCCCAGGTCCAGTCAACAGCACTTGGACACGCTTTGCAATGTGTGTTGTTCCATTTAAAAAGATTTCTTCTTTGACTGTGGTGCAGGCATACGACGGAGTGCGACGACGAGTACTTCCTGTGTTGTTCGATGCCTTGAAGCCCGGTTCGGAAGATGCGAGATTGAAAGGCGCTTTGTGGACAATAAACATGGCCTCTTTCGGCAACTATGCCATCACGGGTAATGTGGAATATAAACGAGAATTCAACTGACTCACCCGCTTTTTACAGAGTATTCGCTAGCTAATCGCTTAATTTCGCGATTATTTGGATGTCAGCGTCATGAAAAGGTGAACAAATTTAAAAAAATAGACGAAACACTTTTGAAGCCTAGGCCCTCGTCAGCCATCAATCCAGAACTGCGTTTCAGCAGTCTTTGAAAATTGCAGGTCGATCAATTTTCAAAGTTGCTCGATGCTAAAAAAAATTCAGGCATCAATAACTTCGTCGAACCAAATAACATCATCCATAGCATTCCTATGCCAGCCGTGGATGCGGCCATACAACAACTGAAGTCACTTCTTCGAATAGATCCGAAAGAGGTTGACATTATATATCGAACTCGCGAGAAGCGCATTGAGCGCACTGACGCGGTGAACTCAGCTGCCAATGCAGGGGTAAGTCGTTTCCAGACAATGTCCAATATTTTGTTATAATGCCGCAATTGTCAGATTCGCTATTCATTGCAAATTGGCCGATCGCAGCATACGCATTGGAGGTATGCAATATACGCAATTCGCCTGCTGAGATCCCTTGTGTGGCGAGGCATGCCATTAAAGGGGGAACAAATTTCGTACTTTTTAGAGAGCGTTCACGCTAATCACCCCACTATTGTAAGTTTTATTTCTTCTGTACTACATTGGAATGACCCTGACTATGCCTTGTTCAGCGATATGTCAGTCTTCGCTTCTTTTCCTTAAGCAAGCTTACCCCCACCCCAGTACGCGCAGCGAGCTGTTATGAAGAGCCTTAGGAACCTGAAGCTACGATCATTAAGTACGGGACCAATGGATATCGCTTTAATGCGCAACAACAATCCTTTAAAACGATCTGTCAGAATAAATCACTCCGCCGATACGACTGTCGAATTCTTGAATCAATATCGGAGTATAGCCACATCTCACTCACACCCGTAGGTTAACCCCTGATTGTGTGTTTCCTTTGGGACTAAGATGACGCCCACAAGATTCTTCAGTGATAAGGATCCCCCTGGTTGGCTAGTTTGGGGCGAGTTCCATGAGCAATATGCCGCGCCGCATCCTACGAAGTCAACCTTTCATTCCTGGGAAGCCAGCAGCGCTGACGCAATCGATGTTATACGTAAAATGACGACATCGCCGGAGTACTGGGAAGAAATTTCAGTCTATTATTCAGAGGAAAACTACTCAACAACACTTATCTTGGATAATATTGCTTGTATAAAATCTATCTGTAAGGGTTATTTCTACTCTCTGCTTACCAAAATACCGATCCTTTTCAGTCCAACTGCTCGAAGCGGAACCATTCGAGGCTTTTCGACCGACTGTAGAAAAGCTGATAAAGGATAAAGACCAGAATAAACAACGGGCCGCAGCTGAATTGTTGGCCGGTGTTCTTGGTGGTACGACAGGATATTTTTTGGGTTTTGTTACTTAAGTTGAAGGTCCTTGTCAGGTTCCAAGCATTGGCCGACCTCTAAGCAGGAGTCACTATGGAAGTGGTTTAAACTGAAAATCCCCATAATTTTGCGCCAGAATATCAAATCCGACACACTATCGATCTGGACCGCTTTCCTTGAGGTAAATCGCGTTAACACTTTATGTGGCTCCTGCTGAAGCAGATGTGCAGTATCTCTTTTATCATAGAGATCCTCGACGACTGCAGCCCCTCGTAGACTTTCTCGTGGATGAATTTAAACTCTTGGATTTCAACGCTGAACTTTCTTTTGACGTCTTCAAAGTCATTTCACTGTTTCGTGCCTTTTACGAGGAACTCGGCCGTAAATTCACACCATGGATTGACGAAGTAGTGGAGCATGCATGGAAGCAGATTCACGGAGAGCATGAGGATGTACGCCCTTTGTTCTGTTAAACCCAATTGTGATTGAGGGCAACAAATAGGTACGAGCCTTTGTTGGCGAAGTCCTGACACACTCGCAAAATCTAAAGGTCGGTCTCACTCTGCAAATTTATCCGAACCTACAAGCTTACTAGCTGAGACCAGTGGAGCCCATGTCCTTCAATCCCTTCCCCGGGTGTCTTTGTGGAAGAATGCCAGACCCATCCCGAAGAATTTGATATCATGGGCATGCGTGGCTCGTATCACAAAGAAAGGGTTGCACAGTTGGTAGAAAACTTCAAAAAGTGGCGCTCCGAGCGTATCCCTGGAACCCGTGCTTTCCAATCGAATTATGATCGGTGCGGCTTATCAAACCTTTAATGCAATCTTTTATTGAAAGTTACTTTTTTTAGAGTTGGGACGACCGTTTGCAAGTGGCTTCATCAGTCTCTACACGATCTGCACGCTATCTCAACATTCGACTACCTTCTACCTCTCATGGTGTGTTTTGGTCAACTTCAGGACTCGAACATTTGTTCACTACTTACACAGCCCGAAGTATTTCGCTTTACTGAAAGTAAGGAGTACTATTTATCAATGGTGCCAGCCAGCCATATACTAATCTCTCTTGTAGTCAAGGACAATGATGACCTTGCAATCCGCGGCAGCACTCTCTTGGTTCGGATGTGTGGGGTGACTCCCCCGGTCCCACTCGTGAACCCGATCTTGGATGCCATATTCGACGCAATCCAAACCTCACCTGTATGAAACTGGGCATTGTATTACTCATTTGTCTCTGATCCTCCTGACAGTCATGGCGAGTCAGACTAAAGGCCCTTCCTTTGGTTCAAGGTGAGTTTCCTCTAACGCTTGACGAAATTCCGCACTCACAGAGATTTTCAGTTTTTTATTTCCGCAATACACCTCTCATTGATGAAATCAAAATCTTGGAAATTTTAGAGGTAGACACCTTGACTTAGCTCGTTGAAATGATTCTCATCTGCTTTTGAAGGTCCTTTGTAGGTGCTTAGACGATGAAATCGTTGATGTTCGAGAAATGGCTGCAACGTAGGTCATAACGTTAACTGCATGGTATGGTTACTCATTCACTTCCAGCACGCTATCTGGAATCCTTCGGCTGTCGCCCCGTCGCAGCGTATTGACTCTGAAGGTGTGTAATACAATTTTTGACCAGCAGGATTGGGGTCTCGACAGTTTTACAAGGATCGCTTCGTGCGCTTGCTTAAGAATAGTCGCATCCCCTCCAAACAACACCCTGATTATAACAAAGCTGTTCGCCAGCGCCACGCAGCTATCCTGGGTGTTTGTGCTCTTGTCGACAGCTATCCTTACACTGTCGAAAAGTGGATGCCAGACCTGTTAACAAATGTTTTGGTTGAGCATACTTATGACCCAGTAGGTTTTATTTCCGAATGTTAAACATTAGTTATTTACGTCGGTTACCAGATCCCTATATCGACTACTGTTCGGAAGTGCGCAAGCAACTTTAAGAAGACTCATCAGGATACATGGCATGAGGATTCCAAGTGTTTCGACGAGGACCAGCTTGCTGCCCTATCCACTCTCCTCGCTGGATCGTCTTATTGTGCGTCCATTTTACTCTAGTTGTTGAGGCAGCCGCTCACTCATGATCAGATGCTTGAATTATATCGAATCTCCGAAAGTCTGTTAGTTTGATATCTCGGTTCATATGTCATGAATGTATTCATATATGCATTCATATATGCAGTGCAAGAACCAATATTGAGACTAATTGGCTAATTACAGAAATATTACCGTAAGGTTCTGGTGCAAGAAAGGTCCTATCCCTATAATAATTACTTGATATACAGACCAGAGATTCTAGGCACCAAAACAACAAGGCTAAAGAAGGATGACTCTACTATTTAATATAAAGGGGCTTCCAATCTAACCTGGAGGCGGCCTACACGTCTCCTCTAATGTTGAATGAGAACCGGGAATCCCTGCTTGTGTAGTTTCGATACCATCTGCACGCCCTTGCTTTGCACCGGCTCCTGATCGGGGCCCCATGTCGATTTTCGTATCCAGACTTGATACGATTGTTCGACCCAGTTTCTCTTCAACGATGGCGTCAGCAGCTAATATTCGATTCGGATTTGGAGCTCATCGATTTTCGGCTATTAAATCGTCAATGTCGT
>Ga0307517_10012243_pt1 | contig 11797 bp, 5 predicted proteins | sample 23_EM_MG_FD_194515 | JGI IMG/M metagenome (GOLD analysis project Ga0307517, IMG submission 194515) | Populus trichocarpa ectomycorrhiza microbial communities from riparian zone in the Pacific Northwest, United States - 23_EM | ecosystem: Host-associated > Plants > Roots > Unclassified | place... | reverse complement strand
ACTCGAGTTTTTTTTCTAATTTATTTTTTTCTCAATTTTATCCTTCAATGTTAGATTAATTGAAAATTTAGCTTCTTAATTTAATTCGGTTTACTTTCTATGAGGTTGTTCTCGTCTTATGACTCGAGTCAGGGTTTGACGGATTAACCCAGGTTGACTCGAGTCATTTTTTTATCCTTTTTTAATCATTTTTTTTTCAATTTCATCTTTCAACATTTGATTAATTAAGAATTAAACTTTATAATTTGTTTTCTAATGGGTTATCCCGGTCTCATGACCTAGGTCGAGGGTTTGGCAGATTATCTTGGTCTGACTCAAGTCATTTTTTTAATTGATTTTTTTTTTCAATTTTATCCTTCAACATTGGATTTATTGAAAATTGAACTTCATAATTGTTTTGATTTATTTTATATAGAGTTATCATAGTTTCACGATCCGGCATGTGGATTAGCAGGTTAACCTGAATCAATCCAATATGTTGTCATTTCGATATTTATAAAAAAATATTATCTTGAATATTTATTTTGAGTCAAACTATATTTTTACTAGTAGTCCGTGCTATTTTTGAACCTGTCAAGTTAACCGAGTCATATTAAATTAATCCCAACACGGTAAAAAAAATTTTCCTACTATAAAAAAAAATTAGCAAATTGTATCCACAAAAGTAGACTATGAAGATTGCTATTAATTGTTTTCGATCAAATAAAAATGACCTTAATGACTCATATGATGACAACATTAAAAAAAAAAAAAGAATTGATTGAAAACGAGAAATAGAGAAAGTAAGAGAATTGGTAATGAAAAGTACATGTAAATTTGATTTTCTATTAAATTCATTTGTACTTTTCTTCAATCTAAAAAATTCTGCATGGTTAGCAAGTTGAACTTCTGTTTTTATTTTTCAAAAAAACAATTTAATGGGCTATATGTATACATTTTTCTTATTCGACTTTTAAGTGAATTTGGCTTTATATTTTATTTTATTTTTAAATTTTTTCCGAATTTATTGTATTTTTTTATGTCTATTCGAAGCGAATTTCCTTTCAAAGTCAAATTATATATAAATATTTCGAATGAATCAAGTGAACTTTTCTCAGAGAATTAATTGATAAACTAACTGCACTTTTGAAGGAAAATTGAAGTTTATAAAATATAAAGGCATTTTCTATAATTCTTAGATGGATGAAAGAATCTTCTTGATAAGAGAATGAAATGTCACCGGAGAAAATTGATAAAGAACACACTTTTAAAAAGAAACTGATAGAACCCATATATTTTAAGGAGATAAAATGAAATTATGATAGAACTAGAAAAAAGCAATTGTAGGAAGAAAATATATGAAGAAAAAATTTCAAGATCAAGAAAGACAAAATTATAGTGGAATAGTTATAATACCAAATTGATGTGGAATCACCAAGAAGATCACCACAAAGAGATACACTCAATCTTGTAGAAATCAAAACAAGAAAGATACTCGATCCTGAAGAACAAAACACAAGAGAGACACCCAATCTTGAAGAAAGCTCAATTTAATGTATTCAATAATCCAACCATTTCGTAACAGATGTTTAGATGCTTATTTATATGCACCAAACCAAATAAAATATGAAAACCTAATAAGTTTTAATTCCATAAGAAAACTAAAATCTTAATTTAACTACTAAACAATAAATAATAACATTTATAAATAATAATAAAATATAGAATAATCATATGATTTTGAAATTTCTAAATAAACAGATATCAGTTCTTGTCGTTATCCTTCATTCCTCATCATAAAGTACAAGAAAATTGGAGGATCTATTATTGAAAGGACTCTAAAATAGACCTCTAAAACTTCTCACTGAATCTTGTGGCATCGTCATATTTTAAAAGTTGTTTTAATTGTGTAATTTCAAAGGTTCGTAAACCTGGATAGCTGGTCCTACCAATTTACCTACCCATTTACATGTGCAAAAATGTACTAGAAAAGGTACCGAAGGATTTGGAAACAATCCATGATAGAGTGAGCCAACGCAGAAAGTTTCTTTTTTCTTTTAAAAATCAAAGTAGATGGTTAAGATATGAACATTTGGTGAAGTATTAGCTATGGAAAAAGGGCAAAAAGTGCAGCAAAGCAATCTCAACTTAAAATCACTCTTCAAAATGCAGTGAATGGGGACTAAAACCATGCTTATCTTATGCGAGACAGGTAAAAGCAAAGCCAGAGATACTAAAAAGTCAACGTATTGCCTAGTTGTTGTGATAGAGCGCAACCAGTGAGACATGAACATTTAGTGGAGACGTGTTAGATATGGAAAATGAGCAGAAAATGCAGCAAAGCAATCTCAACTTAAACCACTCTTCAAAATGCAGTGAATGAGAACTAAAACCATACTTATCTTATGTGAGCCAAATAAAATCCAGAGATACTAAAAAGTCAACGTACTGCCTAGTTGTGGTGATAGAGCGCAGCCAGTCCACCAGACAAACAGTATGGAAAGCCCTGCCACAACTGGTATTATCACATGTATGGTCAGTTCCAGCACCACTCCTAGATCCAAGCTCCTCATCTACATGAACATTTACAGGTCAATGATAAATGAACTAATTCAAAAATATAAACACTTCTACTTAGTATAGCATTACCGATGGGAAGGTATTGGGCATAACAGATTCCACATTCAACTTGCTGATCATTCTCCAGGACATGTGATGGTCTTGGTAGTTCAGTCTCCAAAATAAATGCAAGATTTTCAGGAAGTGTTTTATCCTTCATCCTGTAAAAATTAATCCAAGTGCGCATGTGTATGGAGTATTCACTGATTGGTACAGTTGACAATGAAGTCACTCTTTTTCCAAAATGAATGATAATACTATCACTACTTCAAACAATGGATGGAAAATTTAGGGAAAATAGCGAACAGGCTACCCCTCCTTCCCTTTTCCCTATTGGAATGCATTTTACTTATTTGAAAAACACAAAAGAAAATCTCAACAATTGTACCCTGGTTATAATACTAACAGGTAATTGAACTCAAAATGCTAATCATAAACTGAGCAGACTCAAGATCGTACCATCGTTTGTTGTTTCTTAGCCATAACTTTCTCACAGGGTTCACCACTGGACCAGAGCCCATAAAGCGACACCTATTCAAACTTAAGAAATTCATTAGAGAATGGAAAGCCAAGACTGGCTAGACAATAACATCGATTTGACAAGAAAACTTACTCTGGCAAAGATCTAGGATCTCTGGCATTTATAGACAACATTATCGAACAATCATTTCCTGGGGAAAGGTCAGGAAAAGGGGAGGAGGTTTTAATTACAACAAACAGGATTCTGTGTTACACTATTCACAAATTGTTCGATAGATACTGAATGGACAAAAAATATAATCATATAGCTAACCTCAGCTGGCAAAGCACATGTATTTCAGTTGATCAACAACAGAAGACAAAAATGCGTGACCAAATAAATACCTATATCAATTTGGCGACAAGTTGTGGCGCGAGACAACTTTTTCTTGTTAGTGACACAAAGAGAATGATCAATATCCTCCAAGGTAGACCAAAACTCCTGAAGCTCTTCCAAATGCTGTTATATTTAGAAAGAACAATCTCGGTTGACACCCTTTTTAGATGTAACATTACAGAGTTATTACAAAGATCATGTCCCCAGAAGTCACATGAAAACTAAAATTTTCGTAATTGAAAACACAAGAAAAGAACCTGTGAAAGCATACCTCTCGGAACTGTAGCACCAAATCTTTTAATCTTGATTTTACTGACCATTTAACATTGAATATATATGGTACCTCCTGCAATAGTTTAAAAATGAAGAAAGTTTCAGCCTTGAAATGAAAGAATTCAAATAGCAAACAGATTATTAGGACCAACCGCAGAAACTGAAGGTGGCTTTTGCGGATAGGTTTTATCCAACTGAATTTCCATGATATGAACTCTTCCCTTCTTATCACTGATACTCAAATACACAACAGGTTAGTCCACTACATGTTTAAGTAAACTTGAAGGAGAACCAAAATAAATTATAATGCAAAACGAGATAGATAGTAATTGGATATTAAGAACTTATTCTATCCTTACGTAATACGAAAACTAAGGAACTCTAAATCTCCACCGAAACGAACCAGACGCTCCCATCCAACTTCTTCTATCTGTCATACAAGAACAACGAAAACATTATCAACTCATTAGCAACTCAACGCAACCTGAAAGCAAAGAAAAGAAAAGAAAAAACACAATCAGGAAATAATTCATTGACGTTAAAGTCAACCTCTGAGTAGACCAAGCGGTAAAATGAAGATGGATTGGCCAGCTCTTTGTGTCTTTTCTGCTCAATAAAATCCTGTAAGCCAAAACAAAATATTCGTCTGGGAATTTTATCAAACAGCTGGTGGGCTGACTTTATTTTGTTTACGGTAATAGAAACTGATCACTAGAAGAAATGGACGAACCATTCTAAAAGGGTTGATAGAGAACTCTACAACATCAAATTATCAGACAGCTGGTGGGCTAGCTGATTTTTAGGGAGCAATAACCAGTCCTCGAATCCTCTATAAATCTCACGATTCGATCCCTTAAAGTGATACGGGTGGTCCGGTGCTTCTATCATTTCTGTGAACGAACTATTATCTAGTCCTTATAGTTTAACGAGACTAATTAAGTAGTCCTTGTAGTGTCAAAAACTATGTATTTAAAATACAAATTATAACTTAGTCCTTCCAAAAAAAAATTAAGTATTACTCTTCATGAGTTTTTTACTATGCAAGACTCTACTGTTCATCATCTCATCTATCATTGTGGATGATGGGCTATGCAAAATTTTATGTTTTTTTTTAATTTGAGACTCAAACTTTTTTTTCCGATAATTTAATCCTAATTGAAAACCAATTAATTTTGATTTCTTATGAAAATGTGTGATTGAAAGAAAAGGGACTAAAATGAAAAAGATGTCAAACATGGGTGGCTACCCATAAATCTCGCAAAAGATGCACTTTGATCATTAAACTTTAAAAATCACACTAATTATATAATTATAGTGCCTCAATATTTTTCCAACTTAATTTTGGTACAAAAACTCATTTTTGTTATTTTTTTAGTCTCTGGTTGAGAGAGGAGAGAGAAAGGTCGTCAGATTCCAGTGGTAGAGAAAAAAGAGTGTTATTGACCCCGATTTAGACCACTAAAACGGACGATATTTGTGTCAAATAATTACATTTGATGAGAGAATTTCATATTAAATGTTTCTTTACCTTTAAAGTTCATGAAAAAACAAATCTGAACTTTGGTTAATTTTTTTATTCGAGTTGATTTTGGTTTTTAGGGTGGTTTATTAGTTTTTTTAGGTCATAAATAGGTTTTTTTTCATAGTTTCTAAAATGTTTTATAGGTGTTTTGGGTAATAAATAGGTTGAAAAATAGGCTTTTGAGTAAAAAAACTCAACCCTTGATTTTTCAGCCACTACAGTAGACGGATCAGGGCAAATCAAACGATGTGTCATTTAATTATTTTTCAAAAATATTTAGGGTGGCAATTACAAACAAAAAAATAGTAAGAGCTCAATCACGCGAGCCCTGACAAATGGTTCAGGCGGATTACCTCTCTTGCTAAGCCCAACAACATCTAGCATTTGCTCTCTTTTTTTCTAATTATTTTTTTAAATTAATGATTTTTTATGGTTTTTTCTCTAAATTTTTTAATTTATATTTAAGTTAGTTTTTTTTTTTGTTTAAAGAGTTTCTTTTAAATAATAATAATTTTTTTAGTTATATATTTAAAAACATTTCTATTAGCAAGAAAGAATGAAGTGTGAGCGGGGGAGCATCATTTATTAATAAAAGGCTTGTTTAGCAGTATGATATTAGTTATTTTTTAAAATATATTTTATTTAAAAGTATATTAATTTTTCTAAAAAAAATTATTTTTAATATCATCATATTAAAATTATATAAAAATATTAATTTTAAATAAAAATATTATTTTACACGTCAAAAACAAACATTGCTAAACCAATTTTAAATGAGAACATGATCAGTCCTAGACTACCAATCCATTCACAGAAAACTGTGAATATACACAATTAGAGTAAGATGTGATTGCAAGAATCAAAGTTGTATGTGATTAATCGGTGGAAATACTGTTCATAAAAATAATATTATTTTTCCTGCCTTTTATTTTTACTATTTATCTTTTTTTTAATTCAATTTTTTTAATTAATATTAAATTTATTTGTGATTGAATTTTATAATTTATTTTTTATAAAATTATTTTAACACGACTTGAACCATGAATTTAACGAGTTAACTCGATTAACTCGAGTTTTATTTTATTTTTTTAATTAACTTTTTTCTCTTTTAATTTTATCTTTTAACATTGAGTTAATTAAAAATAAGGTTTTACGATTTGTTTTAGCTTGTATTATATGAGATTATCCTTATCTCATGACTTGGACCATGAGTTTTGTAGGTTAACTCGGGTTGACTCAAGTTATTTTTTTGTATTCCTTTTTAATTTATTTTTAATTTTAATTTTATTATTTAACATGAGATTTATTGGAGATTGAACTTCATATTTGTTTTTTTAAAAAAATCATGTTTCATGAGGTTATCTCATTCTCATGACCTGTACTACGAGTTTAACAATTTAACTCGGTTGACTCTATTGAGAGTTAACCCGGGTTAACCCAGGTAATTTATTTTTTTATTTTATTTTTTATAATTTATTTTAATTTATTTTTCATAATGTTATCATAATCTCATAATACAGCATGCAAATTAGCAGATCAATCCAAATAAACCTAAATTTATCTAATATATTATCATTTTAATATTTATAATAAAAATATATCATTTTTAATTAAACTATTTTTTTATTAATTATGCAAATTATTTTCAAACTTTTCATGTAACATTAAAACAATGATTTAAGAAAAAGTTTTGGAGGAAAAAATAATAGTGATTCCTAAATATATTTTTTTATATTAAAAGAAATTAATTAGACTAGCATTAGATTCTAGACCTACGTGTTGATGATATGACTTGCAGGTATAGCCAGGCCTTCTGTCCACTTTTTTCTTGGGGGGTGAAAGAAGGGGCCAAACGGCCCAAGAAAAACAGCTTACTTTATGTCAACATAAAATCTACTGAAAATTGCATTATAGATTTCCCTGGTGGGCGATGTCGCCCATGTCTTCCATGTGCTTCCTCATGTTATGTGTCCAAGTACAGTCTTGATAGATATTACAACACCTGTGACCCACTTTACGTCACGGGCTTATCAAATTTTTTTTAATATTTAATATAGATACTTAGGTAATGATTGTATTTTTAAAAAAAATTAATATTCATATCATTAACTTGAATTCAAATAATATCAAGTAATATAGTAGTATGATTTAAATTATAGATAATGATAGCAAACAAAACGTATAAAAAATATCTGATAATAATTAATTAAAACAAATAAGTTGTCACCATCATACTAAAAAGGAAAAGAAAGCAAAGATTGTTGTAGACTCGTCTTCATTCCACTATGAATAATATCCATCACTAAAAGACCTTGTTAAGATGTTCTAAACCTCACTACAAAAAAGTGCATGATGACATTAAAAAAAACTGGGGAGTGATCGTTCGTCTATATTCAACAAATCAATTATATTTAACTTAAAAATAAAATTTATCTATAAAAATAAACTTAAGAAATTATAATAAATAAAAAGACCTGAGAGAACCCAATCAAATAAAAAAAATGATAAAACAAAGGACACTGAAAGTTGGAAAAAAAAAATAGAGCCCAATCCCCAATTAAATCAATATCAAATGATGAAACTGAAAAAACATTGAATTCAAAAAATATAAAATAAAACAAATAAATCTCGAGCGAACACCCTAAAGTTGTGTTAATTTTCAAAACTTGCAACCTGTAAAATCCTAGACACAGGTTTAACCAATAAGCTAAAATCCAAATAAATTAAAAGTTGAAGGATGAAATTGAGTAAAAAAACAACAATCAAAAGAATGAAGATGAAATCTAATAGGAAAAGAAATAATGAAGGGTGAAATCATAAAAAAAAATCAAATAAAAAATTATCTTAGATTCTATAAATAGCAATTAAAAAATAGAGACCAAATTTGAAAAAAGAAGAACTTGAATGAGGATGAAATTAAAATTGAAATAAGATTTTAATTTCATAAATTATTTAAAATAAAGCAAACAATAACAAAAAAACATGGACTAAAATAAAAAAAAAAGTTTAATAGCTTATCTGAAAAATTACAGGGTAGGAAAAAAGATCAAGGAAGGGAGAGCTAAGAAAGGAGAAGAAAAAAGGAATAGTCGTCGGGGACAAACCAACAAATTTATCTATACACGTGCTGTTTTTTTCATAATTGAGATGCAACAGAAGCAACCCCATAACAACAATTTTGGTCTCATGAAGCAACCCTGGGTAAATATGTTACTTTACTGTGTATTTTTTCTATAAAAATACAAAAGTAATCCTTAGTAGAAGCTAAAATTTATTTTTTCTAAGAGTAGCGATGTAAATTTACTATACAATTTAAATTCAAAATATCTGTTTTGCCCCTAATCAATTTTTGAACTTAGAAATTGTTCTAATGAAAAGACTATTTTACCCATAAATAATTGGCTGAGAGTTTTTTTAAAAGGCCTTGAAGGAGAAAATACTATTCCTGTGTGTAGGATAATTGTGTCTTCTCCTTCTCTTTTAGTTTTATTTTTCATAACTATCGTCACTTTGAATTTTTCCAGCATTACATGTTTCCCAAATTTGTATGCTTAACTATGTCGGATAGTAGCTCACTGCTTCTTGATTATGGGAAAGCAATTCTAATAAATGGTGATTAGTGGTATTAGCCTCATGTAAATTGGTTTCCCATGTATTATAATTTCGTTTTTCATGTATTCTTCTTCCATACCATCTCATTTCATTCCCGCACAAGTGCTATTTCATCATATATTTCTCAGCAACATGTTGATTAAATAATCCATCCATTTGTATAAATTGTTTGCTCCTCGAAAAATAAATATATGAACGATCGAGGATCCAAAAGCACCAAAAGAAGAGAGGAGTTGTGCATTATCCGGCCTCCAAGGATGGACAGGCGCCAACCCCTCCCTCCTTGGGAGCAGGATCGCACCTACGCCAGTCTTCATGGTGGCAAATGGCAACTGCGCAACAAGTCTCTTCAAGTTGTCTTCATGCGTTTGCACACAAGACACAACGACCTAATATTATTATCATATCTATCTTGTGACTTGCAAGTATCACCAATAAACCCAAAGCAGGTGTGAAGGTTTGTTTGTGAATTACTTAAAAGAACTTCACTAGCTAAATGAAGAATGCTACACTATTTGCAAAGGAGAAATGATGGCTCGAGGGCATTTCCTTCAGTGGGGTTAGCGCTAGTAATAAAGCTGAGGCAGAGAACGCTCAATCTGAAAGGGAATTAATGAGGAAAACTTGGCATAAAACTAGTTGCGTTGAAGAGAGTTCATGTTCGGCAACAAGGTAACGAGGAAAACAAGTGACATTTGAAAACAAGAACCTAACCTAGTCTTAATTATCTCAAAGAAAATAACCAATGCTAGTCTAGGTTTTCTCCTTTCCGGACCTCCTCACCAAATTTTACGTTGTTTTCACTTCATTATTTTGCCATGTTTTTCAAGTTTCCCATAATTAGTCTAAACATAGTCAAAGAAGGTTTTGCACCAAAACAAATAGTAATAAAAGACAAGTGTGCGAAAAGAAGTGGTCCAGAGGCTCTACTAGCTACCTTCATAGTATTGGCTTTTCATAGATGCCCAATGAGACAATTTGAATTCAAAAGTGGCTTAATTATAAAAAAGAAATTCGGTCTTAATTATGATGTGCAAGAAGTTGCCAAAAATAAATTATGATGTACAAGAAATAAGTTAAACAATTCCCCCACATACGCATTTAGGCAAAAGAATATCATTGATGACACTCATTTGATCCTTGACTATAAGAGAGCAAGTTGGATTTTTAAGTTACAATCTTTACTACGATACAAGAACTAGCAACTATAACCAAGTATATACGGCATTTGTACATAGTTATAATGATTATCAATAATATTTACGCAATAAATCTACATCACATTAAATTGAGAAAAAAATAAAAATAAAAAATTATATCCAGTCTTATCAAATATAATAACAATATTTTCATTTACATTTAAAGATTCTCTCTTATTTTTCTCTTTACACTAAATTTTTTTGGAAAACGCCAACATAATATTATGTCGATGTACAAGGAAGATTTTGTTGGTGTTTTACATGGAGACAAAATACTGTAATAAAAAACAAACTTGTCATGTTTTTTATTCTGTTAACAATTTTCAATACCGACAGAATCGTCGATTGAATATCCATGCCTAGAATTAGCTTTTATCGCTAATTTTTCATCGAGAAATCCATCGGAATTGGAAATTGTCGACGAAATAAAAAGTTTTTAAAAAAATTGGAAACCCAAAGTTTCTACAATTCTATAAGTTTTGTCCAAAGTTACAGAATGTATACAAACATTCTGGTGGAACTTCTTACATAAATACCAACGAAATGTTCTTTTCGTCGAAGATTTTTATTTTTTTTTCTTTTGTTTGTTTTATAAGCCAATCATGATTTTAACACTATATATCCTTACAACACAAGTTATTGCACTATAAAACATAGTTCTTAAACAGCAAGACACTTAAGTGTCTTCAACAACTATCCAAGATAAACATTTCTTTCAAACATTTCATTCACCTTAACATCTTAATACTTTAGGTGCCTCTTCATAACCCTTCCATGGATTCACAACATGATCTTCAACACTACTACTTGATGAAGTGGGAGCGCTTTTATTGAACTTGGACTTGAACTTCCTTTTTCTTAAAAATATAGTACTTTGAAGGAAATAATGAATACAAATTAGAAAAACATACAGTAAAATTATCGATGATGATGAAGTCGGAGTTGCCCATACGATGATGATGTTGGAGTTGCTCCGATGAAGTCTCGAAAGTGAGTAACTCAGTCATTGATGACCACATTTCTCTCAAGATCAAAAGGCCATAAATGAGCTCCTTGGTCTCCAAGTTTGAAAAAATCATCAAAATCTCTAAAACAAAATTTGTTGCAAAACCACCATTGTAAAACCAGTATAGATACAAAGATCACAACTATAAACGTACCTAAAACTCTCATTTTGATCAGAAAGCTAAGCTTTAAGGAAGGAGGATCAGTGTTTAATTAAATCCATAAAAATCCTAGTTTGAAACATTATAAATATCCCCTGAAAAATCAAAGCAGAGGGGAAAGAAAGGAGATAAAGGAACTCTAAACTATGAAGGTTTAAGAGCCTAGCACAAGGATTTTCTCAACTTTGAGAGAAAGTAACAAACTTGGAAAAGAAGAAACTAATGGGTAGCAACCATTGTTTGAGCTTGGAATTACATTATATTGCTTTTAACTTTGATTTTGATTAAAACACAGAATGTTAATTTTTTTTATTTGTTTGATCCTGTTTGGAGTTGCATGTTGATGTTGCTGGATGTTTAGATTAAATGAAATAAAGTGATTCGAAATCTGATAGTGGGGTTATTGCTGCTTTTTTTTTTATTTGTTAGTGTGTATTCTTGGTTCTTAAGCATGGTGTGAAATTTGGAACTAGTAACTTACAATTACCAAAATGATAATAAAGCATTCCAATAACAAATCCAACCTTATTAAAAATAAATCATAATTATACTACACAAACCAACTAATAAT
>Ga0307517_10012242_pt1 | contig 11797 bp, 13 predicted proteins | sample 23_EM_MG_FD_194515 | JGI IMG/M metagenome (GOLD analysis project Ga0307517, IMG submission 194515) | Populus trichocarpa ectomycorrhiza microbial communities from riparian zone in the Pacific Northwest, United States - 23_EM | ecosystem: Host-associated > Plants > Roots > Unclassified | place... | reverse complement strand
GGCGAGAAAACAAGATGTACAGGTTTCGGTGTGTGAACAAAGGTAAGCGAAGCATACAAGGTGTAGTCGTAGCGAAGTAAGTGAGTCAAACAAAAAGGTGCGGATCGGCTTGAAAATATCATAACAGGGTGTTGACTGGTTGTGCAAGGGTCACTTTGTTCAAAGACTTTGGGGGGGTTTGGAATTGTTAAGGAGTCCTAAGGGTTTGAAAGGAGCAGCCACAGGGTTGTTGAGGGCAGAGGGAGACTGGGAGACAACAAGGACAAGACTTCAAGAACACAAGCAAGACTTTGAGAACAAGAACAAGACTTCAAAACTCTGAGGCTAGAGGCTGAGACTGAGACTGAGGAGAGACTGGGACGACAAAACTGGGGGTGAAGGGCCACTCTGGGCTCCCTTGCTATTCTGGGTAGCTAAGACAGGCTATATATATATATACTGTCTAGGGGGGCTACTCAGAGAAAAGGGAGAGGGGGAAAGGGAGAAACATGATTAGAGGGGTGCACTTGGTACAGAGAAGGGAAAAGCAAGAGAAGGGGAAGGAAAACAGCAAAATAAAAGCAGGGAAAAGGCAGAGAAACAATAAAAGGGGATAGGGAAAGAAAGTGGGGACAGGGGCAAGCAATGCAAACTGAAAAGGGAGAAATCTGAAAAGTGTATGAGTGTGGGAAATATGAAACCAAAAGAGGAAGGAGAGTGATCGGTGCAACCAAGAGCAAAGTAGGAGTTTCCAAAAAGCAATCAATAGAGACCCAGGACTTCAAGGCTTCCTTGACAAACGGAGATGCATGGCTGAGGCTAGGATTGAAGGGAAGGGTCATCCTCATAGTCAGTCTCCAAGTGTTCTGAAGGCAATTGTTGAAGTATTTGGAGTATTCAGAAGTTCGAAAGCACAGGAACTCTTGAATGTGTCCTAGGGTAGAGAGGAAGGTGAGGAAGTCACAATCCAAGGGCATGTCAGGGGGGGTTTGGAAGGTCTTCAGAGTATTTGGAACCAAGATGGAGTAGGAGGGCAAAGCCAGGATTGCATTCGAAGTCCAGAAAGTTCGGAGAACAGACAGAAGGCTCTGAAACATTCAAAGAGGGTCCAGAAGGTAGTGTAGTGTTTTGACAGCCCACAATAAATGTGGCCGGATAGCACTTTCACACCTTGAAAGAGATCAGGATGTTTCCTGATATCAACCACATTCAATACTGATCACCATAATTTCACATCAAAATTTATTAGATATAGAACTGAACACACTGGAGATCTCTGCTTTAGTTACAACAGAAACCCCCCGTGCATAGGTTTGGGTTGTGAATATCTGAAAAAATAAGTTAGGGTCAGCATTGGCCTTCAGATGGAAGTATATCCATACAAGTTCATCATATACGATTGCTGAGTGAGGTACCTGAGCAGCTACTGAACCTGGGTGTATCTTCATGACCTGATCATTCATGAGCACTTCCAGCCAGCCCAGCCAAATATACAACTTACTGATGGGCCCATTACTTGTTTATAAAGGCCATCAGGCTGGATGAATGCGGTATTCTGTACCAAACCCAGAATAAGGCAGCACAAGATTGGTTGTACTTGACCACCGCATGAGAAGTCTGCATCAATCCCGATCCGCTTGCAGATTCCCCTTAGCTGGCGCCTAATTTCCATGGCCTCGGATAAAGCTCGTTCGTTCAGAGAATTCTTCGTGCACCAGGACCTGGCTTCCACACCCGAGGAGATTACCTCCTGGTATGCTCGAAAAGCATTTAAGGTGGTGCAGTGATCACCAGAGGGATGATTAAAGTTGTCCCGTGCCCCAACCACACTCGAATCGTCGTTTGGAACGCCGAGAAATAGTCTCGATGAGGCCGAGAGTACAGAAACAATATCGACGACCTCTTGGGAACACCCAAGCTCCCCGGAGGCCAGTATCGCGCGAGAAAACTTCGGGTCAACAGGCAACGCTGCCATCCTCCTGCCTGCGTTGGTGAGGTCCTGGTGCTTATCGATCGCACCAAGGATAGATAAGGTGGTCAGTCCAGAGTGTACTGCGACCCCGTCAGAGGTTGTCCATTACAAACAAACAAAAAATCAACGCCAATCGACTGACCTGCCTCTTCGTCTGGTCGATCCATGAAATCGAGTCCTTCTATACCGAGATCGAGACACTTTAGTTCCAAGATAATGGCAGTCAAATCGCATCTACGAATCTCGGGTTCCAACGTTGAGGCCATTGAATCGAAGGCGCGCTTTGGGAATAGCCGGAAACAGAACCCCTCCCCCTGCCAATGGTGTCAGAAGCTCCTCCTATTGGGAAGATAGGAGATACAAACCTCTCGACCCGCACGTCCTGCCCTTTGCATCGCGGAAGATCTGCTGATGTCTCGGGTCAATAATGTATCGACACCTGTGAGAGTTGGGTTAGTCAAAGCAGTTCATCACTGATAACAGACAAATCTACCGCTCCCTGCTTCCCTAGCAACATAACGCCTTTCCTTGCACTTTCCAGTATCGATAACGTACTTGATGCCAGGAATCGTAATCGAGGTTTCTGCGATGTTTGTCGCAAGGATGCACTTTCTGAAACCACGTGGAGTGCGCGTAAAGGCTTTCGATTGTTCTGACGGGTGGAGGGAAGAATACATGGGGTACACAAGGACCTAGACAGATTGTGAGATGGTGTAACACAGGTTCGCCCGCATTCTTTACCGGCATCACTCCCTGGGGCAGCTGGCGTGCGTAAAACCTTATAGAAGAACTTAGATTTTCAATCTCTTCCTGACCAGGAAGAAATATTAACACATCCCCTGTGCTGTTGCTGGTGTGGATCTGGAAGAAGGTACGCAAAGCCGCTTCCACAAAGTCTGGCTGACCGGTCAACGTATGGAATATGTGTACATCGTGTTGCCGTCCCTTAACGTAGATCGGTTTGGCGCTGCAGGGATTGCATGAGTATGGCAGCCTGCATCCAGCTAGAAAAGGTAATATACTTGTCAAAAAAAGTACCGAACCCCTGCGCGTCCAATGTAGCACTCATGATAACCACTTTCAGCGGGCCCTGCGGTTGGCCTTGACCTGGAGATGGACCATTGCGTCGCCGTAGGATTTGTTTGAGGCTTGCGAGAAGCACATCTGTCCGCAAAGTCCTCTCGTGTGCTTCGTCGATTATGATGACACCATAATGGGATAGGAGCTCGTCAGATATCAGCTCCCGAACCAACATTCCGTCCGTAATGAATTTGATCTTTGTGCTTGGGCTGCAACGTTCGTCAAAACGGATAGAGTATCCGACAGATGTGCCCAGCAAAACCCCTTGCTCCGTGGCAACACGCGCTGCAAGAGATGTAGCAGCAACCCGCCTCGGTTGGGTGATCGCAATACATTTCCCGCCTGATATACCTGCCTCGAGGATGTACTGGGGTATTTCTTCCCGTGAATTAGTGGAAAGTGCACGGTAATATGGGTGCTTGGCTCACGGGTAGTCTTTCCGGAGCCGGTTTCGCCCACAAGAATAGTTACGGTGTTCCGTTGCAGTTCGCGAATTATCTCAGCTTTCCCTTAGGAACAATTCAGTTCATGCCTGAGCAAGAAGCCAAAAGCCAAAAACGTACCCTGAGCAATGGGCAGTTCATCCCGATAATGTGAGTGCGCTATGTGGCCACCTTGCGAGGACAGCCGTTTCTTGCTCGTCTCCCACCCAGCGTGCAGTTTTTTCCTCTTGGGCGGGGAAAGTGGTGCCATAAATGGATCGATCGAGTTTTCCCGCGGACCCTCTCCTCCCCAATCGCAGGCACATTAGCTGGTGGTGGTGTGTAAATGGCCACTGTACGGTTGACGGATCTCCTGCCGACGAATGGCTATCTCTTACCCTATGCCTTGCCACTTTTCTTCGCCTCTCTTGTTCTCGCCTTCGCTGGAGCCTTCTTAACCTTGGATCGTACGAGATCATTCGCACCAGCGAGCGACGTATTCCAGGATAGACAAAAGTCGACATCCAGGCTTATTGCTTCGTTTGTCCGGGGGGGCGTGGGCGGTATTTTAACCGGTTTTGTCTTCGGCGGTAAGCAGTCACTATTCTCTTCTAACCCGGCAGAAGCCTCATTATCGTAGTTCATTTCACCACCTTCCTTTCCCTCCTCGTACCAAGCGTTACTTCATCTCAACCTCTAAAACCGGCACCTTACGTGTCTGTCTGGTTGCTTTCATCGTTGGTGGCATCGATCGCTGCGGGAAGGTGGAAATATTTTGGCTTTGTAGCCTCAGGGTTCTGTGGAGGGTACGTTCGAAAAGTTAAAGAGGATGGCCTTATCCACCTAAGGAGTTCACCAGCGCTTCCATAGCACTTGCAGTGTCGGTCGCAATTCACCCTTCCCTCCTTACTCGGATAGCGCTTGTCGCAGTCTTCGCCTCAACATTGGCGATCCTAACCCCCCTCCCAATCGCCCGCCTCCAACCCATACTCCTTCGGACATCAACCTCAGCAGTTGGCTCCTTTGGCCTCGTTTTTTCCATTGCACTTCTCTCCCGCATAGAGCCCTGGTCCAATGTCTGGGAACGTTTGTGGGTCCACGATGACATCCGATGGGGGTCTGCGCAGGAGAAAGGATTAAGCGCGGGCTTCTTTTTGTTCCTTGCGTCCGGTATTGGCGTTGACTGGTGGCTCAAGTTCAAGTTTGGGGAGAACCCTGATCAGGTCCGTCATTCGCACTCACAGACGGTAAACGACTAATCAAATTAACTTCGCAGAAATGGGACAACTATCTTGCCCAATATGTCGCTAACCTTCCCGTGGAATCCAACAGAGCGGGGATCTTCCACCCCTTCGCCTCTATGTGGAGCAAATCTCCATTCAAAGATCTTGGGCTTGAGCCCAATACACCGTCGGAAGCGTCTCGGGAAAAGGATATTAACTTCTTGCGCAAAGGTAAAAGGAACAAATGGACGGGGGACGATCATAACTTCAAGACGAAGGCGAGAGGGGACATCAAATTCCGTCCCCTCGATGACGATGACTCGACAGATTCAGACACCGAGGCGGGACATATTTCAAATGGAGATACGCGTCATGTCAATCTTCATCCATGGTTGACAGGGGCGGGTTCTACGACCCACTCTTCAACGCCGACGACTTTGGAGGAAGGTTTACACTCACACATTGGCGGTGGAAAGGATTCATGTCGGGAAATACCCCCAACCCGCCTTTCGACTGGCCTCGAAGGGTCTGACCTGCCAGACTACTCTGACCACGAAGTGGATATCACCCCAGATATCAAGTCGGCCAGACTTGATCCAGATTGGACCCCGCGATTTCTCCAGAACAAGGTACATCTTCCTAAACCCCAGCCCGGCGATCCCCATACCACACCACCCTTGGATCAGGTCCTTTCCAGTATAGGACGGCGCGGTCCATCGCAGAAGAATCCCGGAGACCCACCAAAAAGGCACGAGAGTCCCAGGTGGCAGGCTTTTTGGAGGGATGTTGATGAGAAGATCCAAAACAAAGAAATATCATGAACTGATGACCTGACGACCTGGCCCATGTATTTACTCATTTTACCCGCACTCATTTCAGTTCGTGATTGACGACTTTACGACCCCATTACGTTTGTTTATGTTGTATGTCACTATTTACAATAGCTCCAGATAATGAAAGGAACGTGTCTCTGCAGGAATGAGAAAGCTAGTAATTAGACTCGTTGGCGTTGTGACCGCCCGTCCTTTTCCAGATCCCGTTTCCGTTTAATGCCTGCAGTGCGCATGTATTCCTGTTTGTCACGTTTCTTTCTTTCCTCCTCCCCCGAAGCTTCCTTCTTTGCTATCCTCTTGCGAACGCTTGCCTTTCGATCGCGTTCCTGCCGCCGTCTCGTGACCTGATCCTTCCTCAACGCCTTTGCTTGCTGCAACAAGGCAATGGCCTTCTTCTCCTCTAATTCCAGAACCACTGCCCTCCGCTGCACGTACGTAGCCCTCCGCTGGGGTTTTATGATCTTGGATTTCGACGCGTACGGAAGCTCTCTTTGAAGTTTTCGAGAAACTTTCAGGCGGTTGAAATGTCGATCGGTCCGAACTATAGGCTTGTACGTGGAGTTTGAGTTGGATGGGGTAGGAAGGCCTTCCGATCTCCGAACTTCCCCTGCTAGGCGCATTCCGACCCAGTTGTTCTTATCCGAGAGTAATAAGGAAGTGACTGGGTTGTAGAACTTCCTCGGCATCACGGCAGTCCAAGCCCTCAGGAAGACGATATCTAATGGAACGTGTTGTTAGAAAGGAACATGTCGTGAAGTACATCATCGCTCACCGCTCATCAACACCTTGTCCTCGAAGGTTGCTCGGAAGGCACCGTCTGGCTTTGGTAAGGCACGCTTAACCTGCCCACGTATCCCCGAAACCGTCCTGACGTTTGCGCCTTCAAACTTGGCAACCTCTAATGCACTCGTAAACATGTCCCTGATGAATGCTGTATTCTTAAAAATCTTGTACGGTACCCCAGTAAGTTTGAGCTTCTTGACTATCTTGACCGAGTGATCGATGTCAAGGACAACACCAGTCGCAGACACCCTGAACCCTGTACTCTCGGGTGTCAGGGAATTGAATGCGCAGAATCCGGTGTTGGGGAGGGACACAGGACCGTAAAAGGTCGCGTAGCAGTGCATGTGTTCAGGGGTATACTTGAGTAGGCGCATTCGGATTGAATGATCGTCCAAAGAATATATGGGGACGCTCTGGAACCGCCTCCATCCAAGGGAAAAGATCAACGGATTGTCGGTTTTCAATGTCCGCGAGAACCACCGGTGCCTTTTCAACCGAACCTGTACGAAGCCAAACCGTTCTTCCGCCGCCAGCAAGCCTCCGACGATGATAGGGTACGTTGGGTCAAAGTTTTCAACCATTTCGCAGGGGATCCCCTCGACTTCGATGCGGAGATACGATCCTGGAGGGATCCCCTGGATAGCCGTGCGCGTGCCTTCGTCTAGGGATTGAAATTCTTCGCGATTGAGGGCTGATTGTTTGGCCATCTCCTCCTTTCGTTCGTCGTAAAACCCCTTAGCTGACGCGCCTGGATCTTCGTATTGTTCATCGAATTTCCGCCTCAAGGATTCCTTTTTGGAAAGTAGAACAGCACCGCGGGAGTGACCCTCGTCCGCGTTGGGCTCGAGATCTTCGAAATCCCCATCGACTTCTGGACCTTCGCCATCCCCATCTTCGCCTGGCAAGCCACCCAGGCCTGTGATAAAAAGTTGACGGATGGTGTCTAAAGCATCCGCATCCCTCCACCTCTCATTCGAATCGTTGGTCAACTGCTCTTTGGTCGCGTCGAGCTGTTCGATGATCTGGCCGCCACCCGGCACTGGAACAAAGAAATCGTCTTCGTTGTCAAGAGGATCCGCATGTGCGACACCTTGAAGGATTTGTGTGGGCGTCAGCGTCGACGAGTACACCAATTTGAACCAGTCCACCCTCGGGTAACGCGCCGCAGGGCTGCCTCTCGTCGGTGTAGTAGCGCCCAAATCGGATTTCCATCGCGGTGTGTCATCAGGGTCGCTGTTTGGGGCGATGGGATTGTCACTTTCTGGGGGATCACGGTTAGGGAAGCCAGAGGGGCTGGCTTGAGATGTGTCTTCGTCAGAATCCTCTGAGCAACTCCCAGCAAAATGTAGACGGTGATCGCGTTCGAGTGGCGAGCCAGCCGTAAGAGATCTCATGGAACGTCTGCCTGGAAGATCGTCTTCGTCCATGCCCCCAGCGTCGGCGGCGATATCTTCCGTATCGGACAGGTCTGGATCCGAGCTCTGGTAGTTTGGGTCAGATTCCCAATCCTCATCCGTCTCAGTAACTACTTCTCCAGGTGCGAGGCCGCCCGACGAAGTCCCGAATAAACGAATGGGTCTAATGGAAGTAACTTCTTGTAGAGTGGACGAGGCATCCTGCAACGCAAACACCATCCTCTCGCCTTCCCCCAACAGAACTATGGAACACTGTCATCAAAGGCAGGCGAGGGGGGTAGGTAAGAAACTACACACCCTCGTTATTCTCCCTCGAGAAAGTTCCGGGCACGTTCACATACACTGCGTCCTTGTCGTACATCACCCCTCCAATGTCACTCATTGGGGCGTGAATAATCAACTTCTGTTTCTCGCTCAGCCTTCGTCGCTTCTCGGAGTCCATATCGGGGAGAGGGCAAGGGTCATTTAACTGGGTCGAAGAAGTGATTTTGAAGTCGCCAGCACCGGGGATGTGGATATTAGAATTTTGTTGCAGGTTTGTTCCTCTGAGATATCCGTACAGAGTGATTCGGCGGTCACATTTTCCCCCCGACAGTCGAACCTCTTCCCGGGGTGTAAGGTCTTCCATTCTATCGGCAAGCAAGTATGGATGAGAGTTCCGAAAGACAAGCGGACGGAATTTCATGATGGCGATAAACCTCGAAAGGTTCAAGATTTCATTGTCAGGGTACCGGCCGTTGATAACACCCGAAAGGTAGAAAAGCTTCGCCCCTTGATATATTTCTGTCCAGAATCGTTTCTTCAGAGCCTTTTTTGTGTCTCGGAGGGTAGATGCCTTCTTGATCAGGTCCAGGTGGGTGAGCACACCGATGACCTTCGGGAAACCGTGGGACTGCAGTATGTTGAGGAATTCAAACGTTTCCTAGCACAAAACTCAGTCATTTCATGCCAGAATCGTCAGCACAATCGAAGCACACACCATTTCAAATCCAAAAGATGCATCCACCAATAACAGGACGAGATCGGCAACCTTCCCAATGTCAATCATAGAGTTGAGGTCGTTGTTGCACTCCACAAACGTGAGTCTCCGCCGTTTCCCGCTGACGACGGTGATGGGTCCCTGGGCGTGGTTCAAGGTTTGTTTTGTAAATCTCCGGACGAGGCTTTTGAGGAGCGTTGTTTTCCCCACCCCAGGTGGGCCGACGATGGCCACGATGACGGGAGGAGGGTCTTCGTCCGGTGTACGGTTAACAAGAGGTACATGGAGACGTGTCTGGTCTCGTTCGACAGTCCTTCGGGCTTGCCTGTCCGCCCTGCGTCCGGATTTCGGAGCAAACGCCTGGGAACCAGGAACATTAGTTAATTTACCACAAGAACCGTAAAGACTGTCGCACTTTTTCGTTGAAACCAGTGGACACCTTTCCCTTCTCACTTCTCTTGTCCGCCTTAGCCCTTGGTTGGCTTGGCCGGTGCGGTTTGTGTTCTTGTCGCTCCATTCACCATCAGCCTGGGTGAGTGATCGAGAAAAGGTGGGAGTGCACGTGACCGTGAAGCAAAATGACATTGAACTTTAAGGCGGATGTTAAGGTAGTCTCGGCGCAAGCCCGGAGGAACGAACCTAGGTGTTGAAGCTGAGGTATCTGTCCAGGGCTCTGCCGCTAGTTGGCCTTGTAATTTATTGGGACCAGGCTAAATTCTTTACTGCACTCTGGTTACTGCCCCAAGGCTACAAACGTGTCAAAACGTGCACGAGGTGGGTTCGTATCCACCCGCCCCTGGGATACTGTTTCGGTCCCACAATCTACACGCGTCAGAAACGCATCCACTAGAGGGCGAATGGTCTTCCAGGGTCGCTCATTCGATATGGCCTCCGAAGCTGAACTTACAGAACTCATTCAACTCTGTCATGATATGTAGGTGCTCTGCATTGCGGTCGTCTCAGTTATGCTCAACGAAAAGTTCGTTATTGAATATTGAACGTTGAACGAGCACTTCCTTCAAGGTAAATACAGCACCATACAATGCCCCTACCTTATGAGGTCACTAAACGTCCAAAACCCAGTCGTATGCAATCAGCGTGACTGCCCTCTGAGCCTACGACCACTTCCTGACATTAAAAGAGATGTATTCATCGGTAGCGAGGGGACAAATGATCAAGCGCTTCCACGCTGGAACGCCATTGCACATGAAAAATCGGCCGGCAAGTATACGCACGGCCCCAGAGTTGAATCTTACGAGCCCCGCGAATTTTCCAACGCTTTTGGACGTAAGTAAGCCTCCTGGTCCCAGCACCGTTGCGTCAACACCCATAACCCATCTGCCAAAGTCAGGTGGATCGGCCGTGGCGGACGATCATCGATCACCGCCCACTATCGCAAACATCATTGGCTGCGCGAGGTGGTTTATCACTCGATAATGGAAGTTCACTTGGGGGACGACACGTTCGGCTTAGTGTTGCAAGGTTCATCCATCGGAGTCAAGAATGAGGGGGTGGTTCGGGGTGGGTTTCGTTTGCCGTGGGGACAGAGGCATGGGTAGAAGAGTGTTGCCCGTTGGATCCCTGTCAACACCGCAGTGATCAACGAATACAGGAGGTACGGCGTCATCGACAAGACCGAAGTTCACATGGATGAACGAGCTCGGTGTTGGGGAGTTAGACTTACTCTATCGTCTGCCACATTCACCCCACGTCAGGGTATTCTCAGAGATTTACCAACAGAAAACACTCTACGAGGAGCGGATGCTCGGCAGGAGTAGCATGCAAGGACCAAAAACACAACGCACCATTACAGAACCAGATACTGAGGGTTCCGCGTCGGTGGACCCTTGCGGGTGCCGTTGAATTCTGCTGACCGCAAAGGCATCGTCTAGCTCTGGATCCCCCTGGAGATCGTTCAGAAATCGTAGCCGCTGTGAACCGGTGATCGCATGCGCCGAGAACACGACATAGTGTACGGCCCTAGAGTTAACACAGAGAGGACTGGGCTGAATTGACGTACTTAGCTCCCAAATCCTCGATTGCCTTCTTAAAGGGTTCGCCCAAGTTACCCGTGTTCCTCGCTTTGGTCACGGACTTCAAACTCCAACGTTTCAACGCGTGGTACGTTCTGACATATGCTTTGACCAGTCGGGGTGGGGGATTGCGCAACAACTGTCCAGGGTTCGCAGGCGGTCGTGACACAAAGTGGGAGTCCGAGTCCCGCTGGCTTTCTTGAGGGCGCTTACGTGTCACGCCTCTTGAGGAAAAGACTTTACATCATTGATCGTGAGTGAACAACGTCGATCGTACAGCTTAAGATTCGTGGTTGCTGGCTGATCACCTCCCCCAGACAACATGCAGGGCGCAGCGTCCGCAGTTATGGCCGCGATGGGGGCTGAATCAATCTTCGCGTCGATCTCCTTGGAAAAGGTCGCCCGGTTGGATGGAACGCCTCAAGATATTGAATAAATGGCAGGCGTTGACCACTGCGTTCGAAGCCAAGGACTATCTGGACTGTATCGACAACCTCCAAAAACGGGGTATCATTCCGCTAGAGTACACCGACAATTTGGATGAGGTCGGCTCATACTCGGTTTCAACCGTCAATCACTTGGAATTGGTGCGCCTCCGATCGGATCCTACTGTTGGTCGGAGTTACTACTCGTAGCCTCAATTATCTGCATGAAAGCAAAATCATCCATGGAAATTTGAAAAGCTCCTTTGACTCTCCTCAACTGGCGTACCATTTTTCACAGCCAAACATTCTCATTGATGCTGAAGGCTGCCCCAACTGTCTTTCTGATTTGGGCTCTATTCTATCGTGAAGAGCTTCAGCCCCCGACCGTGGCCGCACTGTCCGTTACTGCGCCCCCGAACTTCTCGACACCAATAAGGTGGTAAGGGCTCAGAAGATAGAACCTACAAAGGGGTCTGAGGTATACTCCTTGTCTATGGTCATTGTGGAGGTACTTCTGTTCTCCGAAACTGCGATTCACGCTGATTCTGGTTGTTTTCACTTCCAGCTTGTAACCGGGAAGATTCCATACACAAAACATCCAGACGACTTCATCGTCACCGTGCAGAGGCCTGAACGATTCGCTGGTGATGTAT
>Ga0307517_10012241_pt1 | contig 11798 bp, 17 predicted proteins | sample 23_EM_MG_FD_194515 | JGI IMG/M metagenome (GOLD analysis project Ga0307517, IMG submission 194515) | Populus trichocarpa ectomycorrhiza microbial communities from riparian zone in the Pacific Northwest, United States - 23_EM | ecosystem: Host-associated > Plants > Roots > Unclassified | place... | reverse complement strand
TGACGACGGCTTAAAGTTCACAAATCTGCCCGTCTCTGGGATGAAGTCAGAGGAGAGATAAGTAGATTTATTTGCGACTCCGCAAGCACCAGTCGATCAGCAAATAAGATGCGGAGCAAGCGGCCCCACACAGAATGTGCCATATTATGCAAAACCCATAGCAAAACCCCGTAATTTGGGTAAATCGGTAACGGCGGTGGCAAATTTTACCGTTCGGTAACCTTCAATCCACCTGTGGAAAGTTGAACTGGTGCATATGATTACGATCCGAGTTTGGTTTATTCATGGAGAATACAATCCCCATATGGGCGATTAGCACAACGAGTCTGACGCGTCATTATTTAAGTGTTCGAGGTGTTAGCCATATAGGCCCAACGGTTACAGAAGGCGGAGAACCTCTCCGTGAACTTGACAGCTCCAATATATCATTGACCAACGTACATGGAGTATATACTTTGTTTACCCAGTCAATGCGCGAAGGAAGCCCTAGGAATACCGTCTCGTGCACCATTATGATAGGACCTCCTTTTGCAAGGCTTGGAACCATTGACATTTTCCTCCAACCTGTGCAACAAAGAGCCCCAACCAAGACCGTCGTACTGGCCAGACGTTTCACCCCATGAACCTGCACCACCCTCAAATCCCCCGAAAAACTCCAGCGTGTGGTTACGATACAATTTTGTCCAAGGTGCCTCGAGGCCTTTGACGACAGCATAATGGCTGTACAAAAGTTCCCATGTCGGCCGAACGGCGCCACGGGCGGCAGGACTGACAACAGAGTAATGGACGATATAGTTGGTATATGGTAAAAAGGGAACATCGTGGCCTAGGTTGTAGCGGGCGTAGTACTCGGCGCTGGTTTATAAGATTAGCATAATCTTTAAGAAGGAGAGCGGGTGCAACGTGTTTACATACTTGAGAAGAATTCGGTTGTTGTCGTACCCAAAGAGATCTTCGCCTTGATTCCAAGCCTGCTGGCCAATGACGGCGAGCAACTGGAGAGCAAGCCCGGCGTGGCCTTGGTCTCTACCAGCTTCTTGACCTTGTCCCAACGGCTTCCCCGTCCCAGGTTCCTCAACAATGTTGGTTATCGCATTCTCAATGGCACCGTTACCGGTCCCGTTTTTAAAGTAGTTGATTGCAAAATCCCAATTCGTCTGATTGTCCGTTAACACACCGATGGCCATGGCAGACGCCACATTGCTAAGTTCCCAATTCGAGAAAAAATGCCTGTGATTGTGTTCCGAGGGTTCGCCGTGGTTGAGAAATTTAATGTTCAATGGCAGAATGACGGTGGTCAACATGCGGATGACACTGGCTAGATCGTTCTTCGAAAAGGGGGGATAATCCCGAAGGAGCTCGGCAGCGTTGGCTAGCTCGTAGCCCTGTAAGCCGGAGGAAAGGTATTTATCGTCACCTCCGTTGAGAATTTTGAGTTGGCTGGCCCAAGCAGCCAAAATTCGAGCCGAAGCGTCGGCGTATTGGGTATCACCCGAGATTTTCCAGCGTATTGCGAGATTAAAGGCTGCGGCAGCGTCGCGCCAAAGGAGCCCGCCATTTCTGGGTCGGTCGATGGAGGGCACGGCACGCGGGGTATACGAAGGGTTGGAATATTTTATACTGGTCAGCTTATTCCAGGAGCTTAGCCAGGGATCCATTTTGGCATCGATCTTGCTCTTTGCTCTATCGATATCGGAATTGGTGACCAGCAACCCAGGATGGGTGAAGGAGTAGACCTTGGGGATAAAGAGGAAGAGAAAATAGAAAGAAATGAGTGATAGGCAATGCATGCCTGGAATTCTAAAGGAGCGATTTAAATGAGAGTGAAGAGCTTGTCTGTGCTGGTAACCAGTATGGCAGGAAAATGGGGAGCAGGATTTGGAGGTGACTAAGGACACACGTCGCATTTTAAGCAAGTTCAATGATGATCTCGGGAGGTGCAAAACCAGAGTTGATATCCTGCCAGTGGTTCTAAATAGTCCATTGCCGCTCTGTCCACCCTTTTATCGGGACTAACACTTGTCGAGACGCGTTGAAAGGTAGAGAGGACCACATGCACCCAATTAAACACCGATCCCATTAAAACTTGCTGTCACTGCAATGATCGAAAAATCCAAGTTCAAGGGTTTGCATCAGTAAATTACTAAATGTATCCGAGGGATGATCAGATCGTCCCTTCGAGATGATGATCGTACCATGTGCATCTTAAGACCTTGACATGATGAATGTTGCAGGGCCTTCCTCGTAAAGTAGTCTATAAAAATTCGAGGAAGGATGGCCCGTCTCATCACGTTCGACATAAAAATTTCGATGACCCGGAGTCAAATCAGAGCGTTTCGATTTGCGCACTTCTCATTGCGTCGAAGCCCACACTGTGATGTACGAAGATTATTCCATGAGTTGTGTTGGTGTTCGCATAGACTGACCCATTAGAAAGAAGAGTGCTAAGAGAAAGTGAACAACCGTGACTTGAACGACTTATATTGCGCTCACGTGATGGTGTCGCGCGATTGTTGGTCCCAAGTTGAAATTTCAATTTCTGGCTTGACTTGGACTTTTCAACTACTAGGCACCAGGGATAGTTGTTGGCCATGGAGGCCCTAATATCTCTTATGAACCACCCCTACGTGACGATGAAGCTGGGTTTGGGCTCAGACAAACGAAACATCGACACCATTTATCCAATTTCCCTCTTCTTTGCCTTTGGCATCTATCTTGTCTTCGACCGCTACCAGAAGAGATATAACAGCGCGGTTCCTTTTCATTGGACACATCCTGAGGTAAGTTATGTTTGCTTTGTCCAAGCTTTGTCCGTATTAAAGGTGTTCATTTATGACAAAAAGCCGGCTGATCCAACATGGGAAGCAAGGCAACTCGTCGAACCCAATCTTCAATCCCACCTTAAGACACCAGAGTTGCTTCCCGTCATGGCTGAAGGGCGTCAATGGATTACATCATTTGATCCAGCTACTGGCTTGCATATTGGCTCTTTCTTAGCCGACAACGAAGAGGAAATCGAAAGGAAGATCAAGCTTGCCCAGCAGGCGCAACGGACTTGGAAAAAGACGACATTCCAGCAACGCAGACGTGTCGTTAGGAGTTTATTGAAATGGCTGGTGGATAATCAAGAAGTTTGTGCGCGGGTCGCATGCAGAGACACTGGGAAGACATGTCAGTTCATGCGTATTTCTCTCTTGTGTGGATTTTCACCACAATGTTAGTGATTGACGCCGCATTGGGAGAGATCTTAACCACTTGTTCAAAGATGGAATGGTTGATGAAGCACGGTGAAAGCGCTTTACGCGATGAAACCCGACATTCCAACTTTATGTTATTCTACAAGAAGTCACAGGTCATCTACGAGCCACTTGGCGTTGTCGCAGCGATTGTATCCTGGAATTATCGTATGTAATGCCCGCTCTTTTCAGCATGCGATTCTCATGTATTGCTTAGCCTTGCACAACGCTTGGTCCCCGATTCTTGCAGCTCTATTCTCTGGTAATGGCATTGTCCTCAAATGTTCCGAGCATGTTGTCTGGTCTACCTCTTGGTTTGTTGGTGCCATTTCTGCATGTCTGGAAGCTTGTGGCCACGACCCTAGACTCGTTCAAACGGTTTGTTGTTATCCTGAGCAAGCCACAGCAATTACAGAGTCTCCCCTCATCAAACATATCACTTTCATTGGTTCGGAGACCGTGGGACGTAAGGTAGCGCAGGCTGCCACTAAACACCTCACCCCTGTAACACTCGAGCTCGGCGGAAAAGACCCAGCTATCATCCTTCCTGGAACTGATTTGCGCCAATGGACACCTACCCTACTCCGAGGGGTATAGTAAGTCACTTTCAGTTCAATTGCTAGAATTATACTGAGCATAATTCTCTAGTCAAAATATGGGTCAAAATTGCATTGGAATTGAAAGGATCATAGTACATGTCGACCAATTCGATGACCTCTTTGCCATCTTCGAAGAACACGTAACTAAAATGCGAGTCGGTTCGGTCATGTCTGTCGGTCAAGCAGGTTACGTGTCAACGGTTGAAGGAGGTTCCATGATCTGTGGCGATCGCTTCCCTGCGATTGAACGACTCATCTCAGAGGCAGAGGACGCCGGAGCACGCGTGGTTGGAGGTCGTGAATATCAACATCCCATTCATAACGAAGGCTACTATTTCCAACCTACGATCGTGGGCCATATCAACGATGCATCCTTGACGGAAATCGCCCAGAGCGAATGTAAGAACCAATTATTCTCAATATCAATATTTATCAATTGATATTCCAGTGTTTGCACCTGTTGCCCTAATTATGCCATACGAGAACATAGAAGAGGCGATCGAAATCGCTAACGGAACGGTCTATGGTTTGGGCGCTAGCGTCTTTGGTCCCGATCAAGAAGACGGCATCAAGGTTGCTAGACAACTTCATTGCGGAATGGTTTCCGTCAACGACTTTGCAGTGTTCTATGTCAGTTCATTTGTTCTGCTTTCGCTTCAGTTTTATCAAAATTATTTTAGGTCAATCAAGATCTCCCTTTCGGTGGAACAAAGGGTAGTGGTTATGGAAGATTCGGTACGGTTCTGAAATTTTTCTGAAACTACAATTTCTCATCCTTCTTTTGCAGGTGGACCTGAAGGTCTTCGTGCTCTGACGAACCCCAAGGCAATCATCATCGATAGATGGCCATCAGTTATTCAAACATCTATTCCAAAGGTTCTAAATTACCCTCTTCGTTCGCTGTCCACCAGTTGGTACGTGTTTTTTTCTGATAACGAAAAAGTGAACGGTTTGTAACTAAATTACAAATCACTAGGGAGTTCTCCAGCGGCCTTGTCCGTTTCCTTTATGGCGACAACTGGCGTGCGAGCATCGCAGGGCTCATTGCGGCTGTTCGTGCGGCTCGCAGATGAAGACTCCCAGTTTACATTATTGCTATGGATCTATTTTACTTTGGTGTATGTAATAACGACAACCCTTGGTGTACCTGACGCCTAGTATTATGACTAACTTCTGGATTCCCTTGTATATTCAAATGTCCTCTGGAATACTATTCTTTGCCACGAGAGGTTTTTCATCAATTCCGAATCGCTACATATATGCAACAACAATGAAAGCAAACATGATGAGTTGTAATGAAATACCAAATATGAAATTTATGTGCAATGAGAAGAAAAAGATCGCTATGATCAACGATAATTCAATATGCCAGCAAAAAAAAATAGGGATGATTAGTAAAGAAGAGTTTATGATTCATGGGTTATGTTATTGATCCGATTTCAATTTCCTGAAACGTCCATTTTATCTGCACCATTGACGCCCTGCAGCTGATTTGACTTCCAAATTACAAAGTCATCAAGAAGGGTTGGCCAAGCCTGCGGGAAGGAATCAAGGAAATGTACATTGAGCAACATTGAACATACCCCATCGGCCTCGTAGTCCTGTAAACTGGGTTTAACCGTCTCGCAGAACTCGAGCATCATACTCCAGAGATCTTTATTGGTAGCTTTGTACGTTTCTTGATTTTCCTGCATAACACCGATCGGAACGAAGTCAGCGGAACGGAAAACCCGACCCAAATAAAAGCATACCTTGATAAAGTGAGCGATTTCACCCATCAGGTCATACTTCGGCATCAGCAAACAAGACCAGACAGCGAGTGATGTCTGAGGTGATTACAACCATCATTGAAGAACGCGGTCGATAAACAAGAGATCGTACCTCCATGTCGATATTCTTGGATTGTCTGCAAGATAATTTTATAAGACGAGAACATCACATCCAAGTGAAGAGTCGAACGTACTCGGGCTTCACGAGATTGAAAGAATACATGTACAATTTCTGAAACGCAGCCTTGGGGTTGGACGCATAAGTGTTGTAGGTGGTCCTATCGTATTCCTTCCCTGTTGCCTTTGATTTCTTGCCACTGAAAAGCAAGTCGTCAAGTTCTTCCATCGCAAGCGACAGTGAGGGAATAGAGCCGATCCTAGTGAAAAAGGAAGCGGAAGGTTGATCAGCATGAGCCACAATTACAGACGACACCAACACGGACTTTAGAGTAGCCATGCCCTGCACCCATTCATTCTCGGATATTTTCCCCATTTCTTTCGCTTGAATTTGCCAACTGAATATCAGCGGGCGTGTGCCATCCATGGCCATTTCAGTATCCTTGCAGAGCCTCTCGAAGCCTTCCAAGCCTATGACATCTGGTGCATCCTCGTCTGCATATTTCTTAAACAATTCAAGTGCGTGGTGAGCTGTATAGGGCTCGTGTTTGGACTTCTTCGACGATACAGAAGAAGTCTTCGGAACTGGTGGAGTGGAAATTGAGTAGGTTGTCGTCGTATAGTCCTAACGTCGAGTGAATATAGTCGCAGATAGGTAGGAGGAAATAAAGCTCACCGCAGATGGAAGAAACTTACGAGCAACTTGAGTATCTGTTTCGCTATGGGTTTTCTTCAAGTCAGCGGATGAACAGCAAAGCAAAGCCGAAAAGCGCATGGGTGAAACATCCACAAGCTCCTTGTGAAGGAAAGGAACTCAAAGTTGAAACGGAATTGAAACTGAAGGGAGAAACGATCTAAAACGGACGGCAAGGAGAGTAGTTGGAGTCGTGTTGCGGGACCGTGCCCAACGATCGATTACGTAATCCAATGTTTCTGTTTCGGATTGCGCATGACATTGACAGTCCATGGATGAAAGGATTGAAGAGATATACTGAATCCAGTTGACTCACTCTTGAACAGCCTTCTTCTTCCCTCTCCCCGTGCCTTTCTTTGCTGGACTCGTCTTTGGCTTCTTTGCTGAATGAGTGGACTAGTTGTTTGGAAATGTAATTAGTCAAGTAAAGAGTCTAAAGAATGCCACATGTACATACTTCTATGTCCGATTCCGCTACGACATCGCTAGCAACATAAAGTGTTGGTGCCTTGATGAGAGATTGTGTTTCTTTGGGGCGGAGAAGTCGATACTCACTTTGCCAACGTGGCTTTGGCAGATCCACGCGGTGCAGCCTTCTTTGCAGCTTTTGTAGATTGCCTCGTTGAGCGCGTCGACGTTGCAGGTGCCATAACGGTGTCGTCTGTTTGTTTCCGCTGAATGGAAGTACATAAATGTGTTTCCTCTAATGGAATATAACAAAAGAAAACCTTTGGCGGCATTTCGTCAAGGACACTGGTAGATGTAAGTCGTGCAGAACAAGGGTGATATCTTAAAAGACGCGATTTTTTGACTTGCGGACCGCATGACTCAAGGCTGTCACAACCTGCAACTGTTTTGATCCGCCCCTAATGCCTGCCGAAATCTTCAATCCAAATCCCGTCGTTTTCTCAACTACCAAGGCACAACGGAGAACAGAACTATCACCCCATTCTCTGTGGGTGGATGACGACGGTCAGGATGAGGTTGAATCCGATAATTCTGTCGAGCCGATTGATCAGGATGAAATATTCGGTAAAATCACTCCTCTCCAAGATCTAATCCGACCTGACAACCAACCCATCCGTCCCTTTCAGATCTCATTCGCACTATCTATGACCCAGAACATCCGAATACTCTCGAGGAACTGCGAGTCGTGTCAGCATCGCAAATACACGTTGGATTAAACCATGTCAAGGTGGAATTCACTCCTACCGTTCCCCATTGCGGCATGTGCACCATGATAGGTACGTATTCCATCTCCATCTCTTGCTTTATTAAATCGTTAACCTCACCAGGACTATTTATCCGCGTTCGCTTGATGCGAAGTTTGCCTGAACGGTACAAAGTCGACATCGTCGTCAAGCCTGGTTCTCACCAGAGCGAATACGCAGGTCTGTTCTGGATTCTGGTGTTTGACCTTGCAAACTCGATGACACTTCATTAATAGTCAATAAGCAACTGAACGACAAGGAACGCGTAGCCGCTGCACTCGAAAACCCTTTTCTTCTCCAAACAGTCGAAGAACGTCTTTCGAGTCTGGATATGATTACTTTGAACATTTAAGTAGAAAATTGGCGGAGATATGTACGAAAGCAATCTTTTGCATAATGTACTCGCAAAATATAGTGTCTACGACACTGCTATCTATTGAAAATTTGAAGGTGATATCCACTCGGACGAGGCCGAGCTGGGAGCTACTGCTACATATGGGGGAGAAATGCTACATGGGAGATCGTGATGTGTCTAGAGCTACAAAACCTAGTATGGGGGATAATAAAGATAATCACAGCAGTGAACGAAATACCTAATGGAAAGCAACGCCAGAGAGAAAGGCAGTAGTAATTGTCGTAGCGTCACTCTCAAACCATAAGGAAAGAGAATAAATAATAAAAGTGTCAGGGGGGGTTTAATCCTTCAGGAGGCAGTCCCAATCGATACCCGTCTCTGGATTTTTGCGAGAGGGTCCACGGAAGATCCTCTTCAACGCTTCCTTGTGAGTGTTTTCTGGGTTGCACGACTGCACATCCCACATGCGGAAGGTGATCCTACCACGAGTAACAATCATGACATCGTCCTCGGTGTAGGCATCTTCCAGATCGACGACAGGTGCGTTCAGATGAACGTTCTGTAGGATCTTGTTGGCAAACCCAGCCGAGAAGACGATTTTGCAAGTAGGATTGAAACGGATTTGTCCATGGAAGTCGGAAGGTAGCCAAACGGTAACATTTGACGTTTCTGCGTATACTGACAGGCAAAATTTGCTCCGTGGAAAAGGTCGGCACTACAGCAGATTTGGTTAGATGGGAATACGGGGGGATTGATAGATTAATGCATACCACTTTCAGTTTGATAGACTCGGTGTTTCCAGCGACGAACATGGCCATTCGATGGTCAACGGGTTGATATCGTGCGCGATAGTGGGGTAGAATAAGGGAGAGGTCCATTGGTTCGTCCCTGTCCTCAATGTGGAAATCCCAATCCGCACCATGCTGATATTTCACTTTGTGTTTACCGTGAAGGTCGGACGAAAGCTGATTTCAGCAGGCGTTAATGAGATGCACATTACAAAGATAAATCAGACTTACCAGCCGTCTTGACTGGTCGGATAGCTGCCAAAAAAAAATCAAATGAGTATGGTATCTTTACCCAAGAGGAAACGACATACGGATGAATGGTCTGAGGACATTGATTTGGTCGGGGAAAAGAAACGGAGCGGTTTGAGCCTGAACAGGATGAGACGAGCAGCTTGGTATCGGTGGGATGGGTCGTCGCAGTGGATGGGAACCCGGGCGGTACCAAGTTTGTTGACTTTTTATGTCTGGTTCTTGTACTGAATATGGAATTAGATCCGCACTGGGCCCACATCCGACATCTCCGCCACGTGGGAATAGCGTGCCGCACATGGCTGTCCAATACAAAAACTACCATATAAGGAAAGCCACGCCTCCACTATTTCTTTAGTGTTAAATTGGTGTGCACAAGAAGGGACCAGAGTTATATATCTGTGGTGTGGATGTGCCTTGATTGCCAATGGTGAACGATGATACCGTGGTCCAAATCATTTTACAACCAACTTGGGTGCTAACTTCATTTCACCATGCAGCCGAATATCGGCTTGCCCAATTGTTACCCATCTTGTCGGCGTTGCTATCGATTCCTTGTATTATTGTGTGGGCACAATAACATGTTGGGTTGTCGAAGAACTGACCCCTTTAGCAATACCCAAGTATGTCAGTCTCCAAGAAACAAAGAGAAACCCAAATGTCGATCTACTTATATGGCGCCCATTGACCCACGATGACCCGTGCTTCTTAAACTACGACCCATGTACGGCCCATTCCCCGGGTCCCTTGTAGGCACTTGGTTTTCCAAACTCATCTTCCTTGAACCCGCTACCACTTGCCAAATTGGCCGTTTGCTTTGAATCCCAGAATATCTTTCTCCCCAGGCCCAGGGAAGGGGCTAATCACGTCTTTGAATCCTTCGTTTCTGGATCTTGCCAGTGCTTCTTCCTAACCCATCAAAGCCCATCAAGTGCCAAGTTCCTCGAACAGCCTCGAGTTCGCCACCTTTCGGACATTACAGTAACCCGCACTTTGCCCGAATCTAGATCAATTCGCTGAGCTATTCTCATCCTCTGCAAGAATGGATTGTTGTTCTCGAACAACGGAAGTGTTTACTTGACAAGATGTAACAAAGAGGTTGTTGTATATTGTGGGGGTAAGAATGTGCTTTCTGAAATGTCGACAACGGGTAGCTTGTAATAAATGTATGACCACACACCAGTCAATGAGTTGCGTAGCAGCACAAAAAAAAACATGTTCAGTTAAACAACGACAGAAAATGTCCGGATTTGTGTGAAGGGACGTGCTTCCACTTGTTCCATCACCGTCGAACTACGAGAGGGCGAACATTTTAGAGAGCGCCGTCGGACCTTTTCTACCGTCGCATAGCTCCCCGACAATCATGTTGCTCACATGATGGATGTGTTTCAGGGTGGTGTTCGCATGGGTTGTCTAGCCGCCTCTATCAGCTTCAAAAATTTATCTTTTTGTTGGATCTATTGTCCCGAACAAGTGAAAAGTGCCTGAGGGTGATATTCCCTCACATCACGAACAACAGCCTTCTTTTTCTTCTACATTTCATCTTCCCATTTCTTCAGGTCTTTTCGTAGTTCGGCCTTTGACCTCCTATCAGCCAATGATTGGTCCAAAATCCTGAAACGAGAGATCAGAAACGAGACATGGAGACAAACACATACACCGCTGATGTCGTTGTTCCCAGATTGCCTTGTTGCCATTTACTGGTAGGTCATATTGCAGCATTTCCTTGATTTCTGTCTTTGAGTGTAGCACAGGTTTGAATTGGTTGTGGATGTTCGTCATCACTGTCACTTGCTTTCCTCCTAAAAGAAGAGACTTGACAGCAGCACGAGTCACTCGAAGTCGGGTTCTTACAATATGTTCATTCAACTTTAAGTACTTGACTCTGGTTTGACATATGAGATACTTGACCAAATCGTCATCTAAATGTACAAAGAGTGTCAGCTGCTTAAACGTTGAGTAGTTTCGAAGAAACATGCCATTAGGAACAAGACCGCGGTTTGGTACCTACCACCTTCACATCACTAGCAGTCATCACAACGGACGCTTCAAAACCCCTCTCCTGCGACATCGGACACTCGTTTCGAGGCGGCTACGTTGGGAGAGGTCACTACTGAAGAAAGGGATCACCTCCATCTGAAAAGGAGATACACCAGAGATGCAAATGCAAGAGTTTCCGAACCACACAACATTGGGTCGGGCGTATATCCGATCAGAGTGAGGCGATAGTGGATGTGCTCGGGATGCGTTTATACCGGGGATGCATTCCTGCATGGAAATGCAGGCCAGAGAATAAGATCGTCGATAGCGGTTCCATAACCCACGCGATTCCCAGAACCAATATTAAAAAGTGTTCTTCGACATCAGGGTAAGTAACCCAGGGTGTTCCTCACCTTTACCGACGGTACCAAGTTCGGCAATCTTGATACTGGTTGGGATAGAGCGAAAGGCGGAGAGAAAACTCACATGTACTCACATCTCGCACAGATCAAATGATATTTTTGGACCTGGCGCTGCAGCGAAATTATTTACAGTTGTTCCGGAAAGGGATGTTTACGGCGTTTTCCGAAAATCAAAAAATGTTCAAAAATAGTGATAATTCAGAAAATCGAAATAAAATGCTGGCCGTGCTATTCCATGGATCTTTTGTTAACCAAAGTATACCAATAGATCCTAAATACATTGAAGAATGTTTGTAGCCAAATGTGAAGCATTAGGTTGAATGGAAAGTACTTTTCCGGCCAATTTGGCTGTCAATTGGCTGTTCTGCTACTGGCACA